>Ga0209809_1000439_pt1 | contig 37752 bp, 35 predicted proteins | sample YNPMSTMetaG_FD_186172 | JGI IMG/M metagenome (GOLD analysis project Ga0209809, IMG submission 186172) | Anoxygenic and chlorotrophic microbial mat microbial communities from Yellowstone National Park, USA - YNP MS-T MetaG (SPAdes) (version 2) ...
GTGGCGGCCCCTGGCCGGCTGTTCGCGCCAGTAGCTCGATCCTGAAGCGACGCGAGGCAGGCGCGGGGCCGCTCAAGCCTGTCCCCACCTCGCCGCAGGCGGTGATCCAGCGATCGGCGTCAGCGCTGGGTTCGAAAGGATGACGGGCTGGCTCCTCCACCCCAGCCGCCCAAGCGCTGCGCGCGACTTGGGCGCGCGGCCACGCGGTCGAACGAGCGGCTGGAGGCGTGTTCCGGCAAGCCACCCAGCCCTTGCTCTTCCTGGGTGCCGGGCCTAATCAGGGGACGCGCAGTTGGGAGACGCCGCCATGAACGTCGTGCAGCCGATCGCTCAAGCCACGCGCAAGCGCGGCTGGGCCAAATTCATCTGGGACGACCCGCTCCTCCTCGAGGATCAGCTGACCGAGGACGAGCGGATGATCCGCGACGCGGCGCGCACCTACTGCCAGGAGAAGCTCTTCCCCCGCGTGCTCGAAGCAAATCGCCACGAGCGGTTCGACCGCGAGATCATGAACGAGTTTGGCGCGCTCGGCTTCCTCGGCGCCACGCTCGACAGCCATGGCTGTGCCGGCATCTCCTACGTCGCCTATGGTCTGATCGCGCGCGAGATCGAGCGCGTCGACAGCGGCTATCGCAGCGCGTTCTCGGTTCAGTCCTCGCTCGTGATGTATCCGATCTGGGCCTTCGGCTCCGAGGCGCAGAAGGATCGCTACCTGCCCAAGCTGCGCACCGGAGAGTGGGTCGGCTGCTTCGGGCTGACCGAACCGGACGCCGGCTCCGACCCGGCTGGCATGCGCACCCGCGCGAAGGCTGTCGAGGGCGGCTTCGTGCTCAACGGCTCCAAGACCTGGATCTCGAACGCGCCGATCGCCGACCTGTTCCTCGTCTGGGCAAAGGATGATGCGGGGGAGATCCGCGGCTTCCTGCTCGAGAAGGGCATGGCAGGGCTGACCGCGCCGAAGATCGAGGGCAAGTTCTCGCTGCGCGCCTCCGTCACCGGCATGATCATGATGCAGGATGTGTTCGTGCCAGCGGAGAACATGCTGCCCAATGTGAAGGGGCTGAAGGGTCCTTTCTCCTGCCTCAACAATGCCCGGTATGGTATCGCGTGGGGGGTGATGGGTGCGGCCGAGTTCTGCTGGCACGCCGCCCGCTCCTACACGCTCGAGCGGAAGATGTTCGGCCGGCCGCTCGCCGCCACCCAACTCATCCAGAAGAAGCTCGCCGACATGCAGACGGAGATCGCGCTCGGGCTGCAGGGTGCGCTCCGGCTCGGGCGGCTGCTCGACGAGGGGCGTGCCGCGCCTGAGGCGATCTCGCTGATGAAGCGGAACAACTGTGGCAAGGCGCTCGAGATCGCGCGGATGAGCCGCGACATGCACGGCGGCAACGGCATCGTCGACGAGTACCACGTCATCCGCCACCTCATGAACCTCGAGACGGTGAACACCTACGAGGGAACGCACGACATCCACGCGCTGATCCTCGGGCGGGCGCAGACGGGCATCGCTGCCTTCGGCGGGCCCTGAGGGCCGAGCCCCACGCGCTCTGCGCGCCGGTTCAGGCTGCGGCCCGCTGAGCCCCCACGCCAGCCTGGCGGGCGAGCAGTTTCATGCCGCGCATGGTGAGATCCTCCTCGCTCCGCTGGCGGAACGACGGATGCAGCTTCTCCCGCGGCGTCGGGATCGTCGGCCAGCGATCGGTCGACAGCACCACCGTCTCGAGCCCGGCGTCGCGGAAGAGCGCGAGAACCTCGGAGGGGGCGAGGCGGTTCGTATAGAATCCGGCCTCGGAGAAAAGACGCCCCTCCCAGGTCTCGGGCGAAAACCGGAGATTGTTGAGCGCCTGGGCGAGATGGTCGCGGAAGTCGATGCCATGCACCATCACCCCGCCGGGCGTGAGCAGGCGCGCGCACTCCCGGATGGTCGGGGCGAAATCGGCGAGACGCACATGCTCCAGCACGGCATTCGACCAGATGAGATCGAAGGACGCGCCGGGCAGGGACGCGAGACCCGCAAGCCCATTCGTCTGGTAGGTCACGCCGATCCGGGCGAGCACCTCCTCGGCTGTCGCCGCTCCCGCAAGCGGCAGCGGCCGAAGCCCGGCGTCCCGAAGCGCCTGATCGAGCCCCTCGAGCATCGCAAGCGTCGTGGTCGCAAACGGCCCGACGTCGGCGGCCACGATCCGCCCGGCCCCGAAACCCCAGGCCGCGACGGAGGCGAGCAGCGCATCGCCCGGGCCGAGCTCGAGCACCGCGAAGCCGTCGGGAAGGACGGCGTGCGCCGTGGCCTCCTCGTGGTAACCCCGATAGGTCGCGAGAGCGGTGCGCGGATCGTCCATCGACCCGTGGCGGAACACGTTGAGGCGCGACCAGATCCCGTAGCCAAGCGGCAGCCGTGAAAGGCAGAGCTTCAGCGCGATCTTCGCCCACCAAGGGACGGCGGCCTTTAGACGCTCGGGCACCATCCGGTGCGCTATCGCACGCCCTCGATCGGGCCGCAACCGTCACCATCCGGCGGCTCGGCGCGGCAGGGGACGGGGTCGCATCTCTCCCTTGCGGCCGGCCCTGCCACGTCCCCGGAGCGCTGCCGGGAGAGCAGGTGCGGGTCAGGATCGGCGACAGGCGTGGCGATGGCTTCTCCGCGAGGCTCCTCGCCATCGAGAGCGCCTCGCCTGACCGCGTCGCACCGCCCTGCCCGCACGCGGGCGCCTGCGGCGGCTGCATGCTTCAGCACCTCGCCGACGCGGCTTATGCCGCGTGGAAGCGCGGCCTCGCCGAGGCCGCTCTCGCGCGGGCGGGCTTCGCGAGCCCACCCCTCGACCCGCTCGCCCGCAGCGCGCCAGGCACGCGCAGGCGTGCGGAGCTCTCTCTGCGCCGGGCAGACGGGCGTGTGATCGTCGGCTTCCACGGCCGTGCCTCGGCCGAAGTGGTCGACATCCCGGGCTGCCTCGTGCTGCACCCGGCCCTGCTCGCGATCGCCGCCTCCCTACGCTCCTTCCTGCCGCGCTTGGGCGTCCTGAAGCGCGAGGGCAAGGTGTGGCTCACGCTCGCGGCCGAAGGGGTGGACCTTTGGCTCACGACCGATGGCGCCGCCGATGCCGCCGCACGGTCAGCGCTCGCCGAGTTCGCCCGGGTTGCAGGGCTCGCCCGTCTCTCCTGGTCGCTCCTGGGCCATGACCCCGACCCGGTCGCTGTGCTCGCGACGCCGACCGTGAGCTTCGCCGGGGTGCCCGTCCGTCTGCCGCCGGGCGGCTTCCTGCAGGCGACCGAGGACGGAGAACGGGCGATCGTCTCTGCCGTTCTCGCGGCTCTGGCTGATCTTCCCGAGGGAGCGCGCGTGGCCGACCTCTACGCCGGCTCGGGCACCCTCACCTTTCCGCTCGCGCGCCGGTTTCGCGTTCTCGCCGTCGAGGGCGACAGGGCTGCGTCCGCGGCGCTCCGCTCCGCCGCTCAGGCCGCGGCGCTCTCGGGACGCGTCGTGGTCGAGCGGCGCGATCTCTCCCTGCGACCGATCGCCGGCCGCGAGCTCGACGGGCTCGAGGCAGTGGTGCTCGACCCGCCGCGTGACGGGGCGCGCGCGCAAGCGGCCGCCCTGGCGGAGGGGCCGGTGCGGCGTGTGGTCTATGTCTCCTGCAACCCCGCAGCGCTTGCGCGCGACGCGCGTCTTCTTGCTCAGGCAGGCTTCCGGCTGGACCGAGCCGTGCCGATCGACCAGTTCCTGTGGTCGGCCCATCTCGAATGCGTCGCCTCCTTCTCGCGCTGAGCCTTGCTCTCGCCGCGTGCGGCGGCGAGGCGGGGCGGCTCTTGTCGGACATCGAAGCAGGAGCGGGGCCGAGCGCGCTCAAGGCGGCCACGCCCGCGCCGACGGTGCGGACCGTCACCGTCGCGGGCGAAGCCGCCGATCTGTGGCTGCCGGGCGAGGCAGCGCTTGCGCGGCTTGTGCTTCTGCCCGGCCTCTCGGAGGACGGGCGGCGCGACCCGCGTCTTGTACCGCTCGCCCAGAGCCTCGCCCGCGCCCGGTTCATCGTGCTCGTGCCCGACCTTCCGGCCGCGCGCCGGCTCACCGCCGACGCCACCGACGCCGAGGTCGTTTCGGCCGCCGTCGCCGCCCTGCCGGACGGGCCTGGGCCTGCCGGGCTCGCGGCCATCTCCTATGCCGCCGGCCCTGCCTTCCTCGCCGCCGCGCAGCGCGAGACGGGGGCGCGGCTTGCGTTCGTCGCCACCCTCGGCGCCTATCAGAGCACCGAGGCGGTGATCACCTGGCTCGCCGCCGGCGCCTGGCGTCTGCCGGGAGAGACGGCATGGCGTCGTGGCGAGCCGCAGCGCGGCGCCGTGTGGGCCTTTCTCCTCGCCAATGCCGAGAGCCTGCCCGACCAGGGTGACCGTGCCCTCCTCGCCGAGATCGCCCGCCGGCGGCTCGCCGGCGCCGACGCCCGCGCGCTCGAGGCACGGCTCACGCCCTCAGGCTCTGCTCTCCTTGCCCTCGCCACCACCCGCGACCCCGACGCGATCCCGGAGAAGATCAGGGCCCTGCCGCCCGGGATGCAGGAGTCGCTCGAGAGCCTGACGCTCACGCCCGAGCGTCTCGCCGGCTTCTCGCCCTGCGCGATCCTGGTCCACGGCGCGGCAGACCCGATCGTGCCGCCAAGCGAAAGCGCGCGGCTCGCCGCGCTGCTCGGGCCGCGCGCGGTGCTGCACCTCGTCCCTGGTCTCGACCACATCACCCCGCGCGGCTTGGGCCTCTCGGGGCGGCTTGCCCTGCTCGCGGCCGGGGAGGACCTGCTCGCCGCCCGCGACGGCGCCGACCCCTGCCGCCTCAGGCAAGCGCGCTCTGCACCCAGCGCGCCCAGGCGAGCACGGCACGATCCTCGCCCATCCTCCCGACGATCTGGATCCCCAAGGGAAGCCCCTTCGACCCGAAGCCTGCGGGAACGGTCACGCAGGGGACGCGCAGCGCCGTCCAGAGAGCGTTGAACACCGGATCGCCGGTCCAGCCGATCCCCTCGGGCGCCTCGCCGGGGGCCGAGGGTGTCACGAGCACGTCGAGCCCCTCGGTCGCCTCGGGGAAGCCGCCGATGCAGTCCCGCATGATGGCGAGCGCGCGGTCATAGGCCTCGACGGGAAGGGCAAGCGCCGGCTCGAGCCGCTCGCGGAGCTCGGTCGAGACGAGAGGGCGCTGGGTGGTGAGCTCCCAGCCGATCGCGCGGGCGCTCTCGACATTCATGACCATCGGGTGCGCCTCGGCAAGAGCGGCGAAGCATGCGGGAAGCTCTTGGTCGCGCACGGAGGCGCCCGCACGCGCGAGAGCCGTCGCCGCCCGCTCCATCAGCGCCACCGTCTCGGGAAGCGCCGCCGGCCACGCGGGCGAGCGGCAGAGCCCGATCCTCGGCGCGCGGCCCGGGGAGACATCAGGGGAACCGAGGTCGCGCCCCGAAAGCGTTCCCGCGAACAGCGCCACGTCCGCGACCGAGCGGGCGAGGCAGCCCACCGTGTCGAGGCTGTCGGACATGATCTTCATGCCGATGCGGCTGATCAGGCCGAAGCTCGGCTTGTAGCCGACGATGCCGCAATAGGCGGCGGGGCGGATGATCGAGCCCGCCGTCTGCGTGCCGAAGGCGAGCGGCACCATCCCGTCCGCCACCGCCGCCGCGGAGCCGGAGGACGAGCCGCCGGGCGTATGGGCGAGGTTGGCGGGGTTTCGGGTCGGACCGGGGAAGCGGGTTGCGAACTCGGTGGTGACCGTCTTCCCGGCGACCACCGCGCCGGCCGCGCGCGCCCAGGCAACGGCGGCGGCATCGCCGCGCGGGCGGTTGCCGGCCCAGATCGGGCTGCCGTGCTGGGTCGGATAGTCCTCGGTGTCGATCACGTCCTTGACGCCGATCGGCAGCCCGCCGAGCGGCAGCGACGGGTTGGCCCGGCGGGCGGCGGCGAGCGCCCGCTCCGGCTCGATCCAGGCGAAGGCGCGCACCTCCGCCTCGCGCTCGGCGATCCGCGCAAGGCACGACTCCATCAGCGCGACGGGGGTGAGGCGCCCCGACGCCATCGCCGCCCGTGCCTCCGTCGCGGTCAACCGCCAAGCCTCGCCCATGACCTGCTCCCCGATGGTTTCGCTCGCGCGTGCAGTGTGGCGCTCCCTGCCCGGACGGTCCATGCTGGGTGGGATGAAGGACGCGATCCGACTCTCGAGCCATGCCGCGGGCACTCTGCGCTACGAGGTTGCGCTGCCGCCCGAACGGCTTCCGGGCGTGTCCGGGCGCGACCTGATCCAGGCCTGGGAAGCCGCCAGGGAAGCGGCCGCCGCCGAGGCCTGGGGGCAGCCGAGGGCGGTCGCGTTCCGCCGCGCCGACGGGGCCGTCATCGAGGTGCTGATCGCCGATGAGGACGCGCGTTGCTGGGCAGCGGCGGTTGACGGGATGTTGGGCCTGGAGAGCCTCTACGGGATGGCGGTCTGCTTCCGGCTGCTCGCCCTCATCGAGGTGATGGCGACGGCGCAGTGGGCGCGTGGCCTGTTCTCGCTCTCGCGCGAGGGGGCGGAGATCCATCCCACGCTCCTTGCCGCGGCGGCGCGGATTCCCCTTGCGGCGGACGCGCGCTTCGATCATGCCGCGCTCCGGGCCATGGTTGCGGGCGCTCTGCCCGCCGCCACCTGACAGGCGCCCGAGAGCCGAGAGACGACGATGCACCGTGCCGCCTCGCTCCTCCTTCTGCTCCTGATCCTTCCCGCCGCTTGCGCGCCGAGGCAGGACGAGCGCAGCCCGGCCGAGATCGCCTGCGCCCGCGAGGCGGAGCGGGTGATGGCCGAACGAAACCGTGGCCGCGCGCTCTGGACCGACGTGTCGGTCTCCGGAGCGCAGACGATCATGGAGGAGACCGCGTCGATTCCCCGTGTCGATCGCGAGGCCGGAATCGCCGAGCGCGACCGGCTGACGCGCGAATGCCTCCGCCGTGCCGACGAACAGGCGCGGAGCGCGGGCCAGACACAGGGTCAGCCGACGACTCAGGGTTGGTCGCTGCCGCCGGCGTTTCTGCGCTGGTGAGGTCGGCACCGGGCGTCGGTTCGCCTCTTCGGACGCGCCCGCCGCGCCGGCTCGAGGAGGACGGACCGCGCCGCTGCAGCCCGAGCCCTCACGCGCGGCCAAAGGCCACAACGACGCGGCGCGAGCCCCGCCACCCCGCGCGGGGGGTGTGTCACCGCAGCCCGAGGCCCAGCGGCGCGAGCAGCCACTCATGGGCGAGCACGACCGCGAGCACAGCAGCCGCCCACAGCGCTGCCCAGCGCAGCAGAGGGTCGCCTTCGGCAAGCATGCGCCTGAGCCTCGGCCAGAGGATGGCGAGCATCGCTGCCGAAGCCACGAGGCCGAAGACCTGCCACGCCTCCATCGCCTTCTCCTTCCCGACGGCCTAGCCTGCAGCGGATGGACCCCACACTGATCTTCCACGGTGCGGCCGGAACGGTCACGGGAAGCTGCCTCAGGATCACGACCGGCGGGGCCGAGCTCCTGATCGACTGCGGCCTGTTCCAGGGGCCGAAGACGATCAAGGCGCTGAACTGGCGCCCGTTCCCCTTCGAGCCGAGGCGGATCGCCGCCGTCGTTCTCACCCACGCGCACATCGATCATTCGGGCCTGATCCCCCGACTCGCGCGCGAGGGTTTCGCGGGCCCCGTCGTGGCGACGGAGGCGACCGCCGATCTCGCCGCCGTCATGCTGCCCGACAGCGGCTATATCCAGGAGACTGAGGTCGAGCGCCTCAACCGGCGCAACGCCGCCCGAGGCCGCCCGACCGTCGAGCCGATCTACACCCGCGCCGATGCCGAGGCCTGCCTCGCCCTGTTCCGGCGTGAGCCGTATCGGCGCTGGGTCGACCTTCCGGGAGGCGTGCGGGCGCGCTTCTGGAACGCCGGCCACCTGCTCGGCTCGGCGTCGGTGGAGCTCCGCCTGCCGCGTGGAGATGGCGGGGCGGCGAGCCTGCTCGTCTCCGGCGACATCGGGCCAGGTGCCAAGGCCTTCCACGACGACCCGGAAAGCCCGAAGGGGCTCGATTGGCTGGTGGTGGAGTCGACCTATGGCGACCGCGAGCGTGACGACCCCGACCCCGAGGGCCGGCGGGCGCTGCTCGCGGCGGAGGTGCGCGCCGCTCTCGACGCCGGCGGCAATCTCGTGATGCCAGCCTTCGCGGTCGAACGCACCCAGGAGCTCCTGCACGACCTCGACGTGCTGATGGAGACGGGCGCCCTCCCCGCCGTTCCTGTGGTGATCGACAGTCCGCTCGCGACCGAGGCGACGGCGACCTTCCGCGCACATCTGAAAGACCTGCCCGAGCACACCGTGCCCCCCGAGAGTTTTCTCGCTGGGCCCAACATCCGCTTCACCCGCTCGGTGGAGGAGAGCAAGCGGCTGAATAAGGTCACGGGCGGGATCATCATCGTCTCGGCCTCCGGCATGGCCGAGGCGGGGCGGATCCGACACCACCTCCTCAACACGCTATGGCGGCCGCAGGCGACGATCCTGTTCACCGGCTACCAGGCGCCTGGAACGCTCGGGCGGCTGCTCGTGGATGGCGCGAAGGCGGTGACGATCCTCGGCCAGGAGGTTGCCGTGCGGGCGCGCATACGCATGCTCGACTGCTATTCCGGCCATGCCGACCGGCGCGACCTGATCGCCTGGGTGGAGGCGCGCCGGCCGGTGCGCCAGGGGATCTTCCTCGTCCATGGCGAGGACGAGGCGCGCGACTCGCTCGCATCCGCCCTGGCCGGTTTCGGCACCCCCGTCGTTCTTCCCGAACTCGACTCGGCCTACGCCCTGCCGGCACAGGGCCCTGCCCGGCCGAGAGGGGCGGCACCGCGTCTTGCGCCGGAGGCGGCGCATGCGCGGATGGACTGGCACAACGAGCGCGCCGCTCTCGTGCTCGAGCTTCGCCGTCGCCTCGAGGAGGCCGGGGACGATGCGGCGCGGGCACGGCTTCTCGAGCGCGTGCGCGCCGCCCTCGAGTCTTGAAACCGCGCGGCCGTCACGGCCCTGGCTGAAATCCTGCCGGCAGGGTTGGCTCAAAAAGGCCCGTCGCTCGGGCGGCCTTGACATGTCCTCGGGGTGCCGCGATGGGCAAGCACGCGACGGGCGAGGTCACCGCCGTGCGGCACAACCACGCCCGATCCTGACGTGGCTGACAGGATGAGGAGTCGGCGTCGCATAGGCTGCTGAGACGAGGTGGCCCCTTCTTCGGCCTCGCCGCAGTTGATGCGACACCGGATCATCGACCGGCGTCCGATGGGTCGGGGCGGCCCCGGTGGCGCGGGCGGAGTGCCTCCGTCACCGCCCTGCGCACCGCCTGCCCGGGCCATCGGACAGACAGAGGGATCGGGGCAGCAAAGAGAAAAGGCGCCACGGAGCATGCGCTGGTTCAATGCCCGCACGACTGGGCCCGATCGCGGGGCCGTGATCCGCCCGCCCTGGCGGCTTGCGGCGGAGCGCGCTAGGACGATCGCATGCCTGGACGTCGTGCCCTGTTCGCCGCCGCTCTTCTGCCACTCGCCGGGCGGGCGGAGGGCTTTACCCTCGTGCCTGCCGATTCCGAGACCGAGGCCCTCGTGAACTCGCGCGCCGCGGCCTGCACGGCAGGGGGCGAACATGAGCGTCTTCGCACAGCGCTTCTCGACGCCCTCGCCCGCGCAGGCGACGAGGAGACGGCGATCGCCGCCGTGCGCGCAGCTCTCGGCACCTGCCCCTGGTGCGGCTGCCGCCTCGCCGCGCTGCCAGAGCGCGATCACCCCGCCCCCTCGTTCTGACCGCGCCTTGCCCCGAGGCGCGCCGGCGCGTATGCGAAGCCGCGCGCCGCAGGGGCGACAGAGCCAGAGGTCGACGGGAGAGGGAAGAGCAGCATGAGCCGGATCGAGCGCGTCAACCCGGGGAAAATCTATTCCGACGCGGTTGAGTTCCACGGCTTCGTGTTCCTGCGCGGCATGACCGCGAAGGACACGACCAAGGACATCAAGGGCCAGACGGCGGACATCCTCGCGCAGATCGACGCCGCCCTCGAGGAGCGGGGAACCGACAAGACGCGGCTTCTCTCGGCCCAGATCTGGCTCTCCGACATCACCCTGCGCGATGCGATGAACGAGGTCTGGTCGGCCTGGGTGCCGCCAGGGCTCGCGCCGGCGCGGGCCTGCGTCGAGTCGAAGCTCGCCGCGCCCGGGATGCTGGTCGAGATCATGGTCGTCGCCTGCAAGTAGCCGGGCCTGGGCGTTCCGGCTCGGGCATCCGGCGGCCCCGCGGCAGGCAGCCTGCGGGGCCGCTTTCGTTACGATCGCATGCCGATCAGCCGAGTCCGGCGACCCTGCCGTAACATCCCGAAACACGACGTTATGGGAATATCGTCCGATCTCGGGCGTTTCTGCACAGGGAGGATGGGGCAAACTTTCGGGCAATACGGTGGCATTGCGAGCGGCGGGTTGTCACCCCGCGCCGTGCATGGTCAACGCGTTCGGGTTGCGTCCCGCGCAACCCTGCCTGTCCGTGGTCAGCAAGGAGCACCAAAGCCATGCGCGTCGATCGTTGCGGCCGTCTCCTCGCCGCTTTCGGCCTCGCCTCCCTTCTTGCCGGCCTGCCCGCCCTGGAGGCGGTGGCCAACACAGCCGCAAGCGGCCAGCGCCAGACCGCGCGGCAGGTCCAGCGGACGGTCCAGCCCTCGGGTGGCCTGCAATGCGTCCCCTTCGCGCGGCAGCTCTCGGGCATCGACATCACGGGCAACGCGCACACCTGGTGGCACCAGGCGGAGGGCCGCTACCAGCGCGGTCAGACACCGGAGGTCGGCGCCGTGCTCGTCTTCCGCGCCACCGGCGGCATGCGGCTCGGCCATGTGTCGGTCGTCTCCGGGATCGTCTCGCCGCGCCACATCCTGGTCGATCACGCCAACTGGCAGGGCCCCGGCCTGACGAAGGGGCAGGTCGCCCGGAACGTCTCGGTGATCGACGTCTCGCCCAACAACACCTGGACGCTCGTGCGCGTCGAGATCCACGGGGACCGTGACGGGTTCGGCCGCCACTACCCGACCTTTGGCTTCGTCCTGCCGCGCACCGTCGACGGCTCGCCCCTGCCGCCGCTCGCGCCGATCAGCGCTGCCCGCGCCCGGCTCGACGAGCGCGCCGCGCGCGCCGCCGCCGCCCCGGCACGCTACGAAGGCCGTGCCGCGGCGCTCGGCGACATCGTCGCCGGCGAGTTCGGTGATCTGCCCGCCCAGCAGGCGCAGCCTTCCCCGCTCACGGTGCGCGCCATCGCAACCCTGCAGCCGCGCGTCGGGGGCTCTGCCGAGGTCGTGCGGGCGTCAGCGACGGAGTGGACCGCCCCTGCTGCCTCGCCCGCGCCCGCCTCGGCCGCGGCCGCCTTCCGGGTGGCACAGTTCGCGCCGCGCGAGCCGCTCGTCGATGAGGAGCTCGCGATGTTCGCCGCGCCCGACCGCTCGCTGCGCTGACCGCGCGCAGGCCCTCAGTGGATCCGGTGCGGCAGCGGCGCCCTGTCGTCGCGCGACAGAGGCTCCTCCCCCACCGGCCCGGCATGGTGCAGCACCATCCGCCATGTTCCCTGCTCGAGCCGGAACAGGTTGGTGCACGCAAGCAGCGCCCCGCCCACGCGCTCGTGGCAGACGACCATCGCCGTGTCGCCCAGGATCAGGGCGATCGCATTCTCCACCCGGATATCGGGCGCGTCGGGGTTGCGGAGGATGGCCGACCACGCGGCCATGATCTCGTCGCGATCAAGCAGCGGGTTCCAGCCGGGATGGATGCAGGCCACCGGCCCCTCGCGCGACCACAGCGCCTCCATCGCCTCGACGTCACGGGCGGCGAACGCGTCGTAGAAGGCCTGGTTGGCCGCGAGCACGGCATCCTCGACAAGCGCCGGCAGAGGGGGCGGGCGACGCGCCATGCGACGGGTCGCGCTCAGAACCGGCCGCTGTTCTCGAGCACCACACGGCCGACGATCTGCCCGGCACGCAGGCGCATCAGCACCTCCTGAGCTTGCGCGAGCGGTTCGGTCGTGACCGGGATGGGCTTGAGCCGCCCTGACCGGGCGAGGTCCATCAGAGCGCGCAGCTCCTTCGGGTTGCCGACATGCGAGCCGCGCACCGTCATCGCCCGCAACACGACGAGCGGCAGCGAGAGCGTGATGTCGCCGCCATAAAGGCCGACGATGACGTAGGTTCCCCCCTTGCGGAGAGCCGCCGTTCCCGCCCGCGCGGTGGCGTTGCTGCCGACGAGGTCGATCGCCGCCTGGACGGGGCTGCCCGTCACGGCGAGGATCCTCGCTGCCACCTCCTCGGGCTCGCCCGAGCCGTCCACCGCCTCCGTCGCGCCCTCGGCGAGGGCGGCGGCGCGCTTGGCCTCCGCAAGATCGACCGAGACGATCCGGCGGTGGCCGAGCGCCCGCAGCACGGCGATCGCGGCAAGCCCGAGCCCGCCGGCACCGAACAGAACCACCGGCTCCTCGGGCGGCAGCGGCATCACCTTCATGATCGCCGAATAGACGGTGAGTCCCGAGCAGGCATAGGTGGCGGCAAGCGCCGGATCCACACCATCGACCGGAACGAGATGCCGCGGTTCGGGCGCGATGACGTGCGTGGCATAGCCGCCGTGCCGGTGCACGCCGATCGAGCGCTGCTTCGGACAGTAGTTGTCCTCCTCGGCGAGGCAGGCAGGGCAGGTGCCGCAGCCGACCCAAGGGAAAACGACGTACTGGCCGCCGACCACGACCCCCTTGCCCTCCGCCTCCGGCCCGAGCTTCACCAGCCGACCGACGATCTCGTGGCCCATCGCGAGCGGCAGCGACACGCCCCGGTCTTTGAGCGACAGGACCTTGCCACCGCCGAGATCGTACTTGCCCTCCCAGAGGTGGAGGTCGCTGTGGCAGACGCCGCAATGCGTCACCTCGAGCAGGACCTCCTTGCCCTTGGGCTCGGGGGTGGGCAGCTCGATCTCCTGAAGCGGCTGGTTGTTCTCAACGAGCGCGTAGGCGCGCATTGTTCCCCCTACGTTGCAGCGTCGGACCGTTTCCGCCCGCGATGGAAGGCCGGCTGCGGGTGATTGGTCAAGCGCGCTTCCGTCGCACGCGGCCTGCGTGGCAGTCTGCGCGCATGCAGGACCATCCGCTCCGCGCCATCCTGAACGACGAGCTGCACGCACGCCCGCATCTGCGCATCGTGCCGCCGGCGGCGATCAGCCATGTCGTGCTGCTCGCCGAGGAAGGCGGGGCCGAGGCCGACCGGCAGGCCTTCGCCGCCTTCTGCCGCGCCCATGGCGCCGCCGAGCCCAAGCCCGGCGCGCGCAACCATATCGCCCCCGTCGCCGGGCGGATCGTGCGGTGGGAGCGGCATGGCGAGTTCCAGGCCTTCTCCGTTCTCGCCGATGCCGACGCCGAGCTCCCGCCCGACGACGCCTGGTCGGCCATCCACCCTGAGGCGCAGGCCTTCCTCGACGGGCTGACGGGGCTCAGGCTCGCCGCGATGCACCTCAGGATCCTGCCCGGCTCCGCTCTCGTGCCGCCGGCCGGCGCCTTCCGGGGCGAGGTGGTGGGTGGCGGGCTCGGCGGCGGCGAGGCCCAAGGGTTCACCGATTTCCGCATGGCCGAGGACGGGTTCGTGCGCATGGTGCTTTATGCCAACGCGCTCACGCCGGGGCGGCTTGGGCGGATGGCGCAGCGCCTGCTCGAGATCGAGCACTACCGGATGGCCGCTCTGCTCGGCCTGCCGCTCGCGCGCGAGGCGACGCCGAAGCTCGCCGAACTCGAGAAGCGTCTCGATTCGATCGTCGCGAAGACCGCGACCCAAGGGGCGGAGGACCGGGCGCTTCTCGATGAGCTCACGAGGCTCGCGGCCGAGGCCGAGGCACTCGCCGCGACCAGCCGGTTCCGCTTCGCCGCGACTGAGGCGTACGGCGCTCTGGTCTTGGCGCGGATCGCCGAGCTGAACGAGCAGCGGCTCGAAAGCGTGCAGCGGATGAGCGTGTTCCTCGACCGGCGCTTCACCCCGGCCCTGCGCACCTGTGCGGCGGTGGCGCGGCGCAAGCGGGCGCTGAACGACGGCATCGCCCGCGCGGGCGCGATGCTGCGCACCCGCGTCGAGGTCGGGCTCGAAGCCCAGAATAGCGCGCTTCTCGCGGCGATGGACCGGCGCGCCGCGACGCAGCTCCGCCTCTCCCAGGCGGTCGAGGGCTTCTCGACCTTCGCGATCGCCTACTACCTCGTGAGCCTCGTCAAGATCGCGGTCGACGGGCTGCCGGCGCTCGGCCTGCCCGAGGGGCCGCGCTGGGTGTCGCTGATCGCCGTCCCCGCCGTCGCCGCGGCGATCTGGATCACTCTCCGCCGGCTCCGCCGCAGCCTCTCGGGCGGAGCCTAATCACGGCTGCGCGGGCGGCGCGGTGCGGGCCTTCGCCGCGGCGAGGCTCTGCTTCAGCTCCGCTTCGAGGCTGAGCAGAGCCGCTTCGGCCTCGGCCCGGCGCTTCCGCCCCTCGTCGGCGATCCGGAGCGTGTCCTCGATCGTGCCGACGAGCTGCTCGTTGGCGCGCTTGACCGCCTCGATGTCGAACACCCCGCGCTCGACCTGGGCGCGTATCTCAGCGTTCGACTGGCGCAACGCATCCGCGTTGGCGGTGAGAAGCTGGTTGGTGAGGTCGGTCGCCGCCTTCAGGTCGCCCCCCGCCTCGCGCGCCCGCGCGATCGTGACGGCAAGCGTGAGCTGCTGTTTCCACAGCGGAACGGTGTTGACGATGGTCGAGGTGATCTTGGAGACGAGCGCCTTGTCGTTCTCCTGCACCACCCGGATCGCGGGCAGGGCCTGCATCGCCACCTGGCGGGTGAGCTTGAGGTCGTGCACGCGACGCTCGAGCTCGTCGCGGCGCGCTCTGAGGTCGCGCAGGGCCTGGGCGGCGAGCATATCCCCCGTCGCCGCCTCGCGCTCCTTGGCAGGGATCGTCTCGGAGTCGAGAAGCGCGAGCGCACGCTCGCCGGCGGCGATGTGGTCGGCGAGGTCGTGGAACCATTCGAGCGTCGTCGCGTAGAGGCGGTCGAGGAGCTCGACGTCACGCATCAAGGCGGTCTTGTGGTCCTCGAGCTTGACGATGCTGGTCTCGATCTGGCTTTGAACCTCTTCATAGCGCTGCAGCACCTTCGCCACCGGCTTGGCGCGGCCGAGCAGCCGGTCGATGAGGCTCCTCTCCCCGCCCACCGCGCCGACCTCGAAGCCGCGCAAGGTGGCCACCATCTCGTTCAGCGGCGCGGCGGCCGCGCCGAGGTCCTTGTTGCGCACGCCGCGGAGCATCTCGTCGGCAACAGAGGTGACTCGCGCCTGGGCAGCGGCGCCGAACTCGAGGATGGCGCGGCTGTCACCTTTGGCAACGGCGGCGGCAAGGGCAGCGATCCGCTGCTCGCGCTCGGGCGTCATCTCGCCCGCCGCGGCGGCGGCAACCGCCTGAGGCGTGGTGGCCTCGGTGGTCCGTGTCGTGTCGGTCATCGTGGCACCCTCTCCTCGGTCATGCCTTCCTCGCGCAGCCGCTGCTGCAAGACCGCGATGTCGACATCGAGAGCGCGGATGTCGCTCTCCTTAAGCGTGGCGAGGTGCCGGCCGAAGCCGCGCTCGAGATCGGCGAGCAGGCTGCGGAAATTCTCCTCAAGCGCCGGCGCATCGAGTCCGCGATGGGTCTCGACATAGCGTTGCGCGACCGTCTCCGCGCCCTTGAGATAGACGGCGAGGAAGCGGCGCGAGCGGCGCAGATCCTCCGGGTCCTGTTCCGCTTCCGCGACGATTCGGCTGGCCAAGGCGGCGATCCGCCTGATGGCTTCCGCGAACTCGCGCTGCGGCACCGCCCGGGCGGCCGCCTCGAGCGCGGCGATCCGCCCCCTGGCTTCGGCGATGACGGCGGCGTCGCCCTCGAGCGGCTTTGCTGGCTCGGGCGCCGGTGCCGGCCGCGGATCGGGGCCGTAGAGCAGGCGTATCCCGGCGGCGGCCCCGATGCCGAACAGGAGCGCAACGATCGGAGCGTGGTCGGCGGCGAGCCAGGCGGCCAGGCCGGTGCCGGCGCCCACAAGTGCGGCAAGGCGCAGGCGGAACGCGCCCGGCGCCGCCTGCCCCTCGGCCTCGGCGGCGAAGCCGCGCCGAGCGAGGATGGTGCCGCCGATGATCAGCGCCCAGGCACCCCCCGCCCCGCCGAGCAGTTCGAGATCGCCCGCGGCAAGGCCGGACACGGCAACAAGGAGCAGCGGCGCCGACAGAAGGAACAGGGCCCAGCCACGCTGGCCGTGGCGGAACCGCCGAAGCCGCTCCCAGACGTCCTCGCGCGGGGAGAGGCCGGTCACGAGACCACCTCGAGGAAGGCCTGGCAGGAGGCGACGCCGAGGGTCGCGGCGAGCAGTAAGGCGCCGGCGAGACGGTTGAGGAGCGGCGGCGAAGGCGGAGGAGGGGGAGCGGGCTGCGCCTCGCGCGCACCAGGCCCACCCGGCGCGGAGGCGGGCGCAGTGGGCCGCACCGGCGCGTGCCGCGGCCACCACGGAGAGGGCTTTCGCGTCGGCCGCGGAGGGAGGTCCTGGGTCGTCATGGTGGCGGCAGATATAGCGGGGCGAAGGCCGCTTCGCAGCCTCCGACCCGCCGGCTCGCCTAGACGACGCAGCAGCGAGGGAGGACGCGCCATGGCGGGCGGCAGGCAACGGAGCGCGATCATCACCTGCGCGGTGACCGGCTCGATCCACACGCCCTCGATGTCGCCTCATCTTCCTGTGACGCCGGACGAGATCGCCCGGCAAGCGATCGCCGCCGCCGAGGCCGGCGCCGCCATCCTCCACCTGCACGCCCGCGACCCGGCCGACGGCCGCCCGACCCCCGACCCGGCCCTGTTCATGCTGTTCCTGCCGCGGATCAAGCAGGCAACCGACGCGGTGGTGAACATCACCACTGGCGGCGGCCAGGGGATGAGCCTCGAGGACCGGCTCGCCGCAGCACTCGCCGCGCGGCCCGAAATGTGCAGCCGCAACATGGGCTCGATGAATTTCGGCCTGTTCCCAATGCTGAACCGCTACAGAGAGTTCCGGTATGACTGGGAGCGGAACCATCTCGAGGCCAGCCGCGCCGCCATCTTCCGCAACACGTTTGCGGACATCGAGGAGATCCTCCGCCGGCTCGGCGAGGAAAGCGGCACGCGCTTCGAGTTCGAGTGCTACGATGTGGGGCACCTCTTACACGCTCGCCCACTTCCTCGACCGCGGGCTCATAACGCCGCCGCTCTTCGTCCAGACGATCTTCGGCGTCCTCGGCGGGATCGGCAGCCACGCCGAGGACCTGCAGCACATGAAGCGCACGGCCGACCGGCTGTTCGGGGACGCCTATCTCTGGTCGGTGCTCGCCGCAGGGGCGCGCCAGATCCCGCTCGTCACCGCCGCGGCGATCCAGGGCGCGCATGTCCGCGTCGGGCTCGAGGACAGTCTCTGGATCGGGCCCGGGGAGCTTGCGAACGGCAACGCCGAGCAGGTGGCGAAGATCGTGCGCATCTTGGGCGAGCTCGGCATGCGCCCCGCCACGCCGGCCGAGGCGCGCGAGCTGCTCGCTCTAAAGGGCGGCGACATGGTCGCGTTCTGAGCCGCACGACCGTCGCGGCCGCGCTCGGCATGCGCTAGTCTGCGCGCGGAGGTTGCACCACTCCAATGGCTTTCGCCCCGCCTCTCTCCGGGCTCGCGGCGGCTGCCGCCTTCGCCCGTCCCCTGCCCGCCTGGCTCATGCTGGGAGGGGAGGTGCGCACCCTTCTCTGGGTGCCGGTGGCGATGGGGGCGGGGATCGTCGCCTATTTTGCTCTTCCTTCCGAACCGGCGTGGTGGATCGGCGCCACCGTCGCGGCGTCGGCGCTCGTCGTTGCGGTCCTGGTGCGCGCGCTCGCGCTGCCGCGGCTTCTGCTCCTCCTGCTCGCCGCCGCCGGCGCGGGCTTCGCCTGCGCGCAAGCGCGCACCGCCTCTCTCCCGCCGCTCGCTGAGGTGCCAACGCGTGCGGTGGTGGTCACGGCGACGGTCGAGGCAGCCGAGACCCTGCCCGAGGGGCGACGGGTTCGGCTCGGCTCGGTCACGCTCGGGGAGGAGACGTTCCCGCGCGAGCTCCGCATCCGGCTGCGCGAGAGCGACGAAACCGCTCTTGCGCCGGGGGATCGGGTTCGCCTTCGCGCCCTGTTGCGTCCCCCTGCCCCGCCGGCGGTGCCGGGCGGGTTCGACTTCCAGCGCACCGCCTTCTTCGCTGGCCTCGGCGCGACGGGGGTCGCTCTCGGGCCGGTCGAGGTCCTGTCGCGCGGGGAGGAAGGCGGTGTCGCGCGCATCCTCGCGCGTCTGCGCCAGATCGTGCTCGACCGCATCACCGCGTCCGTTCCGGGGCCGGAAGGGGCGGTCGCAGGCGCGCTTCTGACCGGGGCGCGCGCGGCGATCCCGGAAGCAGACCTCGCGGCGCTGCGCGAGGCGGGGCTCGCGCACCTGCTCGCCGTATCGGGGCTGCATGTCGGGATCGTCGGCGGCGTGGTGTTCGCGGCGCTGCGGCTCCTGTTCGCCGCGACGGCGCTCGCGCTTTACGTCAACGCGAAGAAGCTCGCGGCTCTGGGCGGCATCCTCGCCGCCTTCCTCTACATGCTTCTTACCGGAAGCCAGGTGCCGATGCAGCGGGCGGTGGCGATGGCGGCCCTGTTCGCTCTCGCGGTACTGCTCGACCGGCAGGGGGTCGGGATGCGCGCGCTCGCGCTCGCCGCGATCGTGGTGCTTGCGTTCCAGCCAGAAGCCGTGCTCGGCCCCTCCTTCCAGATGAGCTTCGCGGCCGTGCTTGCGCTGATCGCCGCCTACCAGGCGGGCAGGCCGTGGCTTTCGCGCGTGCGGGCGACGCGCGGCTGGCCGCTCCGGCTCGCTGCAGGGTTCGCGCTTCTCTGCTTCACCTCGCTCGTCGCCTCCGCCGCCACCGCGCCTTTCGCCGCCTGGCATTTCCAGCGCGTGCAGCTCTACGGCGTCGCCGCGAACGCGATCGCCGTGCCGCTGACCACGGTGGTGGTGATGCCGCTCGGCCTCGTCGGGCTCCTGCTCATGCCCGTCGGTCTCGAGGCGATGGCGCTCGTGCCGATGGGCTGGGCGGTCGAGGTGGTCCTTTGGGCCGCGCGCGAGGTCGCCGCCTGGCCAGGGGCGTCACCGCGGCTCCCCGCCGCTCCGGCCTGGGGCGTGCTCGCAGTGACGGCAGGCCTCCTCTGTCTCTGCCTCCTGCGTGGCCGTGCCGCGCTCGCGGGGCTCGTTCCGCTTCTGGTTGGCCTCGCGAGCCCCTGGGCGGGGGCGCAGCCGGATGTGATCGTGAACCCGACCGCGCGCGTGATCGTGCTCAAGGGAACCGAGGGCTACGCTGCCTTGGTGAGCGGCGCGAGCCGTTTCGAACGCGAGGCGATTGCCGAGCGGCTTGGCCTCGCCGCGCTTCCCCCCCTGCCGGAGGGCGAGGCGGGGTCGCTCGGCTGCACGCGCTTCAGCTGCACGCTCTCCGGCCCCGCAGGCCAGATGGTGCTCCTGCTCCGCCCCGGCCCGGAGAAGACGCGGTGCGACACGGCCGCCCTCGTCGTCTCGCCCGAGCCGCTGCGCGGCCGCTGCCGACCGAGCCCGGTGATCGACCGCTTCTCCGTCTGGCGCGACGGCGCGCACGCCGCCTGGTTCACGGCCGACGGCGTGCGCGTCGTCTCCGATCGTTCGCTCCGTGGCGACCGGCCCTGGGTCGCGCCGGTGCCGGAGCGGCGACCGGCGCGCCCCTCACGCCTGCCGCCGGCGCCCGCGCTCGAGCGTCCCGACGCCGAGGAGGAGTGACGCTCAGCCCCGCGTGTCGAGATGGGTGATCACCATGTCCCGGTAGGGCAGGCGAAGCCCCTCGAGGTGACGATGCGTCGCTTTAAGCACCACGCCCGTCTCGACATCGATCCAGTAGCTCGCGATCGCGTGGAAGCCGGTGGGGCCGGAGAGACGCATCGTCCTGTCAAGCCGGACGGCACGGCGCGGGCCGGAGCGAAGCGCCACCGTCTCCTCGTCGCCACGCTCCCAGGTCTCGAGCCAGCTGTCGGTGAACACGTGCTCGCGGATCGTGACGCGCGTGCCGGGGCCGCCAGAGAGGAGCTGCGCGAGGGCGGCGCGCGCCTCGTCGAGCTTGGGCCCGATCGGGGCCCAGAAGCCGAACAGGAGCCGGCGCGTCTGCTCGCCGATGCGGACGAGGCAGAGCGCCTCCTCCTCCGGGTCCTCGCCGGCGAAGACGAGGCGCTGCCCGTCCTCGCGGACGGCAATCGTTCCGGGAGAGGGGCAGGGATCGCGGTCGGCACGGGCCGGAGCCACAACCGCATGTGAGGCGACCAGCGCAAGCACCAAAAAGAGGCGGATCGGGAAGCGTTCGGGCACGGGGAGTCTCCTTCTTCCAGGTGCGCCCCTCCCGAATGTCCGGCTCGCGGCCGGTGACGCATCCTCCATGCCAGATGTGAAGCTTCCGTGAACATCATGCGTGCGTCTGTTCCGGACGCATGCCCACGCACCTGCGTCCAAGACTGACGCTTGGAGCGGTCAGGGCGAGACGCGGGCGATCGGAAAGCTCCTGAGGTCACGCTGAGCGGTGCGGAACACGGCATCCTGGGCGTGGCCCTTCTCGCGCGCGAGCACGCCGACACGCCGGGAGACGTACTCGCCGAGGGCAAGCGCCGAGACGATACCGCGCTCGTCACGCCCCGCCCTGCCCGTCAGCGCCTTGCGCACCGCGACCGCGAACACCCCGTTGCGGTCGTCATAGCTGTCGAGCGCCTCCTGAACCGAGGTCGAGGCGGTGAGAAGATAACGCCCGGCCTCGTTGCCGACAGAGGCGAGCGCATCGACCGCCACCTGGCCGGCGTAGCAGGTGTCCCTGAACAGGAAGCCGTTTCGGGCGCGGATGCGCGAGAGCGCGCCGACGAGCACCTCGTCCGACAGCCCCTGGCGGCGCAGCGCCTCCCAGGAGGAGGCGTCCTCCACATCCTGCGGCAGGAACAGGAAACGCTCTTCCGGCTCGGTCTTGACGCCGTGGCCGGCGAGATAGAGCAGGAACGTGTCCTGCGGCCCGATCTCGCGCGACAGCCGCTCGAGCGCGGCGAGGATCCCCTCCCGGGTCGCCGCCTCGTCGGTGAGCACCGTCACCTCGGCGGAGGCGAACAGCCCGACCGCGCCATCGCGCAGCGCCTGCGCCACGGTGGTCGCGTCGGCGGCGGCGAAGCGCAGGGCGAGCTGCGGGTTGCGGTAGCGGTCCACCCCCACCGCCATGATGAACAGCCGCGCCGCGCGGTCCTCCACCCCGCCGGCGTCGAGGCGCAGCACCGGCGTCTCGGCGAACAGGCGCACGGCCTGGTCTCACGCGCGCGCCTGAAGCGTGTTCACGCCCGGGTCGAGAGCGACGTCGATGCCGATCTCGGCAAGGCCCGCCGGATCGACCCGGCCGACATTCCGCCCGTTGCGGAACACGTCGACCGGTCCGAGGCCCAAGCCCCGATCCTCGAGCCTGAGCCTGATCCGCACCCGGCTGAGACCGTGCGGCTGCGAGGACTCCGCCTCGAGCGCGCGACACTCGCCCGAGACATCGGGGACGCAGAGGCCGGTGACCGTCACGCGCGGCTGGCGCGCGATCACGGCGCGAAGGTCGCCGAGCTCGGCGAGGCGGCGCCGAGCCGCCGTCACGTCGCCGGCAAGCCGCGCGCGCACCACCGCCGGCGCATAGAGCGCGCGATAGGCCTGGGTGAAGGAGGCCCAGTCCGGCTGCTCGGCGGCGCCCCGGTTGAGGTGAACGCCCATGAGATGCTGCCCGCCGCCCTCGGCGTGGTCGAAGAACCCCTCGGGCGTGAACAGCGCCCAGCGCGCCCCGTCGGCGTGCACGAACAGGGCGCCGCGCTCGGCGAGCGGCCTCTCGCCGTCAAGGTCGAACCAGCGGAGCGTGCCGTCGCCGAGTGCTGCGACGGCGACAGAGGCGGCCGGGGCGACGGCGAGCGCCCAGGCAGCGCCCGTCACCGCAGCCTCGGGGAGCTGCCGGCCACGCCGGTCGAACAGCCGCAGATGGGTGTCGGTGCCGAGAAGAAGGCGGTCGCCCGCGATCGCCGCACTGCGCGAGATCTCGCCCCGCCCGAGCGCGAGCGCCTGGCCGTTGAGCTTCGGCGCGGGCGAGTCGCGCCAATCCGCGAGCGAAAGCCCAGGCGCGGAGACGGCCGAAGAGGCGACTCCCGCTCCGCTTGCCGGCACTAGCCCACGCCCGTCGAGCTCGAAGCGAAGCCGCCCCTGCGCCCCGGGCCACTCGATCGTGCGCCCGTCTGCCGAGACGGCGAGACCACCGCGTGCCTCGCGCGGGTCCGACAACGGCGGGCGCGGCGCGCGGGCCAGCGTGCCATCCGGGCCCACCACGCCCCAGCCTGGGTCGGCAGCGGCAAAGGCTGCCCCGCCCTGGGGCAGCGGCAGGAGATGGAGGATCGAGTCGCGCGAGGCGGCGAGGTCGCGCGCCGGGCCGAGGCCGAAATCGGCCCAGCGGAGGACGATGCCGCGCTGCGGCCCGAACCCGGCGGCAAGCAGCTGCACCCCCCCCGCGCCGATCGGAGGCCTAGGCGACGGCCGGAAGCCAGGCCGCCGGTACGCCCGTGACGTCGGGCGAGAACACGCGCCTCAGCCCGTTCGCCGCGAGCACATCGACCGCCGCGACATTCTCGTAGCCAACCGCGACGAGCGTGCCGTCGGGGGAGACGGCGATGCCGTAGGGGCGCGCCCGCTCGCGCGGCGCCGCTTCGGCGAGCTTGCGTCCATCGGCGGCGTAGGCGCGTACCAGGCCGTCGGCGGCGGTGGTGAAGAAGCGGCCATCGGCGGCGAAGACGACCATCCGCGCCGGTCCGCGATAGGCCCTGTCCTCGGCGATCGCCCGGCCGGTCGCGGCATCCCACAGCCGCACCCCCGTCTGACCGCCGAGCGCCGCGGCAAGCGACGTCCCGTCAGCCGAGACGGCGAGATGGTTCACCTGCGCCGGCAGGTTCGGCAGCCGCCCCGTCATGCGTTGCGTGGCCGTATCGAACCGGTAGATCGCGTAGGTCTTGTCCCAGGCGAAGCCGCTGATGCCGCCGGCGAAGGCGACGCGCCCGTCCGGCGAGAGCGCAACCGCGTCGAGCTCCCCCTCCTGCGCCTCGCCGATCGGGACACGCAGCACACCGCGCAGCTCGCCGGACGGCAGGGACCACAGCCGGACGGTCTTGTCGTCGGATGCGGAGGCGAGCATGCTGCCGGCCGAATCGACCGCGAGGCGGTTCACCGGGGCGGAGTGGGCACCCGCCTCGACGCGGATGAAGGCAGTGTCTGGAGGCCCCTGGGCGAAGGCGGCGGCCGAGCAGAGGGCCGCGACCAGCCCGAGTGCCGTTGCGAGTCGGCGAAGCCCGCTCAGGAGGTCAGCTCGAAACCCGACGCGGCCGCCCGTTCGGCCACCTGCACGCTCTGGCTGAAATTGTCGCGCTTGGCGACGTTGGTGGCGGCGAGGGTCTGCACGTCCGTCCCGCCCGAGACGACCGAACGCGGGGTGACGACGCTCGCCGTGCCGATCCGCAGCGTGTCGGCGGGGGCGTAGCCGCGCATGCCAGAGGGCGTCTCGACCAGCGCGAACCCGTCACGCCCGCCGGTGACGGTGACGGTCTCGCGCGGCGCGAGCTGGGCGATCTCGGGCGCGGCCGGGTCGGGGCGGAGGCGCACCGGCGTGGCCCGTGTCGTGACCGCCTGGCGGGCGGCAGGGGCGGCCGCTTTCTGCGCGGCGATCTGGCTCTTGGTGCCGGGCTGGAGATTCTCCGCCGCCTCGAACTCGGCGCCGCGCGTCTCGATCCGGGCGTTGATCTGGCGGGCGAGAGCGATGTCGCGCTCGGTCCAGGCGCGGATCTGCGCCATCCGGGCGCGGCCTTGCTCGAGCGTCAGACGCTTCTCCGCCACGTCGAGGCGCAGCTGCTTGGCCTGGGCGAAGCGGCAGTCTATCAGCGCGTCGAAGGCCTGCTGGGAGCGATCGATCTCTGCGTTCTCGCGGGAGAGGTCGTTCTGCACCCGTGTGGCCAGCACGGCCTGGTCGCGGCTCTGCTGGTTGAGCGCGTACCAGTAGCCCGCGGCGGCGCCGGCGATCGCCCCGGTCGCCGCCCCGATCGCCGCACCGCGGACGTTCCCTCCGAGGATCCCGCCGAGGATCGCCCCGCCGGCCGCGCCGATGACCGCTCCCTTGATGATGTCCTCGGCGAAGAAATTGCCGGTGCTGTCGAGCGCGACCACGAAGGGGCGGCACTGGTCGGCAGGGTCGGCCGCGCCGATCCTCTGCTCCTGGGTGGTGACGCACCCGCCGAGCAGGGCGACGATCGCGACCGCCGAGACACCTCGACGGAGACTTCTGGCGCGCAATGCCTGGATCGCGCTTTCCTCGCCTCGTTCCGCGGCAGCGCCCGTTGCGCCGCCGACCCGCGCCGCCGTGCCCGACGATCCCGGCGCCAGCGCTTTGGAGGATAGGACAGCTCCCGCCGGCGTGGGAGACCCCGGCTTGGTCGCCGCTGCCCCGATGAGCGGTGTCAGCCGGTCACCCCGCCATTGCCAAGCCGAAAAGCGTCGCAATATTGCGGGAGGGTGATTGAAATCCACACCAGCAAGGGGAGACGACATGTCGCGACTCGGTATTCCGATGCTGGCCGCAGCCGCACTCCTTTGGCAGGCTCTGCCCGCGTCGGCGGAGGATGCGGCGGCCGGACAGCGCGTCTACGCGCAGTGCCGCGCCTGCCACACGGTTGAAAAGGGCGGCCGGAACGGCGTGGGGCCAAATCTCTGGGGCATCGTCGGCAGCCCCGCGGGCAAGCGCGAGGGCTTCCGCTACTCCGCGAACATGCAGGAACTTGCCCAGGGCGGGCTGGTGTGGACACGGGAGAACCTCGACAAGTATCTCGAGAACCCGAAATCGCTGGTCCCGCGCGGGTCGATGGCGTTTGCCGGCATCCGCAATCCTGAACAGCGCGCCAATCTTATCGCCTATCTCGAGACGCTGAAGTAGTTCGCCATCGTCCGCGCGACGGTGCCGGAACGGGGCGGGGACCGGAGAGAGCCTCGGTCCCCGCTGCCGTCTGCTGTGGCCCTCCCGCCTCTTTCCGCCCGTCCTGTCAGCAGCTACCGTCCACGCGGCTCCGCTCATGGCCGAACGATCGGGACGGAACACGGGCGATGTCCTCTCCGCTTTACGCAGATGGCGTGACCGACATCAGCATCGTCGGGACGACGGCACGGATACGCTTCCACGTGCTCGAGGCGGATGTCGCCAACCCGAAAAACCCGCCCAAACCCGCGCCTGCCTTCACCGTGGCGATGCCGATCGAAAGCCTCGCCCAGCTCTCCGAGAGCCTGCCCAGGCTCGTGCAGCAGCTCGTTGAGAGCGGCCGGCTGAAGCGTCGCGACCCCGAGCCCGCCAGGACTGGCTGAGGCTGCCCCGGCTCGCCCCCGTCCTCACCGCTGGCGCGGGTCGAGCGCGTCGCGCAGCCCGTCCCCGAGCAGGTTGAACGCGAGCACGACGACGAAGATCGAAAGCCCGGGGAAGATCGCCATCCACGGCGCCTGCTCGATGAAGCGCTGCGCCGTGTTGAGCATGCTTCCCCAGGAGGGCGCCGGCGGCTGCTGGCCCACGCCCAGGAAGGAGAGCGAAGCCTCGGCGATGATCGCTGAGGCGATCGTGAGCGTGGCCTGCACGAGCAAGGGCGGGACGATGTTGGGCAGGATGTGACGAAGCGCGATCCGCCAGCGCGGATTGCCCAAGCCGCGCGCCGCCTCGACATAATCCTCCACCTTCGCGGCCAATGTCGCGCCGCGAGCGAGCCGGATGAAGATCGGCGCCGCCGAGACGCCGATCGCGATCATCGCGTTCTCGAGCGAGGGGCCGAGGAAGGCCGCAAGCGCGATCGCAAGAATCAGAAACGGGCAGGCGAGCATCGCATCCGCAAGCCGCGAGATCAGGGCATCGACCCAGCCGCCGAGGAAGCCGGCGGCAAGCCCGATCGGCACCCCGACGGCGAGCGCGATCCCGACCGAGATCACGCCAGCGAGCAGGCTCGCCCGCGCTCCCCAGATGATCCGCGAGAGGATGTCACGGCCGTTCTCGTCGGTGCCGAACCAGAACGAGGACGACGGCGGCCGGCGGATCGACGCCCAGTTGGTGCGCGCGGGGTCATAGGGCGAAACGAGCGGGGCGAACACCGCGACAGCGACGAAGACGACCACCACCACAAGCCCGACCATCGCGGCGCGGTGGCGGACGAGGCGCCGCAACGCGCGCCGCGCCGGGCTCTCGCCGCGCAGCGTGGCGAGGCGAGGGGGCATCACCGCTGCGTCAGGCATGCCTCAGCCGAGGGTTGATCAGAACGTAGAGCACATCGGCGACGAGGTTGAGCAGCACGTAGAGGACCGCGGTGACGAGCACCACGCCCTGCACGACCGGATAGTCGCGATTGAATACGGCATCGACGATCAGCTTGCCGAAGCCCGGGATGCTGAACACCTGCTCGGTGAGAACCGCGCCGGACAGCAGCGTGCCGAGCTCGAGCGCGCCGAGCGTCACCACAGGCACGAGCGCGTTACGAAGCGCGTGCTTGAGCACGACGACACGCTCCGCCAACCCCTTGGCGCGGGCGGTGCGCACATAGTCCTCCGCCAAGGCCTGCAGCATCGCCGAGCGCATGTGGCGCATGAACACCGCTGCGATCCCGGAGCCGAGAACGAAGGCGGGCATGATCGTGGTGGCGAGGCTCTGCCGCCAGTCCTCCGAGAGCGGCACATAGCCTGAGGGCGGCAGCCAGCCGAGCTCCACCGAGAACAGGAGGATCAGCATGATGCCGAGCCAGAAGTTCGGCAGGGAAAGGCCCGCGAGCCCGACCGCGTTCGCGCTCCAGTCAAGCAGCGTGTCCTTCCGCACCGCCGAGAGGATGCCCATCGGAATGCCGATCAGAAGGGCGATCACGAATGCCATCAGCCCGAGCTGAAGCGTCACGGGCAGTTTCTGCGCGATCACGGCGGCGATCGGCTCGCGGATACGCCACGAGTAGCCGAGATCGCCCGTGAGCACGCCCTGGAGCCAGAGCGCGTATTGTACGGGAAGCGGCTTGTCGAGATTGAGCTCGGCGCGGATCTGGGCGAGGACCGCAGGGTCGCCGCGCTCCTCCCCGGCGAGGACGAGGGCAGGATCTCCGGGCATCAGCTGCTGCAGCCCGAAGATCAGGACGGAGACGAAGAGAAGGGTGGGGATGGTCTGCCCCACCCTGCGCGCGAGGAAGCCGAGCACCGGAACGCCCTTCCCTCCCCGCCTCCCCCCTCGCCGGCGCTAGTTGGCGAGCCTCAGGTCCCGCACCCGGATCAGCCCGTCGGGCACGGCGACGAAGCCCGAAAGCCGCGCCGTGTGCGCGACGATGTTCTTGCGGTGCCAGAGATAGAGGCGTGAGCGGTCCTCGACCACGGCGATCCGGTACATCTGCTCGTAGAGGGCGATGCGCTTCTCGGGGTCGCTCTCGACCCGGGCGGCGTCGAGCAGGCGGTCGACCTCGGCGTTGCTGTACCTGCTGTCGTTCTGCGGCCCGCGCGAGTAGATGAAGCTCCAGAGATTGCCGTCGGGGTCGGTGCGGCCGGACCAGCCGATGTAGTAGGCCTCGAAGTCGCCGCGGGCGGCCGCCTGGAGCGAGGAGGCGAACTCCATCGCGTTGATCGAGATCTCGAAGCCGGCTTCCGCCGCCATCGCCTGGATCACCTCCCCCACCTGCCGCGCATCGGGAGCGTTCGGAACCGTCAGCACGATCCGAACCGGCGTCTGCACCCCGGCCTCGCGGAGCAGAGCGCGGGCGCGCGCGACGTCACGGGTCGGCGGCGTGAGCGACCGCACGTGGAAGGGCGAGGAGGGCGGCACGGCTTGGGCTGTCGGCGTGAACATGCCGTTGTAGACGACCTGGATGATCGTCGCGCGGTCGATCGCAAGATCGAAGGCCTGGCGGACCTTGGCGTTCTGGCCGAGCGGCGTCTGCGCCCGCGGCCCGTTGCCGACATTGATCGTGATGCCCTGGTAGCCGAGCTCGTCGGACATCGAAAGGCGGAGGCGGGCATTCCGCTGCACGGCCGGAACGTCATTGGGGCTGACGCGCTCGATCAGTTCGAGCGAGCCGGCCTGGAGGTTGGCGAGCCGCACCGTGCTGTCGGGGATCGGCTGGTAGACGATGCGCTGGAGGTGGATCCGGCCGGCGTCCCAGTAGTCGGGGAAGCGCTCGACCACGATCCGGTCCTGCGCCACACGCTCGACGAAGCGGAACGGGCCGGCGCAGACCGGCCGCGTGCCGAACTGCGGCCCCGCCGCCTCCGCCGCCTTCGGGCTCACGATCATGCCGGCGCGGTCGGTCAGCTGCGCGAGGAAGGGCGCGAAGGGCTCCTTGAGCCTGATCCGCACCGTGGTCGGGTTGACCACCTCGACGCTCTCCATCGAGTTGATCTCGCCGCGGCGGAAGCTTCCCTGCATGGTCAGGTGCCGGGTGAGCGAATAGCGCACCGCTTCGGCGTCCATCGTCTCGCCGTCGTGGAACTTCACGCCCTGGCGGATCGTGATCGTGAGCGTCTTCGGATCGTCCCAGGTGAAGCCGGTGGCGAGCTGCGGGACGATCCTGAGGTCCTTGTCGATGTCGAACAGCTTGTCGCAGAGCGAGGCGAACACGATCCGCCCGACGAAGGTGCGCGCGAGCGTGGGGTCGAGGATGTCGGGGTCCTCGGCAAGCCCGATGCGCAGGGTCTGCGCTGGCGCGGGCGACGCGGCGAGAGCGGCGACGAGGGCCGCGGCGGCGAGAAGCGTCTTGCGGAACATCATGGTCACCCTCCCAGGCGTGGAGAATCCGTTTCGGTGCCGGTTCGTCCTGCACCGCCGAACCAGGCGGAGAGGCGCCGCAGGCGCGCCCTGCCCGCCGGCTCGGAGGCCGCCGCCGCGAAGGGCGGCAACGATCGCCAATGGTGGCAGGCGACGTCGTGCCCGTCACCTGGGTCGGCGAGAGCGGGGTCTTCGGTTCGGCAGCGCGCGTCGGCAAAGGCGCAGCGCGGGTGGAAGCGGCAGCCCGGCGGCGGGGTGCGCGGCGAGGGCGGGTCGCCGGGGACGAGGGCGGAGGCGCGCCGCGCTGCCGGGTCGGGTCGCGGCACGGCGGCAAGCAGGCCACGAGTATAGGGGTGGCGCGGGGCAGCGAACACGGCCCGTTTCGGCCCCGTCTCGACGATCCTGCCGAGATACATCACGGCCACCCGGTCGGCGATGTGGCGGACCACGGCAAGGTCGTGCGCGATGAGGAGGAAGGCGAGGCCGAACCGGGCGAGCAGCTCGCCGAGCAGGTTGATCACCTGCGCCTGGATCGAGACGTCGAGCGCCGAGACCGGCTCGTCGGCGACGAGCAGCTTCGGCTCGCAGGCGAGAGCGCGCGCAATCCCGATGCGCTGGCGCTGCCCGCCCGAGAACTCGTGCGGGTAGCGCCCCGCATGTTCCGGGCGGAGGCCGACGAGAGAGAGGAGCTCCGCCACGCGCTCGGCCACCGCCCCGCGCTCGCGCAGCCGGTGCAGCCGGATCGGCTCCGCGATGATCTCGCCCGCGGTCATGCGCGGGTTGAGCGAGCCGAACGGGTCCTGGAAGATCAGCTGCATGTGCCGGCGCGCGGCGCGAAGCCGCGCTTCGTCCATCGCGGTGAGATCCTCGCCCGCGAAGCGGATCGTTCCCCGATCCGGCTCGATCAGCCGAAGCACGAGCCGCGCGGCGGTCGATTTGCCGCAGCCGGATTCGCCGACAAGCGCGAGCGTCTCGCCCGCGCGCAGGCTGATGTCGATTCCGTCGACCGCGCGCACCGCCCCGCCCTTCCGGCCGAGCAAGCCGCCGGCGACGGGGAAGTGCTTGACGAGCCCGCGCGCCTCGAGAAGCGCGCTCATGCCGCCTCGGCGAAGCGGTCGAGCGGCGCCTGCCAGCAGGCTGCCGCATGGTTCTCGCCGAGCTGGGCGAGCGCCGGCGCCTCCTCCCGGCAGCGCGCGACCGCGAAGGGGCAGCGCGGTTCGAAGCGGCAGCCGGGCGGCCAGGCGGTGGGGCTCGGCACCGATCCCTCGATCGTCGCAAGCCGCGACCGCTCCTCGTCGAGGCGCGGGATCGCGCCCATCAGCCCGACCGTGTAGGGATGCTGCGGCGCGGCGAACAGGGTGCGCGCCGGCGCCCACTCGGCAGCACGGCCCGCGTACATCACGAGCACCTCGTCGGCCATCTCGGCGACCACGCCGAGATCGTGCGTGATCAGGATGATGGCGGTGCCGCTTTCGGCCGCCATCTCGCGCATCAGCTCGAGGATCTGCGCCTGGATCGTCACATCGAGCGCGGTCGTCGGCTCGTCGGCGATCAGGAGCTTCGGCCGGCAGGCCATCGCCATCGCGATCATCACCCGCTGCCGCATGCCGCCCGAGAGGCGATGCGGCCAGTCGCGCGCCCGCGCCCGCGCATCGGGGATGCGCACGCGCGCGAGCATCGCCACCGCCTCCTCCCGCGCCTCGCGCTCGCCGACCGCACGATGCAGGCGGATCGCCTCGGCGATCTGGTCACCCACCGTGAAGGCGGGGTTGAGGCTCGTCATCGGCTCCTGGAAGATCATCGCGATCGCGCCGCCGCGCAAAGCGCGCATCTCCGCCTCGGAGGCCGCGAAGAGGTCGATGCCGTCGAACACCGCGCGGCCGCGCACCCGCGCGTTCGGCGGCAACAGGCGCATCAGGGCGAGCGAGGTGACGCTCTTGCCGCAGCCCGACTCGCCCACGATCGCAAGCGTCCGCCCCGCAGCGACGGAGAAGGACAGGCCCTCGATCACCTCGACGACGCCCCGGTCGGTCGCGAAGCCGACGCCGAGGTCGGAGACGGCAAGGAGCGGGGCGGTCATGCGGCAGTGCCCGCAGAGCCGGGGATGTCGTCGTCGGGCGTTCCCTCGACGGCGATGGCGGCGTTGATCACCGCCCGGTCGAACACGCCCGGATGGCCGGGGCCGGCGAGGAAGCGGCGATAGACGGCGTAGCGCGCGCGCGACCGTCGCCAGAGCCGGCGCAGTTCCGGGATCGGGTCGGCGTGGTCGTCCACCCGGAGGTCGAGGTCGGCATAGGGGTCTCGACTTGCGACCTTCAGCGCCGCGCTCTGCCGACCACGCGCGTCACCGCCCGCCACCTCGCCCGCCTCGAGCGCGCGCAGAAGCCGCTCCGCCATCGGCAGGCGCTCGGCCGCCGCTGCCTCGTAGGCGCGCGCCGTAGCGAGGATGACCTCCTCGCCCGCGAGCATGTTGCCGGCCACCGAGCAGTCCTTCCCTGTCGCATGCCCGGCCCATGGGACGCAGCTCTCGCCCGTGTGCTGACCGATCCGCCCCTCTGCATCGAGAATGTGCAGCTGGCGGAACGCCCGGCCTGGATCGGTTGCGGTGAGAGCAGCCACCACCTCGGGAGCGGGGGCACCTTGCCGCAGAGCGGCGAGCCCCTCGATCGCATACATCGGGTTCATCAGCGCCTGGGTGGAGAGCGCGGCGACTCGGCCCTCGACATGGGGACAGAGAGCGCCGACGGCGAAGAACCGCGTCGCCACGGCCACGCCGAGCGTTCCGTCGCAAGGATCGCGCGCGAGGATCGACCAGGTCATGCCGTCCCTTCCCGATCACGCCACGAGGCACAGAGGACCACGGGCACCAGGACCGAGGAAAGCACGCATCGTGCCAGAAGCGCGCCGCGGGCGCATCCCTGCTGCGCCCGCGAGTCTGTTTCCCCGGAACGAGGGGCTGAGGCCGAGAAGCTGCGGCGCCAGCCGCGGTGCCTCCCTCCGCTCAGGCCGGGCCGAGCGGTGGATCACGGCGGTCGCGCGCTCCCGTGCCGTCCGCCTCAGCGGTAGAGCACCGTCGGCAGGTAGAGAACGAAGCTTGGCCAGTAGGTGACGATCGCGAGCGCGACGAAGAGCGGCACGAGGAACGGGAGCACCGACTTCGTCACGTACTCGAAACTCCGCTCAGCGATCCGGGCCAGGATGTAGAGCACCATCCCGACCGGCGGCGTGAGCAGCCCGATGACGAGGTTGAGCGTCATGATGATGCCGAAATGCACCGGATCGACGCCCACCTTCGTCACCAGCGGCAGCAGCACCGGCACGAGGATGGTGATCGCCGCGATCGTCTCCATGAAGCAGCCGACGACGAGCAGCACCAGGTTGACGAGCAGGAGCACGAGCGCGCGGTTCTCGGTCACCGACAGGACCGCCTCGGCCATCTGCTCGCTGATCCGGGTCGTGGTGACGAGCCAGCCGAAGATCGAGGCGCCGGCGACGATCACGAGCACGATCGAGGTGGTCTCGATCGTGTCCATCGAGACGCGCACGAGCCGGTTCCAGCCGAGGCTGCGATAGACGGCAAGGCCAAGGAGGAGCGCATAGGCCGTGGCCGCGATCGCGGCTTCTGTCGGCGTGAAGACGCCCGACTTCATGCCGCCGATCAGGATCACCGGCGTCATCAGCGGCAGGAGCGCGCGCCAAGTGGAGCGCGCGAGCCTCACCCAGGTGAAATGCGCATCGCGCGGATAGCCCCTGACGCGCGCCTCGATCGCTACCCAGAGGAACAGCACGAGCGCGATCAGGAGCCCGGGGAGAATGCCGGCGGCGAAGAGCTGGCCGATCGAGGCATTGGCCATCACGCCGTAGATCACGAGCGGAAGCGAAGGCGGGATGATCGGCCCGATCACCGAGGAGGCGGCGGTGATGCCGATCGCGAAATGGTCGGGATACTTGTTGTCCCGCATCGCCTTGATCTCGATCGTGCCCAAGCCCCCCGCATCCGCCACCGCCGTTCCCGACATGCCGGCGAAGATCACGGAGGCGAACACGTTCACATGCCCGAGCCCCCCCTTCGCCCAGCCGATCGAGGCGATGGCGAAGTTGAAGATCCGGTCGGTGATGCCGGCCGAGTTCATCAGGTTGCCGGTCATGATGAAGAACGGCACGGCAAGCAGCGGAAAACTGTCGATGCCGTTCACCATCCGGTGCACGACGACGAGCAGCGGCAGATCCCCCTGCCGCCAGACGTAGAGCAGCGAGGCGCCGCCCAAGGCGACGACGACCGGAAGCCCGATGAAGAGCGCGCCGAGGAAGGAGGTGAAGAGGAAGGCCGTCACAGCCGCGCTCCCTCCGACGGGTCGGGAGCGGTCTCGGGCTCGCCGGCACGGAACCTGATCCAGGCGGCCTGGGCGAGGCGGAAGGTGGTCATCACCATGCCGCCCATCACCGTCCAGTAGACCAGGCCGAGCGGGACGTCGATCACCACCATCGGCTGGTACATCATCGCCTCGGCGATGTTGGCGCAGAGCCAGGCGCAGATGGCGAAGAACAAGATGGTCACGAGCGCGAGCCCGAGCCGCGCCCAGCGCCGCGCCGCGCGCGGCAGCATGCTGGGCACGATCTCGAGGGCGATGTGCGTGCCTTTGCGCGCGGCGAGGGCGGCGCCGATGAAGGCGGTTGCCATCAGGAGGTAGCGGGCGATCTCCTCCGTCCAGGCGATGCTGTCGTTCAGCACGTAGCGACTGAAGAACTGTGTGAAGACGGTGGCGGCGAGAACCCAGAACAGGGCGAAGGCGACCCAGTCCTCGACGCGCCAGTCACCCGGCGGTTCGTGACGCTCTGCCTCTTCCTGGGCGTGGATCAGGGCCTCGAAGCCGGGCTCCGGCTCCTCGGCCGCAACCGCCCGCCGCCCGACGGGATCGTCTTTCGCCAACACCAAGCCTCCCTATACTCGCGCCAGAGGCGCATCGATCGGTGCGCCGAACCGCGGAGGAACGCCATGCCACGGATCGCGCGCGTCGAGATCACACAGGTCGATCTCGCGCCGAAGACGCCACGCTCCGACGCCATCCAGGCTTTCACCTGCCAGGAGACGCCGATCGTCCGCGTCGTCACGCAGGATGGCGCCGCCGGCACGGGCTACACCTACACGATCGGCACGGGCGGCTCCTCGGTCGTCGCGCTGCTTCGCGACCATCTCGCGCCAAGGCTGATCGGGGCCGAGGCCGACATGGTCGAGGCGATCTGGCAGGACCTGTTCTGGGCAACCCACGCGCTCGCGATCGGGCCGGTGACCTCGCTCGCGCTCGCGGCCATCGACACAGCGCTGTGGGACCTGCGCGGCAAACGGCTCGGCGAGCCGCTCTACCGTCTCGCGGGCGGAGCGAAGAGCCGGATCCCGGTCTATGACACCGAAAGCGGCTGGCTGCACGTCGAGGCGGCGAGGCTCGTCGATGATGTCAGAGCGGCGGTGGCGCGCGGCTTCCGCGGCGTGAAGGTGAAGGTCGGCAAGCCGTCGGCGCGCGAGGACATCGCGCGACTTGAGGCGGTGCGGGCGGCGATCGGCCCCGACGTCACGTTGATGACGGATGCCAACCAGGGCTTCACCGTGGCGGAGGCGATCCGCCGCGCCGGGCTGTTCGAGGCGGCGGGGCTTGAGCTCGCCTGGTTCGAGGAGCCGCTTCCTGCCGAGGACGTCGAGGGCCATGTCCGCCTCAGCCGTGCGACGACCATTCCGGTCGCAGTCGGAGAGAGCCTCTACCACCCGGCCAAGTTCCGCGACTATCTCGCGCGCGGCGCCTGCGCGATCGTCCAGGTCGATGTCGCTCGAGTGGGCGGCATCACGCCCTGGCTCAAGGTCGCGCACATGGCGGAGGCGTTCAATGTCGCCGTCTGCCCGCACTACCTGATGGAGCTGCACCTGCCGCTCGTCTGCGCCGTGCCGAACAGCGCCTGGCTCGAGCACATCCCCCAGCTCGAGGACATCACCGAGGGGGGGATCACGATCCTCGACGGTCATGCGCTCGCCCCTGAAGCGCCGGGCAACGGAATCGCCTGGGATGAGGCGGCGATCGCCCGGCTGCAGCGCTTCACCCCCATCGTCGTCACCTGAAGGCGGAGACGCCGGCAAGGGTAAGCGGTGGGACTGCGCCGGCGAACGTTGTCCATAGCGGGAGGGGCAGGCTTCGTGTCGGCAACTGATCGCGGTTGCCCCGCCACCGGCTTCCGCGCGCTGACCTGAGGCGCGACATCCGGCCGCGACCGAACATCCCGCTTTCTCTCGGCCCGATCGCTGGCGCAGAGCGGAACCAAACCAGAGGATTCCGACATTCGAGCGTTGGACGCTGGCGGACGGCGAGCGGCGAGAGGAGCCGACGCGGAGTGCTGCGGCGGGCGGCTGCACCGCCCGCCGCAGCATCGCGCCGCGGCTCAGTTCGTGCGCGTTCCGAGCGCTTGGAGGCGATCATACTGCTCGCGCGTCCAGCCGGCACCTGCGGCCTGGTCGTTGTGCAGCGGCAGGGCGGCAGCGCGGAAGGCGGCACGATCCGGCTCCGTCACGGTCTTGCCCTGGGCGCGGAACCAGTCAGGCAGCGTCACCTCGGCGGTGCGGATGGCGAAGGTGGCGCGGTTCGCCGCCTCGCGCCACACCTCCTCGAATACGGCCCGGTCGGCCGCGTTCAGACGACGCCAGAGCTGCCCTGCGGCAATCGTCACGAGGCTCTCGTAGATGTGGCCGGTGAGCGCGATGTGGCTCTGCACCTCGTAGAACTTCTTCGCCTGGATGGTGGGGAGCGGATTTTCCTGGCCATCGACCGTGCCGTTCTGCAGCGCGAGATAGACCTCGTGGAAGGCGATCGGCGTGGCGTTGGCGCCGACAGCGCGGGCGAACATCAGGTAGAGCGGCGCCTGCGGCACGCGCAGCTTCATCCCGCGCATGTCCTCCGGACGCATGATCGGCTTGTTCGAGGTCACATGGCGGGCGCCATAGTAGGTCATGGCGAGGATTCGGTGGCCCGTGGCACGGTCATAGCCGGCGGCGAGCTCCTTGAAGAGGTCAGACTGGCGATAGGCGAGCCAGTGGTCGTAGTCGCGGAACACATAAGGTGCGTTCGAGATCGCGAGCGGGCGGAAGCGATTGCCGGCGAAGGCGGTGCCCGTGTAGATCATGTCGATCGTCCCGAGCGTCAGCGCCTCGTTGATCGCGGGTTCGTTGCCGAGCGCAGAGGCCGGGAAGATTTCGATCCGGTAGCGGTTGTCGGTGCGCTTGGCGATCTCTTCAGCCGCCCACAGCGCCTCGGTGTGGTAGGGCTCGTTCACCTCGTAGACATGGGCGAAGCGAAGCCGGGTCTGCGCCTCGGCCGGAAGCGCGGCCGAAAGCCCGAACGCCGCGACCGCGGCAGCGACGATGAAACGGTTCATCTTCACGTCCTCCTCCCTTTGGGTCAGTTGCCCGGAACGCTGTGATACATCAGTTTCACGGCAATGGCGCGCCGGCGCAAGCCCCGACAGAGGGGCACGCGGCGGCTTGCCGCCGTCACACTCGGGCGCACACTGCGTGAAACCACCGGAGATGATGCCATGCCGACACCGCCGCTCGCCATCCGCCTCCACCCCGCGGACGGAGTGGTGATCGCCCGAACCGACATCCTCGCGGGAACGCCGATCCCTGGCGAGAATGTCACCGCTCTTGCGCGCATCCCGCCGGGCCACAAGATCGCCACGCGGGCGCATGCGGAGGGCGAGCCGGTGCGACGCTACGGCCAGATCATCGGCGTAGCCACGAGGCCGATCGCGCCAGGGGAGCACGTGCACAGCCACAATCTCGGCATGGGCGACCATGCGAAGGACTACGCCTTCTGCAGCGAGGCGAAGCCGACGGACTATGTGGCGACGCCGGCGACCTTCCAAGGAATCGTCCGGCCCGACGGACGGGTGGCCACGCGCAACTACATCGGCGTGCTGACCACGGTGAACTGCTCCGCAACCGTCGCCCAGTACGTGGCCGATGCGTTCCGGCGCAACCCATTCACCGGCCATGATCCGCTCGCCGACTTCCCCAATGTCGACGGCGTGGTGGCGCTGACGCACAAGACCGGCTGCGGGATGAACGACGGCGAGCCGCTGCGGCTGTTGCGACGCACGCTCGCGGGCTATGCGCGGCACCCGAACTTCGCCGCCATCATCGTGCTCGGCCTCGGCTGCGAGGTGAACCAGATCCCGGGGCTTATGGAGGAGGGGAAGCTCGAAGGCAGGCCGCGCGTGCGCGCTCTGACCATCCAGGCGACCGGCGGCACGCCGAAGACTGTCGCCAAAGGTGTGGAGTTCGTCCGCGAGGTGCTCGCTGAGGCGAACGCGCAAGGGGTGCGCACCTCGGTGCCCGCGAGCCATCTCTGCGTAGCACTGCAGTGCGGCGGATCGGACGGGTATTCGGGGATCAGCGCCAACCCCGCCCTCGGCGCCGCCTCCGACCTCGTGGTTCGCCACGGCGGCACGGTGATCCTCTCCGAGACGCCCGAGACCTACGGCGCGGAGCATCTGCTCACACGACGCGCGGTGAGCGAGGCGGTGGGCCGCAAGCTCGTTGACCTGATGGACTGGTGGGAGGAGTACACGCGGCGCAACGGTGGCGAGCTCGACGACAACCCCTCGCCCGGCAACAAGGCGGGGGGACTGACCACCATCCTCGAAAAGTCGCTCGGCGCGATGGCGAAGGCCGGAACGACCAATCTCGTCGAGGTCTATCGCTACGCCGAGCCCGTCACCGCCAAGGGCTTCGTGTTCATGGACACGCCCGGCTACGACCCAGTGGCGGCGACCGGCCAGGTGGCGGGCGGGGCCAACATCGTCTGCTTCACCACCGGCCGCGGC
>Ga0209809_1000440_pt1 | contig 37740 bp, 26 predicted proteins | sample YNPMSTMetaG_FD_186172 | JGI IMG/M metagenome (GOLD analysis project Ga0209809, IMG submission 186172) | Anoxygenic and chlorotrophic microbial mat microbial communities from Yellowstone National Park, USA - YNP MS-T MetaG (SPAdes) (version 2) ...
CCTTTCAAAAATGGGACTGACGGAGGCTCTCTCTGCACCCTACCGGCCGACAGGTCCGTCCAACCGCTTCGGCCAGGCGTGCACCGATATGCTCCAATATACCCTCCGGCCAAGCACTGGGCTATTCCCGCTGGGATCACGTTTGTCCGGGGGCGTTTGGAGTCCGAAGACGGTAGCACGGCCAGCCTGGGCTGAATCGCCAGAGAGCCGCTTCTGCAGAAGGCAACAGGAGATATGCAGCCTGCTGCCCCGCCCAGCTCCGATGGGTAGGCCTTTCGCCAGCCGGGGAAAAGCAATGGATGCGAAGGGCACGTCCACGCTGCCAGGAGGGGCTCCCTAGACTCTCCCGGTAGGGAAGAGGGGAAAAAGATCGCTGCGGCATTCGGCTCCCATGTTACGAAACTTGCACCCCTTCTTTGGGAATTCGTTTCCCTAACTCCAAATTTAGAAGGTAGGTCATTTCCCCACTGGCGGATGGCCAAAATGGCAAAAGTCGAGCTTATTCTTCGGCGGTGATTTTGTCGTAGAATTCCACGTATTTTTCTCGGAGTTCTCCATTACTGCGGGCGGCAATGGCACTGCGCGGATGCTGGTTGAGCATGCCGGTCATCATGTACTGCGGATAAGGGCCCCATTCGATGGATCGGCGGAGCGGCTCGATATAATTCTGAATAAATGACCATATCGGCCGGATGTGAAATTTCGGGTTCCGAAGGAAACCGATCAGCAGTTCCATGGGGCAGTTGCCTGCGCCTCGGCCCAGCCCGCCCATGCTCGCATCGAGCCGATTGGCCCCATGGATGATCGCCTCGATCGTGTTGGCAAACGCCAATTGCTGATTGTTATGGGCGTGGATGCCCACTTCTTTGCCGGTGGCCTTCGCATAGTGAAGATATTTTTTCACCAGCATTTCGATCTGTTCCGTATAAAGGGCGCCGAAGCTATCCACCACCACGATGACCGAGGCCGGCGATTGGGCCACCAGCTCTAGGACTTGCTCGATTTCCACCTCGGTATTTCGGCTGACGGCCATCAGGTTGGCCGACACTTCGTAGCCCTTCTGGTAGGCGTCGTTGATCATATCCACCGCCTCGGCCACCTGGGTGGCGTAAAAGGCCACCCGGATCATATCCAGGATGCTTTTGTCTTTGGGGAGGATATCGGTTTTGTAGTCCGCTTTGCCGGCATCGACCATGGCGGCCAATTTCAGGGGGGTTTGGTTTTCGCCGAAGACGCGGCGCAGGTCGTCCTCATCGCAGAATTTCCATGCCCCGAACTTATCGCGGGCGAAAATCTTCTTGGAAGCTTTGTAGCCCACTTCCATGTAGTCGATGCCCGCCTCCACGCAGGTCTGATACAACGCCCGCACAAACGGGTCGTCGAAGTGGTGGTCGTTGACCAATCCGCCGTCCCGCAGCGTGCAGTCCAGGACTTTAATCTCCGGTCGATACGTAATCCAAGGTGCCGGCACGGATCGGGTCTCCTTGCTGCCAGAAAGTAGGTGGGTCAGTCGTTCCTGCTAGGTGGATTGGCTCCACCGGAAGTAATTACCACAATTGATAGGTTTCGCGCTGATTTTATCCCCTATAAGTTGTAGTAGGCAGGCCGGGTGGATACAGTCAAACTAGGCATTTCGTACTCGTTTACCTAATTGTCGGTTGCAAAGCGGCCTTTGTCAACGGAAAGCGGCATGAAAAGCTGTCCGAACTCAGGAGCCAGCGGTGGCCCTCATGCCTTTTCCCGCCGATCTCCTGTATCAAATTGCCATTTTACCCGAATGAGACCCTGGGGATTTTTGCGAAAACCTCCCTCACGTTCATCCCCACGAAGGCGGCAATCCAGAAAGTAAAATTCCATCTTGCCTGGGGTTCTGCTTGTGCGGGAATAAACCTGGGCTGCTGCTTTGTGCCTGCTAGGGTGGAGCTGGGTAGCAAGCGGCGATCCGGCCCCATGCAATCCGCCTCCGTTCTGGACGGCCGCTTTCGCCGCAGTGAACATAAAGGCTCCCCCTCCCTCGGCTGAGCCTTCGGCTCAGACGGCCTCTCGATGGCCAGGGGAGAGGCGCATTGCTTCATTCGGCTAACGTATTACCCTTCGGCCAAGATGTTCCGGTTCCCATAGCCACGCTTCGCTCTTCCTGACATCTTACTTATAAGATAGACTTGATAGGTAGATCTGCCTGCCCAACCCCGATGCTGCTCCTGTTCGGTTAATCTGGCGTTTTTGTTCTCTATCAAGGAGAACGACCATGCAAGTAGGGCCGTTAGGAAACGTGGCCGCCGGAGCGGCTGGTGCCCCGCTGGCCCAAGTCAAAGGCACCGAACTGGACCGTACCCATCAGGAGTCGGCAGCCCATCAGCGACGGGTCCAAACCGAACAGCAGGCCGCCGATGCCGCTGGCATCGGTCAGACCGACGGCCAGGAACATCAAACCGACGAGCGGGATGCCGACGGCCGGCTTCCCTGGGAAATGCCCGCCCGACCGCCCCACAATCCCCCGCCCAGTCCGCCACCCTCCCGGCCGGAAGACCCCGACGGCACCATCGGCGCCCAACTCGACCTGCTCGGTTAGATACGCAAGGTCCTTATTTTGACTGTATCTGGCCGGCCCGCCCCCTACCAGTTGGGGGCTAAGAATCGGATCAAATACCACAGACTGTAATCCTCGTTCCGGGGGGATACAGTCAAGGTAGTGATCTTCGCACATGGTCCAGACACCCAATTCCCTGGGTTTGGCGAAGAGGAAGAAGTGCCCGGGCTTGTAACATTTTAGCCGAATGGAAGGGCGTGCTTGGCAGGTCCCCAAAACGGCGATCCAAGTAGATAGCTCCCAGGGATCGGACCTGCGAAGCAGGTCCCTCCAAGAGTCTTTTTGTTCGGCTAAAGTGTTCCACCGGCTTTTTGTTCCTGCCCAAGGGGCTGGGATGTCCTTCCGCCCCATGTGACCCAGCTTCTATTGGCCAAGGAGTTACCCCACAAGGAGGATTTTTCGATGCGGATTCTTCTGAGCGGAGCCACAGGCTTTATCGGAACAGCTGTACATGAGGCCTTGAAGGCAGATGGGCATGAGGTGGTGGCTTTACTGCGGCGGGTGCCGGCGGAACCGGCGGGGCCTTTTGTGCTTTGGGACCCCGCTGCCAGCCGACTGCCCTCGGCCGATCTGGAAGCTCTGGATGCCGTGGTCCATTTGGCAGGCGAAAACATTGCCGGCCGTCGCTGGAATGCCGCCCGAAAAGAGCAGCTCTGGTCCAGCCGGGTGGCTACCACTCGGCTTTTGGCCGACACCCTGGCCGGTCTCCGCCGAAAACCCTATAGCCTGCTTTGTGCGTCGGCTGTCGGCTTTTACGGCAACCGAGGGGATGAGATTCTCAGCGAAGCCAGTGCTCCGGGCACGGGCTTTTTGGCCGAGCTGTGCCAGGCCTGGGAGTCGGCTACCCAACCGGCCCAGCAAGCGGGCATCCGGGTGGTCCATCTTCGGTTTGGCCTGGTGCTTTGGCCTTCGGGCGGAATGCTGGCCAAGATCCTGCCGCTTTTCCGATGGGGCCTCGGAGGCCGGCTCGGTTCGGGCCGACAATGGATCAGTTGGGTGAGTCGGACGGACTTGGTGGCGGCCATCCGGCATCTTTTGGCCTATGAACATATGTCTGGCCCGTTCAACATCACCGCCCCCTCGCCGGTTACCAATGCCGAGTGGACGGTCCTCCTGAGCCGTTTGCTCCGCCGCCCCGCCTTCTTCCATCTGCCGGCCTGGTTGCTCCGGTTGGTGCTGGGCGAAATGGCCGATCAGCTCCTCTTGACCTCCACCCGGGCCATCCCCTACCGATTGCAAGACAGCGGCTTTACGTTTCAAGACGGAATTCTCGAACCGGCCCTTCGCCGAATGCTGGACTCAGCCCCCACAACCAGGTAATCACAAGACCAATGTAGGTAAAAAGTTACAGTCATTCCGACCGTGTGAGAGGGAGGAGAGGCGTCTGGCCTGTCCCCTTCCGGGTCGGAAGGGAAGACAGGTCTCCCGTCTGCCCCTTTCCGACGGAGGGGAAATTGCTCCGCTTGGCACTTCTGCGAGCAGAGGTGGTCGGGCTGGTGCTGGTCAAATAGGCCAGGTACTGGGGACAGCCATCACTGCTTTCCTCCATGCGGATTAGGAACCTTCTTCGGCCGAGAGGGTCGTGAGGAGATGTTCCAGCTCTTCGGTATAAATGTCCATTTGGAGGTACCAAAACCCCTCGTCTTCCAGGGTCCAAAGAGAGATTTCTCTGGGCAGACACTGGACCACCGCCTGGGCGATGGCCTTATTGAGATCTGGATTCGCACTGCCAGGCTGGAGGTTGGTTGGAAAGGATTTTCTCAGGGAGGCCAGGGCCAATTTCCACGCCTGCTGCCGTTGGGCCGGCGGTGTCCGGAGGGAAAAATCCCCGGCAAAATCCTGCACCCGAGAAGGATCAAACGCAAATGCTGTCGGTGGAACGAGCTCAGCCAGGGCTGCCAGGAGCAGATCGGTCCATCGTTCCACCTGGGTTCGCAATTGATTTAGCCGGGCTGCCTCTGAGATCAAATGTTCATCAGGCTGAAGCAATAGATGCAGCACTCGGCTTCGCACTTCGAGATGGTCCTGGAGGATGCTTCGGGCCAGAGGACCGGCTTGCTGAAGCTCGTGCTGCCGGTCATATCCGACCAGCAGAGCAGCCCAAATCCGGCTGAGCAGTTCGCTCAGCAGGATTTCTTCTACACTGGCCACCAGATGCCAACCCCGTTGGCCTACCTTCCCTTTGGCCCGAAGGCCCTCGGATCGCTCCGTATCGTTCCAGGCAGTTTCCTCTGGGGCGAAGCGTGGGGCCCAGCCGCTTGCCGACCCACTATACCGCCGGAGAACTTCTGTCCATCTCTGAATCCGGCATTTCGAGGCCAACCAATACTGCTGAATGGCCGACTCCGGCAGGGACGTATCGGACTGGATCAACTCTTGCCCATGGGCGGCCGCCCAACCGGCTAACTGAACCAACTGCCTCACGTGCATACAAGCCTTTTCCAACCAACGAACTGCCTTCCCCACCCAATAGCATCCGACCATCGGAAGGCAGACAAACCCCTTCCACTTTTCTAATCCGCCCACCAGGACGCCACCCGGGGACGAAGAACCAAAAGCGGAGAGACCTTTCCGGAAAGGCTTTGGACAGACACGGGTTCATCCCCTTTTCCCCTTCGGAGCAAACCCAGTGCCAGCCAAAGGAACCATCCGAAAAGTTTTCTGCAACCCTTTGGGAAAAAAGCAGTTACGGCAACCTTCTGGCCGATCCTACGTACAAGAGAAGCATCTGTTGTTGCCCGGAGACAACGGGGGACCGGAAGCGGTTTTGGTTGGACAACTCGAAACCCAAGCCCATCCAGAAAGCCTATTTTCCCTGGATCCACCGGAAGTGAGTTCCCCAATCTGGGGGGTTCAGGCCGATATTTCCCCCTACAAGTCCCCCTCCAAGTTGTAGGGGCCAGGCCGGTTGGATCCCGTCAACCTAAAGAAACCCATGGGACTTTCTGGCGTGGGGCGGCGTCCGGCTAGCTCCATTGCCAAAGGGCCATCTTCACCAGGTCCCGGAGTCCTTTTCGGGCCAGGAGGGCGGCCGGTTCAAATCCGCAGTGGACCATGCAGTGTCGGCATCGGAGATCGTGCTGGGGGCCTAGCCGATCCCAATCCGTCCGCTCCATCAGTTCCCGATAGGTGGGCCAATGCCGCTCGGCCCGCAGATAGCAGGGGCTGCGCCAACCGGCCCGGTTGAACGTCGGATTGGCCCAGGCCGCACACCGAAGCTGCCGCCTCCCGCACAAAAACTCCATATACATCGGCGATCCCACCAGCCGAAACCGCCGCAGCATCGGCCAGGCCGAGCGAAACTTCTGCTCCGTCTCCTGGCGGGTAAGGAAAATGGCCGAGGCCCGCTCCGGCTCCTCCGCCTGCACCGCCTCGTACCCATACGCAGGAGAAACCATCATGCCGTCCACCCCCAACTCCGTAAGGAGCGAAAACAGCACGGCCACTTCGTTCATGTCGGTCTGCCGATAGATGGTCGTATTCGTATAGACCAGCCAACCGGCAGCCTTAGCCTGGCGAATGCCCTCCAGGGCTTGGCTAAAGACGCCCGGCCGGCCCGCCAGAGCGTCATGGGTGGCTTCCATCCCATCCAGATGCACATTGAGCATGATCCGCTTGTGGCGAGGCAGGCGGGCAATCCGCTCGGCCAGCAACGTGCCGTTCGTACATAGATATATATATTTCTGTCTGGTCAAAAGTTCCCTGAGCAGCTCTTCCAGTTCGGGATACAACAGGGGTTCGCCGCCGCAGACGCTGACGATCGGGGCTCCGCATTCTGCTGCCGCCGCCAGACACTCGGAGACCGAAAGCCGATCCTCCAACTGCCCGCCATACTCCCGAATCCGGCCGCAGCCTTCGCAGTGTAAATTGCACGTATGGAGCGGCTCCAACATGAGCACCAGCGGAAACCGCTTCTGGCCTGCCAGTCGCTTCTGCACCAAATACCAACTCAACCTCCGTGTCAGCGAAAACGGAAACCGCATGAGGAAGTGCTCCCACATTGGCCGGCATCGCCGGTAGACGTAACATGGTAACCAAATGGCGTCGGTTGTTCTTCTCTCCCCAGGCGGGCAAGGTAGTTAGGGTGAGGGGCAAAACGGAATGCATGTCCACTTCCATTGTTCCCCCTCACCCGGCCTTCGGCCAGGGGACAGGCGGAACGCCTCTCCTGCCTTCCGGCGACCTTTCCACGGCCAGGGGAGAGGCGGAATGGTTCCTTCGGTTAACGGATTACCGGTGGCGAACCCTCCGGACGAAAACAGTACCGAACCCAGTGGTTGACCTCCCGGCGGAAGGGAAAAGCGGAAGCAGTTCTACTCCGCTCCGGTTGTTAGCACGGCTTCCCGCCACCGAGCCAAGGCCAACAGCGGAAAGGAAATCGGATAATAATGGTATTTCAGATAAAAGACGCGGGGGAAGCCGGTGCCGGTAAATTCCGGTTCGGCCCACGTGCCATCCGGTTGCTGGCGATCCAGCAAGAACCGGACGGCCCGAAGCACAGCGGGATCATCGGCCCTGCCAGCGGCCACCAGGCCCAATAGGGCCCAGGCCGTCTGAGAGACTGTGGTGGGGCCTTGTCCACGGCATTGGGGATCGTCATAGCTGAGAGGGGATTCACCCCAACCGCCATCGGCTTGCTGGCAACTCAGAAGCCAATTTCCTCCGCGGACCACGGCCGGGTCGGTGGGGGGTAGCCCAATCGCCCGAAGCCCCACCAGGGCCTGCCAGGTCCCGTAGATGTAATTGACCCCCCATCGGCCGAACCATGCGCCGTCCGGCTCCTGAGTGCGTCGGAGAAAGCGGACGGCCCGATCCACCGCCGGATGCCCCACCCGATAGCCCAACGTGCCCAATGCCTCCAGCACCCGACCGGTCAGATCCGGCGTGCTGGGATCCAACATGGCATTATGATCCGCAAAAGGGACGTAGTTGAGAAACTGCCGGTTGTTATTTCGGTCAAAGGCACCCCAGCCGCCGTCCCGATTCTGCATCGCTAGCATCCAGCGCAGGCCCCGAGTCATGGCGGCGGCTGTCCAGGCCAGGGCCTCTTCCGCTTCGGCCAGTTCGGAACGGATGGCCGGGGCCGGAACCACGGCAACCGGTGCGGCCGATCCCCCAGGCCGCTTTCTGGCCCACAAATGTCCCAACCGATTCAGAACCCAATGCACCCGGCGCCCATGCTCTCGAACAACGGGGACAGACTCCGAACCAAGCTCGGCCAGCCAGGGGCAGGCTGACTGGCTCCTGTGCCCCTCGGAACGAGCCGCCCGATATTGCTCCCACAGCGCCATGAGAACCATGGCCGTGTCGTCGTTGTCAGGATAAAAATCATTATGATATTCAAAACACCATCCCCCCGGCTCCACCGAAACCGAATCGGCCCAATCGCCGGGGACGGGAATCTGGCGTTCCAAAAGCCATAAGGCCGCCCGGCCCAGCGCCGGATGCCGGGGGCCAACCGCCGCTGAAAGCGCCCGGATGGCAATGGCCGTATCCCATACAGGCGATTTGCACGGCTGCACCCGCACCGAGCCGGTCTGCGGATCCTCCAACATCAGATCGTGCAGTTGCCGATGACATTCTCGAACCTCCGGACTTTCGTCGCTGTAGCCCAATGCCCGCAAAGCCACCAGACTCCAGACAATCGGCGGAAAGATGGCACCCAGGCCGTCGCTCCCTCGAAAACGGCGGAGCATCCACTGTTGGGCGGCTTCGAGAGCCCGGTGTCGGCAGGGGAAAAGCCCCCGACGCTGCGCCCACTTGCAGAGCCGATCCAACCCAAGAAACAAATGTTCCCAAACCGACCAGCCGGTTCGGCCTTCCAGGGCGGGACACCGGGGCGGCGGCCAGTCCTCCGGCGGCCGAACAAATAGCTCCTCCACCCCACGTTCCGGTTCGATCCGACGGATCGGCTGACAGGCCCAGACGATCGACAACGGCACGATGATCGTCCGAGTCCAGGCACTCACGGCCCCTAAATGGATCGGAAACCACCGGGGCAAGAGCACCAACTCCGGCGGCACCGCCGGACAAATCTCATACGGCACCTGCCCCAACAAGGCCAGAAAGAATCGGGTGTAACTGTTGACGCGGTCGGCCCCCCCATGCTGGAGGACGGCTTGCCGGGCACGACGCATCGGCTCGCTTTGGGGGTCATGGCCGGTCAGCTTCAGTGCAAAGTAGGCCTCCACGCTGGCACTGATATTCAGCGGGCCGCCGGGGTAACTGGCCCAGCCGCCCTCCGGCTGTTGGATTTCCAATAGATACTGGGCCAGTCGATGGGCCAGTTCGGACCGTTCCCGACCCAAAAAGGCCCATAGAATTAGGGTTTCACTTTCCAGGATGCTGTCGCCCTGCAGTTCGGCGCACCAATGGCCGTCGGGATATTGATGTTCCAGGAGCCAGCGGCTGGTCCGGCCGATGGCCTGTTCAGTATCCTCTAACAGGGGGATAGATGAGAGCCGAACGGTGCATTTAACTGGGGATGCTCCATCTTGTGAGGTATTTTGAATACCCCATTGGGAGTATGGATTCATGAAAGAAACCTCCGTGGTTTGGTTTGGGCGTCTGCCTTGACCCACAAACATCCGTAGCTTACGCGGGAGAGGAAAAATCGGCAAGCCCAGCGTGAATTTTCCTATTTTGCCTATTTTGGCTCTTTTGCCGAACCTTGTTCTCCCCCCAGCCGGGAAAAATTGTTTTAAGTGTTTATACTAAAAAGAGTTATGCATATTTTTGGAAAACTTTCTTCGGGGCTTCTGGGGATCGGTGTTTTGGTTCTAGGAAAGGTAAATTTTCGCAAGTTAAAATTTTTCAAAGCCTTAGGATTTTCTTTTCCCAGCGATTTTGCTAGCACTGCTAGCAATGCTAGCGGAACGAGTTCCCTTAATTCCTTGTCCACCAAGGAGTTAAAGCCACCCAAACCGGCTTCTTGACGCCTGGGAGGAAAAGAGTAAACTTTTTCTCCCGGCTATCCACTATATTGTGGTTTTTGGGGCATTGGCTACAATATATAGTAGATAGCCTTGGTGTTTCTGCCCTCTGCCCGGCTTTGTGGTTCGATCGGGCAAAAAGAGGTATCCTCCTTAAGAGGGCAGTGGGAATGTTCTGCAATGTCCTTGGAACCTTACGAGCTATTGGAGGGCTCTCCGATGAATCCGCTGGAAATCCCCCAACAAATCGGGAACCCTGGGATCGGGCCGGGGGTGGGTTCGGAATTGCCTCGGCAGGGGTTAACCATCGAGCCGGTCTACTGCCCCCCCGAACTGGCCGATCCTTTCGACTCCGTGCCGTGGGAGCGGCGAACCGCCGCCATCAAAAGCGACGACGGCCAAGTGCTGTTTGAACAGACCGATTGTGAAATCCCGGCCACCTGGAGCCAATTGGCAACCAATGTGGTGGCCAGCAAATATTTTTACGGCGAGATCGGCACCCCCCGGCGGGAAAAGAGCGTTCGGCAATTGATCCATCGGGTAGCCAGGACGATTACCGATTGGGGCCTGGCTGACGGCTATTTTGCCAGTCCCGCCGACGCCGAACGATTCTACCGGGAGTTGGTCTGGCTTTGCCTGCATCAGTACGCTTCGTTCAATTCGCCGGTCTGGTTTAATGTGGGCTTGTATCATCAGTATGGGATTCGAGGGGCCCAATGCACCTGGCACTGGAACCCGGAAAAGGGACAGGCCGATCAGCCGGAAAACCCCTATGAATATCCGCAGGCCTCGGCCTGTTTTATCCAGAGTGTGCAGGACAACATGGAGGACATCATGGAGTTGGCCCGGAGCGAGGCGATGCTGTTTAAGTTTGGCTCCGGGACGGGAACGGATCTATCGACGTTGCGTTCGTTCCGGGAGAAGCTGTCGGGCGGCGGGAAGCCTTCGGGCCCGATCTCCTTCATGCGGGTCTATGACCAGATTGCGGCGGTGGTCAAAAGTGGCGGCAAGACCCGTCGGGCCGCTAAAATGCAATCCTTGAAAGTCTCCCACCCCGACATCATGGAGTTTATCCAGTGCAAGCGGCAGGAGGAGCGAAAGGCCCGGATGCTTATTGAAAAGGGCCTCAGCCCGGAAGAAGCCCTCAGTTCGGTGCTTTTCCAGAACGCCAATCTCTCGGTGCGGGTAACCGACGAGTTCATGCGGGCAGTGGAGACGGATCAAATATGGACCACCCATTGGGTGACCGACCCCAGCAAAGAGGGCCCCAGCTACCGTGCTAGAGAACTTCTGGACATCATGGCCGAATGTGCCTGGGAATGTGGCGATCCGGGTGTGCAGTACGATACGACGATCAACCGCTGGCACACCTGCCCGAATAGCGGCCGGATCAACGCATCCAACCCGTGCTCTGAATTTATGTTCATAGACGATTCGGCCTGCAACCTGGCCAGCATGAACCTGATGAAGTTCCGGCGGGAGGATGGCTCTTTTGACGCCCACCGGTTTGCCGCCGCCTGCCGAATCCTCTTCATCGCCCAGGAAATCCTGGTCGATCGCTCGAGTTATCCAACCAAGAAAATTGCGGAAAATAGCCATCGCTTCCGGCCCATCGGCCTGGGCTATACGAATCTGGGCAGCCTGATCATGGCCAGCGGACTGCCCTACGACTCCGAGGAGGCCCGGAGCCTGTGCACCGTGGTCACCGCGATCATGACCGGCGCAGCGTACCGAACCAGTGTGGAACTGGCAAGAGTCAAAGGGCCCTTCGAGGCCTTTGATCTCAACCGGGATCCCATGCTCCATGTGATGGAGATGCATTGGGATGCCGTGCAGAAGATTCGCAGTGCTCCGTCGGAGCTGGTGGAGGCGGCCCGGAAAATCTGGGATCAGGTGCTCCTGGAAGGCCGACGCTATGGCTTCCGAAACGCCCAGGCCACGGTCCTTGCTCCCACCGGAACGATCAGCTTCATGATGGATTGTGATACCACCGGCATTGAGCCGGACATCGCCCTGGTCAAATACAAGCAACTGGCTGGGGGCGGCGTGCTGAAGATCGTCAACAATACGGTGCCGTTGGCCCTGCGCACCCTGGGCTATTCCGAGGGCCAAATCCAATCGATCGTCGAATATGTCCACCGGGAAGGCACCATCGAGGGGGCTCCGGAGGTAAAACCGGAACACCTGCCGGTCTTTGATTGTGCCTTCCAGCCGGCCAAGGGCACTCGGTCGATTCCTTGGCGGGCGCATATTTTGATGATGGCGGCTGCCCAGCCGTTCCTGTCCGGCGCCATTTCGAAAACGGTCAACCTCCCCAAAGACGCCACCCCGCAGGATATCCGGGATGCGTTCATGGAGGGCTGGCGTCTGGGGCTGAAGGCCCTGGCCGTCTATCGCGACGGCTCCAAAAACATGCAGGTGCTTACCGTCAAACAGGAAGACAAAGAGCAACAGGAAATCGCTCCGAAGACGGCGCCGGCGCCTCGGCGGGAACGTCTTCCCGATACCCGCCGGTCGATTACCCATAAGTTTTCCGTGGCCGGGCATGAAGGCTATATTACCGTGGGCATGTATCCGGACGGTCGGCCTGGGGAACTTTTCATCACCATGGCCAAGGAAGGAAGCACCATCGGCGGACTGATGGACTGTTTCGGAACGGCCGTCTCGATGAGCTTGCAGTATGGCGTGCCCCTGGAGGTATATGTTAATAAGTTTACTAATACCCGGTTTGAACCGATGGGCTATACCTCCAATCCGGAAATCCGGTACGCCAAAAGCATCGTGGATTATATTTTCCGGTGGATGGGACTGATGTTTTTGCCCGGCTATCGGGAAGCACAACGAGCGGCCGAACAAACGGGTCTGCCGGCGGGTGAACCGGCATCGGCGCCCGCTGCCACGGGCGAACCTCCCACCGCACCCTCCGTTTCCATTCCTGCCCATCAATTCTGGCCTCCGGGTGCCGAAGGACCCAACGTCGCTTTGGTTCGGTCAGACCAAGTCGCACCGGTTCGCAGTGGGCGGCTGGAATCGGCCAGTTCGGCAGCCCTTCCGCCTGCCAAACCTCTGCCTCCGGCCGGTGCCAGGACGGCTGGGGATGGGGCCTCGGCCAGCGGCGCTGCGGGTGGGGGGGAACCCGGCAAGTCGCCCGCTAGTGCCCCGGCCCGACTCCAAGATTTCGTCCTCTTCCAGGATGACGCCCCAGCCTGCGACCAGTGCGGTGCCATTACCTGGCGGAGCGGCAATTGCTATATTTGCCGAAACTGCGGCCACAGCATGGGCTGCTCGTAACACAATCGGTTCAATTAACGTTCCGGCAGCTTCGGCTGGCCATAAGTCGTATGGTATCGGGTAAACCACTTTTCGACCTCTTCTGCCGGGAGCAGACGAGGCTGGCCGAGCTGCAAAGCCAAAAACACCGTCTTGGCAATCTCTTCGAGCATGACGGCCGATTTGAACGCCTCGCGAGGCGTCGAACCCCAAACAAATACCCCGTGATTGCCCAACAAAATCGCCGGCGCCCGATTCCGATACTGCAAAATCGCCTGTCCTATATGGTCCTCTTGATTATCCACATACGGAGTCCACGCGATTTCGGCACCGAACTGATCCGCCATAGCCGTCAGACAAAGCGGAATCGGCCGCCCCACTGCGGCAAACGCCGTGGCATACGGGCTATGGGTATGGATGACCGCGCCGATATCGGGTAGATGTCGATACAGAAACAGATGGTGCGGCAAATCCACACTTGGTCGAAGCCGCCCGCCCACCACTCGGCCGGTAACCAAATCCACTTCCACCAAATCCTCCGGCCGAAGCGTCTGGTAATCCACTCCGGAAGGTTTGATCACCAGCCGCCCGCTGCCGCGATCCAATCCGCTGGCATTGCCCGAATGCATACTGACCAACCCGGTGCTCAGCAACATCCGATTCACATAACACACCTCTTGCCGAAGCTCCGCCAAATCCATCGTCTCTGCCCTCCGGTACCAGACGGATCATCAGTCCTACGAGCGGCATGGGCCTTTTCTGGGATATCCTATTGGTCTTCCCCAAAACGAAAGGACACCAACGTGGCCAAAAACCAGGGAATTTCGTGTCTCTCCGATTGGCGAAGCTCAATCGCTCGTAATATTTTAGCCGAATGCAGTGGGCTAGGTGTCATTCCTGCGTAAGATGGCGCTGCCGTGGACAGTTTGAGTAAGATAACCAATGTGTCGGAGGGGTGCAAGCAATTTTTTCGGCGGCTTGGGCGGATGCTCAGCCCGGCCCATTTTGCCCACTTTGGGCGGCTGTTGCTGGTAGGTCTGCTGACTGGCCGACGGAGCCTGAGCCGATTTACCCTGGCCACGCAGCAGCGTCGGAGTCGTCAGGCCATCGCCCACTTTCTGGAGGAAGAACTTTGGGATAGTTCCGGCCTGCTGCGGTATCAAGCCCTCGGACGCTCCGACAACTGGGCTGGCGCCCAGGCCAGACCGTTTACATGATCCTGGACGCCCCCCAGCAGCGGAAACGGGCCCAAGAAAATGGATGTGGTGCAGAAGTGGGGAGAATGGAGGTGTTTTTCCAAACGGCCGAAGCAGCACTTGGCACTGGGCCACTACCCACTGGTCCGGTACCAGTCCATTGAGAGGCTGTCCCCAAATTCCGGTTTTAGCCAGATGTAGTACCCACCGGCGGCCCCCAGACTGCCAAAACGCCCATCACACGGGCACTTTGGTAAATCGGAAGGGTTTGGCAACGGTCCGGGCCGCCGCCCGAGTACCAATTTCGGGACAGCCTCTTAGCTGCACCAGCCGGTTGCGGATCGCCGTCTGGCAGGAGAACGTCCAGGGTCTGGCCAACCGCTTCCCCGCCGGCCACCTCGCCCATCCAATCCACAGTTCCTCCCATAAGGCAGTGAATTTCGGTTTCATTTCTTCTGGTTTACTTCTAATGGGGGATTCTTGAGAACCCAGAAAGTATGGTTTTTAAATGAGGCCGAGGTTATCCCCCTCCGATAAGCCGAAGACGGCAAAAAACGGAGGGGAATTTCTGGTTTAGAGTATCCCAAAAACCACAAAAGTGGGGGGAAGATACCCACCATATTGGGGACAAACAGAGAGCAGCGCCCCATCATGGTGCCCCTTTGACGAACAAGCTGTTTTCGCTTAAAACTTATAGGATGAGTCTATCCACCGGGACTAATCGCCCCCATTCGTGGATTCCGGAGGGTAGCCTCTCCCCATGTCCGAAGGGCTGACCGGATGGATACAGTCCGATAGCGGGTGGATATATAGCCAAAACGAGGAAGGACAGCAAAACTAGAAAAGGACATCGGGGCTGGTAGGGCGGGTAGAGGCGGCAGCTCGGCCTCCAATGGGGGGCCCCTACAATGGGGACTTGTGAACCTGGTCAGGGACGAAAGTCAGCAGCCATAAGCAAGATAACCATGTGTAGTGGGCCTCCCGTTGGGGGCCGAGCCTGCTTACCCCCTTACCAAGACACCCACCAAATGGGGGATTTCTCCAGAGGGTTCCCGGTTCTCAAAGGAGTAGGGGAGGTAGGGAGCCCCCAGGCCGGTGGGTTTGGTCGGTATTTTTCTCCGAATTGTGGGAGAGCCTCCCGGAGCCGCTGGAGTTTTAGCCCTCGAGGCTTTTTGCCCAGCATAGCCCTTTTGTGGTAAAGGTGATTCGATGGCGGAAAGCGGGGTAGGGAAAAAGCCGAAGAAGCCCTTGTTGGCCGAGGAGGTTGCTCCGGAAGCCCCGGCGGCGGAACAGCAGCGGAGCTACATGGTGGTAGCCCGGCGGTATCGGCCCCAGCGGTTTGAGGACCTGGTAGGTCAGGAGCATGTGGCCAAGGCGCTGATCAATGCCATCACCACCAACCGAGTAGGTCATGCCTATCTTTTTACTGGGGCCCGGGGAGTGGGGAAGACATCAACGGCTCGAATTTTTGCCAAGGCGCTGAACTGCCAGGAGGGGATTAGCCCCACCCCCTGTAACCGGTGCGAAATCTGCCAGGCCATCAGCACCGGCGACGATGTGGATGTGCTAGAGATCGACGGGGCCAGCAACCGGGGCATCGAAGAGATTCGGACCCTTCGGCAGAATGTGGGGGTACGCCCAAGCCGGGCACGCTTCAAAATCTACATCATCGACGAAGTCCACATGCTCACTAAGGAGGCGTTTAACGCCCTCCTGAAGACGCTGGAAGAGCCGCCCGAACATGTCAAGTTCATCTTCTGCACCACCGAGCCGAACAAAATCCCCATTACCATCCTTTCCCGGTGTCAGCGGTTTGATTTTGCCGGCATTGGCACGGAGGCGATTTTGCGCCGGTTGGAGCAGATCGTGCGGTCGGAGAAGGTTTCCGTCGATCCGGAGGCGTTGGAGGTGATCGCCCGTCGGGCTGCCGGGTCGATGCGGGATGCCGAATCCCTGTTGGAGCAACTGTTGGCCTTTGCGCCTGGGAAGATTCGGCTGGAGGATGTGCACGAGCTGATGGGCACGGCGGGGGATGAGCGGATGGTGGCGTTGGTGGAGCGGCTCATCCAACGTGATCCGGCCGGAGCGTTGGCGGAGCTGGACGCTGCCGTGCAGCAGGGGGCGGATGTCGCTCTGGTGTTGGAGCAGATGCTGGGGTATTTTCGGGATTGCATGGCCGCGGCCTTAGGATGTCCGGCAAAGATGTTCCTCTATACACCCTCCCGGCTTGCTGACCAAGTGGCCGAAACTGGCCGACGCCTGGGACTCCAACGCCTGCTGGCCATCGTCCAACTTTTGGATCATGCTTTGGGCCGTATGCGTTTTACCACGCAGGGGCGGATCTTGGCGGAATTGGCCCTGGTCCGGATATGCCAGTTGGAGGATCTGGAGAAGATTTCGGAGTTGATTGCGACGCTTCGGGCCGAGGGCAGCCCGATTCAGACACCGCAGGCATTAACCGGCCGATTGATTCCCACAGAAAAAGGGGCTGAAAAGGGGCCGGACAGACCAATCCGGCCGGTTGCTTCTGAGGCAGCGGTGGAAGAGGCGACTGGTGGAGAGGCAAAAAAAAAACCGGCCCAGCCTATCCACCCCCAAACGCCCGGCCCACCGGAAGCCGAAAAGGTCGTAGCGTCCGCGGAAACCCCTAAGCGGCTGAAGGGGGAAAAATTAAACCCGGACAATGCCACCCAGGTGTGGCAAACGGTGTTGCAACGGGTTGGCGGCCTGCTGGGAGAACACGGCCGGTATTTTCATTCGATTGCCGCCCCAAGCGAAACTCGTCTGGTGGTGTCTTTCGATCCGGCATATACTATATCGAAGGCGTTCTGTGAGCGTTCGGAGCAAGTGAACCGGTTGGAGAAGGTTCTGGAAGAGCTGCTGGGCTACCGGGTGCAGGTGGTCTTTCAGGTGGCCGATAGCTCTGCAGAGCAACCCCCTGAAGGTTCGGGATCGCCGGAGCAGACATACCAGCAGCGGCTGGCAGAGGTGCAGCGGAGGGCCTTTGTTCAGAAAGCTATTGAGCTTTTCGGTGCCCAGCCGGTCCAATTAAGCTTCCCGGAACCGCCAGAACCAAAATGAATCGTTTCCCTTTTGTCTTTTTTGTCTTTTGGAAGGAGTTTTTTGGAATGGCCCGCAAGAAAAAACAATCCAAGGCGAAGCAATTTGCCCCCCCGCCGCCTCCGCCCCGGCTGGATCTGGATGCACCGCAGGAGGAGTTTGCCGAACAACTCGATCAGATGAGTGATCATCTGGAACAGGCGCGGGTTTGGGGCCACGCCGGCGGCGGACTGGTGAAGATCGAAATGGATGGCATGATGCGGGTCTTGCGCTGCCAACTGGCCCCGGAACTACTGGAGAAAAAAGATCGGGAATTGATCGAGGACCTGGTGGTCTCGGCGGTAAACGATGCAGCGAGCAAAGCTAGGCAACAAATGTTTACTATCTTGCCTTCCCTCTTGGGCACCGACACGGACACCGACGATCCGGAGGAGGAGCCGGATCTGATAGCAATGGCCAAAGCCCTCTCGCAAGATAAAGATTTTAAGAATTTTATGGCGCAGATGGGCGATCCGTTGATTAGCTCGTTTGTGGAAATGCTGGCTGCCTTGGAGGAAGCCGAGGATGAAGATGGCCCTCCCAGAAGAGGCAGATAACCCCCTCCGGCGGCTGGAGCCAAGCAACCCGCAGGCCGGTTCTTTCCAGGACCTATGCACCTTGGGCTGGGTACCAGGTGGTGCCAAAATTCCGTTTTGAGCCGGGTCTCCCATCCATCGGCGGCCCCGAGACTGCCAACACCTCCTCAACGGATAGTTAGGTCAACCGGAACGGTTGGGAAACGGTTGGGGCCGCTGCCACAGTACCAATTTACGGACAGCCTCTAAGAGGCCGTGCCGAAAATCCGTTTTACCCTATCCGAATGGTTCCAGCCTGGAACCAGATGATCTCTGAAGCGCCCTGTTTTTGTAGGGTTTTGGGAACCGGATGGGCAGCCTCAGTCGGTTGCCAACACCCCAGATTTGGCAATTTCCAGACAGCCTCTACGAAAAACCAGCGTGCCATTTCCCCCGAATGGAGGAGCGGGATTTTACCCGGAGTTGGCTTGCTAAAGTCGGTTGAGAGGGGCGGGACCGGCAGGGATACGATATCCCCCAGCCGGTGGGTCTGGAGGGGAGGGTTCTTCCGGCTGAAGTGGTACTGAAAGTGGATGTGTCGATGGCCGAACTGACCGGACCGCTGAAAAACCTGATCGATCAACTGGCTCGGCTTCCTGGGATCGGCAAGAAGACGGCCGAACGACTTGCATACCACATTTTGCGGGTATCTAAGCAAGAAGCCCTCCAGTTGGCCGAGGCCATCCGACAGGTCAAAGAAAACCTCCGACACTGTCGGATTTGTTATAATTTGGCGGAGCAGGAGGAGTGTGCCATTTGCCAGGATCCCCGGCGGGATCGGCAACTGTTGTGTGTGGTGGAACAGCCCAGGGATCTGATGGCCTTGGAGCAGACGGGGGTGTATCGGGGGGTGTACCATGTGCTGTTGGGCCGGATTGCCCCTTTGGAGGGGATTGGACCGGAGGATTTGACCATCCCGGCGTTGGTCGAGCGGGTTCGGGGGGGCCACTTTCGGGAGGTCATCATGGCCACCAACCCGACTGTGGAGGGGGACGGGACGGCCCTGTATATTGCCCAGCAGTTGGCCCCGTTGGGGGTCCGGATCACCCGATTGGCGCGCGGCATTACCCCCGGAAGTGTGCTAGAATTTGCTAATAAAGAGATTTTGACCGACGCCTTGAGCGGTCGGCAGGAGTTTATGTAATTGGTCCGGAATCGCATGTGGCCTGCTTGGTAAGGGGGTTTTCGGAAGCTTGGAGTCGGCAAAGGAGGGTGCACGATGCGACTGTCTCTAGGACAAGAGATGCGCCAGGTCCAGAAGCAGATTCTGGCCCCACGGATGATCCAGTCGATGGAAATCTTGCAACTGCCAATCCTGGCCCTGCAGGAACGGATCGAACAGGAAATGCAGGAAAACCCTGTCTTAGAGCAGCTGGAGGGGGATTCCGAACCGTTGCCCGAAGAAACAGAAGAACCCGCCGAACTCGCCTCCCCAGAACCGATTGCCGAAGACGAACGGGAACTGGTCATCGACGAAACCAAACCAGAGGCCGATTTCGAACGCCTGGTCGAAATGGACGAGCAATGGCCGGAACATTTCGAAGAACATACCCGGCCTTCTCGCAACCGGATCGAAGAGGAAGAGGAGCGGCACCATGATGCGATGGCCAACCTGACGGATCGTCCGCCCACCTTGCAAGATTATCTCCGCAGTCAGTTGGCCTGGTTTGATCTGGACCCGCCGCTGCGGGCTATGTGTGAACGCCTCATCTATAATCTCGATCCCAATGGATATTTGGCCACCAAAAATTGGTTGGATATCCTCGGCCCGGAGGCAACCGAAGCAGAGATCGCCTTGGCCGAGCAGGCGTTGAAAGTGATCCAAAAATTGGATCCTCCCGGCGTAGGTGCTCGAGACCTCCGAGAGTGCCTGTTGCTCCAACTTACCCCCGGCATGCCCTACTACGAAGAACTGCGCACGCTCATCAGCAATCATCTGGAGGATATTAAGCAGAATCGGCTCCCGGCCATTGCCAAAAAGACCGGCTACAGCATGGACACGATTCAGACCGCTTTGCAGGAACTTCGCAAACTCAATCCCAAGCCGGGCGCCGATTTTCAGGAAGAATTCGTCCCCCCGGTTACCCCGGATATTTACGTGGAACGGGACGAAGACGGCAATTACAAAGTCCGCCTGGAAGAAGGACGCCTGCCCCGCCTGACCATCAGCCCCTATTACCGACGGTTGCTAACCGATCCCCAAACCAACGAACAAACCCGAGAATATATCAAACGAAAGCTTAATTCGGCCCAATGGCTGATCGATGCGATCTCGCAGCGGCGGAATACCTTGTTGCGGGTGGCCCAGGCCATCGTCGATCATCAAAAAAACTTCCTGGACAAAGGTCCAGAATATATCGAACCGCTGAAAATGCAGCAGATCGCGGAAAAGGTGGGGGTCCATGTAACTACGGTCAGCCGGGCCGTGGATGATAAATGGATTCAAACCCCCCGGGGAATCTTTCCGCTGAAGCGATTTTTCTGTGGCGGCACCGTCAGTGCCGACGGCGATGAAGTGGCCTGGGACGCTGTCCGCCTGAAACTCCAAGAAATCATTGCCCATGAAGATAAGCAAAATCCCTTCAGCGACGAGGATTTGGTCAAAGAATTGGCCAAGCACGGCATCCAAGTGGCCCGCCGTACGGTAACCAAGTATCGGAAAGCGCTTCGGATTCCCAGCTCCCGGCAGCGACGAGAATGGTCGGCGGTCATGGGCAAACTATCGGCCAAAGGGGCTACCGCTCCGCCGAACTCTTCGGCCCCGGAAGGTAATTCCCCGGCAGTTTCTTCGCCCTAGGCAATTGGTAACTATTTAGACCGCTTACCCGGCGGCACCGAGGCGGCCTCTCCGCCAGGGGAGAGGCGAGTTGGTTCATTCGGCTAAAGTGGTACCGTTACTTAATCAGTCGGGCTTCGATGTCGGCAATTTGCCGATTGGCAAACTCTTCGGTAAGCAGCCATTCCTGGAACAAATTTTCAATCTGCCGGATGTACCACTCGACCGAGGCCCTGGTAGCAGTTCGGGGCAGGTCTTTCGGACGATCTTCATCCCGGATGGGCGGCCGGACCCGCACCGCCGGCGGTTGATAGTTGGGATTAAACACCAAGGCCGGCAGGGTGTCGGCCGGTAACAGGTGCCGCCACAAAAAGGCCTGCATTCGGTCCTCAGCGGGCACCGCTTGCCGGACGATCTCTTGATCGCCCACCTTGGCCAGGCCGACCACGGTGAGATTGACCGGCTGATCCATTTCGGCCAGGGTGGTTTTGATCCCCAAGTTGACGACCTCTTGCTTGGGGCCTAAGGTAGCGCCGCCGGATTCAAATCCGGGGGGCAGGTCTTTGAACCGCACCTGGATCGGCCCATCAAACCCATCTTTGCGGATGGCAAACACGGTCAGGGCGGCGGAGCTATTGCTCCGGATGTTCAGCCGGGAAGGAATCACCCGGAGAGCAAAATCCGGCTGGGGCGGGCTGATCCGAAGCCGATAGGCATATTCTTTTCCCCCGTGTTTGGTCGTTTCGCCCAGATGGATGAGGTATTTGCCGTCGGCCGGGAGTTTGACCATCAGATAGGAATCAGCATGGTGGGTATTCAGGCCGGAGCCGGCGTCGAAATGATCGTCGTTGAGGGCCAGGATTTTGCCGTCCGGCCCGGTTACTTTCAGGAAGCTATCGACCGGCGAGGCGAGGCGACGAGCATAGACCTCGGCGACGATGGTCTGGCCCGCCTTGCCTTCCAGTTCAAACAGGTCCCAATCGCCTGGTCGGTCGATCCGGCCGTTGATGATGAGGGGAAGTTGGACTTTTTGGGCCTGAGCGGGCTGGTCGTTGGGTTCGGTTTCCATGGATTCGGGTAAGGTGTCCAGGGCAAACGGCACATAATTGGAGAGCAGATTGCCCACTTTGGCGGCCACCAGGTGCACGCCGGGCCCCGCATCTGCGGGTGGGGGCGTGATCGTAGCGCCGGCCAGGTTCCAGCCGTCCATCTCGATCTTCACCGGCTGGCCGACCCGTCCGCCCAACGGGAAAATGCTGGTAATATACGGAAGTTCTCCGATGGTAATCCGATAGATGAAACTCTCCCGGCCCCGGAAGAGGGCATCATAGATAGTAAGCACATATTCGCCGTCTTCCGGCACCTCAAAATAAAGGACCGGATCGGGATGGAAGCGGAAATCATCGCAAAAGGCCACTTCTCGGCCGTTGGCATCGTAGAGGCGGATGACCGCCTGGAACCAGCCGGGCACCCCGTCCGGCACATAAGGGATCAACTCCCGGGCCAGCACGGAGATAACCAGCCGTTGCCCTTTTTTCGCCTGGAACCGATAGCGGTTGATTTCTCCCGGACCGACTTGGCCGTTCATTGTGCATGGGATGCTAATGCGCACTTCCTCTTCTTCGGGCGGGCGATGGCGTTGGGCCAGGTGTTCTCGGCCAAGGACTGGGAGTTGACAGGTTTTCATCGGTTTTCGGGCCACCTCGGGCACCTGGCCTACATAAAACGGCAAGGGATTGGAAATGCCCCGTTTGGTCACCACCCGGATTTCCCGACGACCGGGCGGGGCATCCGGAGCGATGGTTACCTCGGCGAAAATCAGTTCACATTGGGAGCGCACGGCCGGGAAAGGTTCATGTTCGGCAAAGATACTTTCAATCCGGCGGATCAGGTTTTGCTTGGCCAACTCTTGGGGCGATAACACGGCGGCGTTGGCGGCGGCGGCTTTTTGCTGAGCGATCAGTTCCGGCGGCCCAATCGGCGCGGGAAACTCATAGTAGGCCCATTTGGCCACCATCGCCTCGCTGAGGGTGGTTTCCGGTTTGCGGAGTTCTTTAAGCTGCTCACTCAGTAAAGGACTGAGCTCCTGGTTTCCCATGACCCGGTAATAATCCAGCAAGCGGACCGAGACCCCCTGGCCGCTTACCACCAGACCTGTGGGATACTGAAGGGCTTGTCCGCCGATGCGAATCGAGAAGGTACTGCCCTGCTGGCCGCCCGCTGGATAAACATATCCGATGTACTGATTTTGCGCCCAAAGCGGGGCAGTCCCCACCAGCCAGATCACCAGAACCGTTACTGCCGTACTGTTCAGTGGACGCATGGTTTGCCTCCCATGGAAAGGTTTCGGTCTTGCCGAAACAGAGGATAACAAGTAACATTTTAGCCGAATGAAGTGAAGTGAATGTGTCATTCCTGCGCAAGCAGGAATCCAGGTACCTTGTGCCACCAAAATCCCCCTCACCCGGCCTGGCCTTCGGCCAGGCCGGCCTCTCCCACCAGGGGAGAGGCGAATTGCGTCATTCGGCTAAAGTGTTACAAACGAAATCTCCCCTCGCCTGAGCGAAGGGGGTCCAGACCACCGTCGCCCAGAATGAACGTGGTCTTTTTCTCCGTCGGAGCCGGCTTACAGGAGTTCCGCCAGCATTCCGGCGGACTTCATGCCTTCGTTTTCGGTATCCAACACGCGGGCTTCCAGGCCGAGCGGATGGGGCAACTGAGCCGACGGGTCGATCCCAGCCAACAGGTAGAAGGTCCCCAACAAGTCGCCTGGATAGACGGGACGTTCTTTCACCTGGGTGGCTTTGTCATCGGTGGCGCCGACGACCCGTCCGCCTTGGATACCGCCGCCGGCCACCAGCACGGTAAACACTTTTCCATAATGGTGCCGACCGCCGTTCCAGGGCGGTGACCAATCGACCTTCGGCGTCCGGCCGAACTCACCCGTGCACCAAACCAACGTGGTCTGGAGCAACCCCCGCTCTTGCAGGTCTGCCAGCAAGGTGGCCAAACCCTGGTCGAGCATCGGGCACTGGCGGCGCATGGTGGCAAAGTGGCCGCCGTGCGTATCCCATCCGCCGGGGAAGCTGATGGTGATATACGGCACCCCGGCTTCGACCAATCGACGGGCCACCAGGCATTCCTGCCCGAACGTATTCCGCCCGTACCGATCCCGCATCTCTTTGGATTCGTTGTTCAGGTTGAAGACTTCTCGGCCCTGGCCGAGTAGCAGTTGGTAGGCCCGTTCCCTGGCCTCTTCGACGGCGGCCATTTCGGCTGCCGAATCGGCTAGCCCATAGCCTAGCATATCCAGTTGGCTGAGGAGGTCCCGCCGGGCCTGCTGCCGACGGTCGTCAATACCCCGGTTGATGATCCCCTGGACTTCAAAACGTTCCGCATTGGGATCGCCGCCGGTAGCGAACGGTTTATAGGCAGGTCCAAGGAAGCCTTCCTCCGAAAACCGTCCGGCCGCTTGCAGCATCACGATGTACGGCGGCAGTAACCCCTTGTACTGCTCTCGCCGGAAGTAGGTGAAAATGGCGCCGATGCTGGGGTAGGAGAGGTTGCCGCCTGGTTTGTGGCCGGTCTGCATCAGGTAGGCGGCGGTTTCGTGCCCGTCGTTGCCATGGGTCATGCTGCGGATCAGGGCATACTTATCGGCCACCTTGGCCAACATGGGGAACAGAAAGCTCAGTTGGATGCCGTCCACATTGGTGGGGATGACGCGGTCGAACTCGCCGAGGTACTCGTAGCCGCTGCCCGGCTTCGGGTCCCAGGTATCATTATGCGACATGCCGCCCCAGAGGAAAATCTGGATGACGGATTTGATTTTGGGTTTGTCTTTAGCCTTTTGTTTGGCGGCTTCGTCTCGGGCGGCTTTTTCACGGGCCAATTGGTCTTCGTCGGCTTTGGCCGCCGGAGCGGCGAAGACCAAGGGATTTAGTCGGCTGGCGGCTGCCAGCAGACCAGCAGCGCCCCAAGCCCCCCGGCGGAGGGCTTCCCGCCGGGAGAAATGCTCTGGCTGGTGTGGGTGGTTGGTCCTCATCGTTTTGGCCTCCTTCCAATGGGCATTTGGATACCGGAACTTATGATCCCGTTTTCCTTTCAGGCCTCCGCAGGTCGAAAGGGTTACCTTCACTGTATCCACCAGCAGCAGTGGCCCAATCTATGGAAATCCTTCCAATTTTAGCCCCCTCCATGTCCTGATGGCTTAGGCGGGGGATACCGTCAACTTATTAATGGCGTAGGAGGAATTCGGGGTTATTGATCAAGGCCCAGGCCAGATCGTGCCAAAGGGCAGGTCCTCGGGCCACCCCCGCTTTGGCATATTCCTCGGCCGCCTGCAATTCCGCCTCTGTCGGGAAGCGGGAAAGGATGGTCAGATACAACCGTTCGGCAATTTCTCTGGGCTGACCGGAAGAAATCAGGGCGGCCAATTTCGGCCCGTTCTGAATCTTGTTCTGAATATGCACCGAATTGAGCATATGCAACCATTGCAGCGGCCCCAGTTCGTTGACCCGTTCGCTTTCCATGCCGGTAGCCCGAGCGGATCGCCCAAACAACGTCAGGAACGAATCCGTGACACTCCCGTCGGCAATGCCCGTGGCCGTCAGGTCTTTGGGGATATAGGTGAACGGTTCTGGCACCGCGCTGGTATAGAGATCGGAAGCGCCGGTAATTTGGTTGATGATGTCGATGAGCACTTCGGCTTCCACCCGGCGGAGCGGATAGTGGGCGAAATGGGCCGCCGCCTCCGGTCGCTTATCCCGCACGATCGAGGAAAATTGGTAGGTCGTCGAAGTCAGAATGAGCCGTTTCAAATGCTTCAGGTTATACCCGCTCGAAACGAACTCCTTTTCCAGGTAGGCCAACAGTTCCGGGTTGCTGGGGGGGTTATCCGGTCGGATATCATCCGGTTCATGGATGATGCCCCGGCCCATGATCCAGGCCCAGGTCCGGTTGACGATCGCCTTGGCAAACCAAGGGTTTTCGGGCCGGATGAGCCAATCGGCAAAGACCTCCCGAGGATCCCGATCCGGCGGGATGGTTACCTTGGTTCCGTCGGGGAAGACGGCTTCGATAGGCCCATTCGGTGGGAGCGGTTCGGGCAGGTTCTGCGGAATCTGGTTGGTGGCCGTTACCGCCAGGCCGACCGCATCCACCCCCCGAGCCACACTATCCGGAATCGCCGCCGATTTGTGCGGATCCCAAAAGACAATCTCTTCTTTCCACTCGCTGGTGGGTTTATAGCCGACCTGCGAGAAGAAGACGGCCAACTGCTCCCGTTGCTGCTTGGGCCATAAATCCACCCGGGTACCCATCAGCGCCAGCCCCACGGCAGCAGCAATCCCTTCCGGCGAGCGGTTTTGGATGGCCCGGTAGAAGTTCACCGGACCGACCCGGAAATTGCTCCCGCTGGAACACAGCAGCTCCCGGGCAAACTGATCATAGGGCTTATTCCGGGCGATCGATTCCCACACCCAGCGATGATAAGCCTGAGCGGCGTTCGGCCAAACCTTCACCGGGAACTCCGCCTTGATCCGCAGGATATCGCTCCAGCGCATGGCCCAGTAATCGAAATGGGCCGGTTGGTCTAGGAGCCGATCGATCAGGACCACCCGTTTCTGCGGATTACTATCCTGGATGAAGGCCCGTGCTTCATCGGCGGTGGGCAATTTGCCGGTAATATCCAGGTACGCCCGCCGGACAAACACCCCATCCGAGCAAAGGGCCGGTTGAATGCCCAGGGCCTTCAATTTGGCGAAGACAATTTCGTCGATCCGGTTGGCCGGCTGAGGTGGCTGGGGGCTCTCCATGATCTGCGCCAACCGCTGCGAGGCCAACAGCCGATACAAGGCGGCTTTGGCCCGCTCGGCTTGGGCGCGTTTTTCGTCGGCAATTTTTCGGGCCTCCATATAAGCGGCCCGGGCTTTCTCGGCTTGCTGGCGCAAAGGTTCTGCGGCGGCTTCGGCCTGCTGGGCAGCCTGCTCTTCGGCCTGAAACGTCTGTTTGGCGGCCTCAATTCGCTTCTTGAGATTTTCCAGGGCTTCTTCGAAAGATTTTTTCTGGGCCTCGGCTCGGGCTAGATTCTGAGTGGCTGTATTGGCCTGGATGGTAGCCTGTTCGAGTTTTTGGCGGACGGGTGCCAGAACCTTCCAGGCCTCTTGGAGGGCCTTTTGTTTGGCGGCGGCGTCTTCAGCGGCACGGCGGGCCGCCTCATCCAGTTCCACCACCTCCTTGGCAGCGGCAACCGCCGCTTGATGAGCCGCCGTGGCCGCTGCGACCTGCTGATTGGCCTTTTGGAGGGCTTCGTCGGCGGCTTTTTTCTGGGCCTGGGCCTCGGCCAACCGCTGGGACGCCGTGCTGGCCTGAGCCTCGGCTTGCTGGACGGCCTGTTGGGCTTTGGTCAGAGCGGCTTTGGCCTCGTTGGCGGCTTTGCGTTTGGCAGCCGCCTCGTCGGCCGCTTGCTTTTTCTCGGCTTCGGGTTTGTTGGCGTCGGCGGCAGCCTGTTTAGCCTTGGCTTCGGCTTCCTGAGCGGCTTTTTCGGCGGCTTCGGCAGCGCTGGCGGCAGCGGCCAGTTGGTTCTTCGCCTGGGCCAGGGCCTCGTCGGCGGCCTTTTTCTTGGCTTCGGCTTCGGTCAGCTTCTGAGCGGCCGCATTAGCCTGGGCTTGCGCTTGCTGTTGGGCTTGCTGGGCCTGGGCCAGTTGAGCGGCCGCATCCGCCACCGCTTTCCGTTTGGCAGCCACCTGGGCAGCCACCTGAGCCTTTTGATCCGCCAGTTGGGCGGCCTCCTGAGCTAACTGTTCGGCCTTTTGCAAGCCGGCCAGGCGGGCCTGGGCGTTGGCTACGGCCTGCTCGGCCTTTTGCTTTTGCGCCTGTGCTTCTGCCAGGCGTTTGGCAGCGGCCTGGGCCTGCTTTTCTAAGTTGGGTACCGCCGCCTGTGCCTTTGCGAAAGCGGCTTTGGCTTCTTGAAGGGCTTTGCGTTTGGCGGCAACTTCCTCAGCAGCCTGCTTTTTCTCCGGCGGCGGTTTATTAGGATCGGCGGCGATTTGTTTGGCTTTGGCTTCGGCCTCTTGGAGGGCTTTTTCAGCCGCCTGGACCGCGGCTGGGCCGTTGGCCACCTGCTGTCTGGCATTGGCCAAGGCTTCGTCGGCCGCCTTTTTCTGCGCTTCAGCCTGGGCTAATTGCTCAGCAGCCGATTTGGCTTGATTCTGGGCATTTTCCAGTTCGGCCTGGGCCAGAGGCAAGGCCACTTTGGCGGCATCGGCCGCTTTACGAAGGGCAACGGCTTTTGCCCTGGCCAAGTCGGCTTCGATCTGATGGCGGTGGGCGGCATCGGCGGCGGCTTTGGCAGCGGCTTCCGCCTCCCGAGCCGCCTTCTCCGCCGCCTCATAGGCCTGTTGCAATGGCTGGGCAGCCGCCCGGGCTTCTTCCAGGGCTTTGTCCGCCTCCGGCTTAGCTTTGGCGGCTTCCTCCAGGGCTTTCACGGCATTGGCCAGGTTGGCCTGGGCCTGCTGAAGCATCTTGGCCCCTTCTTCGCCCGCCAAATTTTTGAGTTCGGTGGCCTGGTTGCGTTTGGCATTGGCCGCCGCCCGGGCTTCGGCATAGGCGTTGTCCGCCTTTTGCATGGCCTCTCGAAGAGGAGCCAAAGCTGCTTCCGCCTCCTGGGCCGCTTTTAGCGCAGCCTCATACTCCGCTCGGAGTTTAGCCTCCGGACTGAGCTGAGCCTGAGCCGGCGCCGGTTTGGGTTCTTCGCCCCCATAAGCCAAAAGCCAGCCCAACATCCCCACACACCATAACCCTACCAACAGCCTGGTTGCTTTCATCGGCATTCCCCTTGAATAACAGCTTCTTCGGTGGGTCTGTCCGGTGGGATTCCGCCTCCACACCCATCCACAGCCGGTAATTTGGACACATTCTCCCAGGATGGGGTTTGTTCAGGAAGGAACATCGCCGGAGCCTATTGGACCAAACCCTCATCGGGCCGTTCGGAGGAATCGCCGGACGGACGGGAATACCTGGACTACCCAAAGAGGCGGATTTTTTGGATTTTCCGCTCGCTGAAGGAGAGCCTCAGGATTGCCCTTCCGCATCCGGCGCAGTCATGCTCTCTCAGGGCAGGTTATCGCGGTCCTTCTAGGTAGGCCTTCGGGGTTGACCGCAAGGAAGGAAAAAACAGGAAAAACTTTCGGTGGGATTCGTTCCCGAACCTGTCCAATTTATTTGTATTATGCCATAGCCGGGGGGTCAACTCAATCCCCTAACCGGATTTTTTCCGGATTTTTCCATCGGCCGGAAGACGTTTTCCCAAAGGGAAAGGCAGGTGCTCCGGGAGGCCCATGTGCTCAGGAGGCGGGCGGTCGCTGCCGGGCACGTAGTTGGTCTCGGATCTTGGCAGCCAGTTCATATTGTTCGGCAGCAATGGCCTCAGCAAGACGCTGCTCCAGAAGCCATTCCTCCTGGCAATTTTGGCGGACCCAGTTTCGGAGGCGTTCGAGTTGTTCGAGCATTAATCGTTCTTCTGGGCCGGGCAGCTTGTTCAACAGGGCGATGGCGGTTTGCAGGTGGGCTAAGCCGCGTTCGGCCTCTTCGGCTGCGGCCTCCGGCCCCTGGTGCTCCAACGCATCCAATGTAGCCGCCTGTGCCCGATGAAACAGCACCAAAGGCCGACTTTGCTCGTGCAAGGCCACCCACTCACTGTCCGGAGCATGTTGGCCGGCAAAATCGAGCAGAGCCAGGGCATGGTCGGCGTCGGCAATGGCCCGCCGAAACTCCCCCAGCGCCAACCAACAAAGCCGACGATGATGATACTGCAAAAACTCCCGATCCACCTCCTGGCATTGCCGCTGCGTGAGCACAAACCGACCTGGATTTCTGGCCGCCTGTTCCATCAGGTATTCCAGATAACTTTCATGCCCATGCGGCCGGCGCCCGTCGGGACGGCCTACCAACTCCATCTGCAACAGGCCCAGGTCGATCCGCATCTGAAGGACCTGCCGACCATCCCTGGCCCGAACCAACCGAGCCCGGACCATATCCGGTCGAAACCGCCACCGCCGCAAAATCGGATCAATATCCCGAAAATCAGCCACACCAGTCCCTTACCCATCAAGATCGGGTGGATTTGCCGCTTGCGCCTGGCTCCGAGCCACCACCAGGCGGTCGAAACTTTCTTTGGCATGGCCCAACAGGGCCGGATAGTCGGCCTCCGAAAATTCCTCGCCCCACAGCTCTACATCATAATATCCATCATACCCCGCCGAGACAAATGCGGCTACTATGTCGGCCAAGGGGAGTATCCCCTCTCCTAGACGGCATCTATTCCCGTCAATAGTGGGGGTCGTACGGGTATCTCCTAACTGCACCAAAGCCACCCGGGGAGCTAACTCTCCTATCCGCTCCACAATGCGGTCAAACAGCCCCAAATGGTAGGTGTCAAACACCATTTTGGCCCGGGGACTTCCTATCATGTCCAGCACCATCAAGGTCTCTTCCAGGGTGGTCAGAAAGGTGCATTTGCCCGCAAAGGCCGGATGCATGGGTTCCAGGGCCACGCACAAATCCAAACTTTCGGCCAAAGGGACCAGCTCTTTGAAGGCATCCCGAACCAACTGGCGGGCATGGTTATAGGTGTGGCCGGCCCGGGTCCCACTATACACCACCAAACAACTGGCGCCCAACCGTTTGGCCAACCGAAGGGCCTGCTTGGCATCTTCGAGACTTTCTCGGAAGGATCGGCCGTCGCTGCCAGTAAAGCCCCCTGCCCAAAATAGATGCGACACTTCCAGACCATGTTCCTGCAGCAGACGGATGGCCTCCGCTTCCTGGCAATCGGAGAGTTTCTGCCGCCATACCCCGATGGCAGGGATACCCGCCGCCGCATAATTCCTCACATCTTCCTCAAAACTCCATCGGAAGGTGGTCGTCTCGCTGACCGACAGCTTGGCCATCTTCCCCATCTCCTTTCTGCGAGGCCCGGCTCGGCAGGTAAGTAAACCCCATTTCCCCGGAAATGGCTATATCTTGTAGGCAAGACGAACTATAACCCCATATATTGTGCCATTCCATCCTTGCGAAATCTCTATCCGTAGTATGGCAGTATGGCCCAAAAAAGGTTTTCTGTAAAGACGGCCAACCAAATTAGGAAAATTTAGGGGGGATTATACTCCACTAAAGTAGTACCTAACGAAACCCCCCTCGAATAGGGGACATTTCGTGCTTCGGCAACCGGATTTTTAGGTGTTTCTCCTAGCTCGACTTTTCCCATTTTCCGTAACAATTTACTCTTTTTTACTTTATCGTTACTTTATCGGTACCACTTAGCCGAATGAAAAGCCCCTTGGCGGGACCTGCTTCGGAGGTCCGATCCCTGGGAGGTATCTACTTTGAATAGCCGCTTTTACGGGCCTCCCACCACGCCGCTCCATTTTGGTTAATTTGACTGTATCGACCCGTACCCGCCCGGCCCCGTACCAGATGGAGAGGCTAAAATCGGATCGAACACCACAGATGGTGGTCGTTGTTCCCGGTGATCCCGTCAAACTAAACAAACTAGTGTGACTGTATCTCTCCGGCCAAGCCCCTACAACTTGTAGGGGGTAAGAATCGGCCAAACCCAACAAATTGTGGGAATTACTTCCGGTAGATACAGTCAAACTAGAATGTTACGTATTCCGTCTCCCGCTTTGGGCATCATTGATCCCCACCCGAACCCCTCTTGAGATTGGTTCGTTCCCACCCCTTCGGAGCATCAGAAACCTCTTCCGGAGCATCAGATACCTCTTGACCTTCCCGGCCCTTTCGTACCAAACTAGCCGGTATGCCGCTGCTAAGCCGATATGTCCTTGTGGAATTACTGAAGGTTTTTTTGCTGGCGCTGGCTGCCCTGACCCTATTGATTGTACTGGGTGGGGTGGTTCGGGAGGCCTTGACGCAAAATTTGCCTCTGGCGCAGGTGATCCGTTTGATTCCCTACATCTTGCCGGATGCCCTGCGCATTGCCATTCCGGTTACCCTGCTGCTGGCCGCCACCAATGTCTATGGCCGAATGGCCGGGGCCAACGAAGTGGTGGCATTAAAAGCGTTGGGGATTTCTCCCTGGCCGATCCTTTGGCCCAGCCTGTTTGTGTCCACGCTGATCAGTTTTGGGGCCGTTTGGTTAAACGATTTGGCCGTCTCGTGGGGGCGGACCGGCCTCCAACGGGTGATCGTCCAATCGGTCGAGCAGATCGCCTATCATATGCTTCAGACCCAGCGGCGATACAGTTCCCAGGTGTTGGCCATCAATGTCGAACAGGTCCAGGGCCGAAAGTTGATCGGACCGACCATCTCTCTACTGCCACGGGGCAACATGCCTCGGATTACCATTCGGGCTGCCGAGGCCGAACTGAGTTCCGATTGTGAGGAGGGGTTTTTGCGGATTCGGCTGTGGAACGGCAAAGTGGATGTCGAAGGGGGCATGTCGATCCGGTTTCCCGATGAATATGAACAAATGATCCCATTAACCCAGGCCACTCGGTCCGCATCGGATCCTTCGAAACCTTCCTGGCTCCCCTTGCGCCAAATCCCGCCGGAAATCGAAAAACAACGCCAACGGATTCGGCTCCTTCGGGAAGAAATCAGCCAAGAGGCGGCCCTGGCCCTGTTCCGTGGAGAAGTGGATCAACTGAACAACCCAACCTGGCAAACCCGTTGGGAACGACTTCAGGAAGCGGAAAGCCAACTGGCCCGCCTCCTTACCGAACCCCATCGTCGCTGGGCCGCCGGTTTTAGCTGCTTGTGTTTCGTCTGGGTCGGTGCGCCGATGGCCATCTGGCTTCGCCATCGGGATTTCCTCACCAGCTTCTTCCTCTGCTTCTTACCGATTCTGGTGGTCTATTATCCCCTAATGATCTACGGCGTGGATGGGGCCAAAAGCGGGACCATTCCTCCTTGGTCGGTTTGGGTGGCCAATGGGGCGCTGATCCTCTGGGGCGGTTGGCTTTTGCGCAAGGTCTTTCGCTACTGATCCGGCCGCCCGGAAGCAGCGCCGTTTTGCCTGGCTGGCCCGCAAGAGTAAACATATGTTGCCATTTTCTCGGCAATCCTCTTTCCCGGCAATCCTCTTTGTCGGCAATTCTCTTTGTCGGTAATCCTTTTTGCCGTCAATTCTCTTTGCCGGGAATCCTCTTTCCCGGAAATGCGGCAGTCTTATCCCCCTGGATGACGCAGGCCGAAGGACCGCCCTCCGAAGAAACCTAACCGCTTCCGTAGAGGTGTTTCCAGAACGAATGGCGTAACATTTTAGCTTGACTGGATCTACCGGAAGTAATTACCGCAATGTGTTGGGTTTGGCCAATTCTTACCCCCTAAAAGTTGTAGGGGCTTGGCCGGGTAGATACAGTCCAATTAGCTGAATGAAGCAAATCGCCTCCCCCCGCCGTGGGAGTGGCCGGCAGTGACTTCGGCACTGCCGGGCCGGGGGTGTCACTGCCGCGTAAGCGGGGAATCTAGAAAATATTCCCGAGTTCCCGCTTACCCAGCAGGAACACAGGGCCAGCCCCAAAGGGGCCTGGATTCCAGCTTACGCAGGAATGACACAGAGCCTTCTGCATTCGGCGAACCTATTACCCCAGAAAGAATTGCTTCTTTTGCTCTCTGGAGATAGCCTCCGGTTACTCGAATCGGAGCAGGGCGTACTTTTTCTTGCCGGTTCGGAGCACCAGGATGGTTTGGCTGGCCAGATGCTGGGGTCCGAGGCGAAGTTCCACATCTTCCACCCGCCGGTTGTTAAGATACAGGCCGCCTTGGCCGATCAGGCGGCGGGCTTCGCTTCGGGTTTTGGCCAAGCCAGCCTCGCAAACCGCTTCGACGATCCAAAGCCCTTGGCCTTCCAATCGGCTTTTGGGGAGTGTTCGGCTTGGGACATCGGCGAAAATGGCCTCCAATTCTGCGTCCGACAGGTGCTCAATTTCGGCACCGAAGAGGATTTCGGAGGCCTGCTGTGCGGCGGCCAGGGCCTCCGGACCGTGCACCAGCCGGGTTAACTCCGCCGCCAACAGCTTCTGCCCTTGCCGCCGGGATGGGTCGTTGCGATGTTCTGCCAGGGTGGCTTCGATCTGGTCGGCCGGCAGATCGGTGAAAAAGCGTAAACAGGGTCCGACATCGTCGTCCGGCAAGTTGATCCAGTACTGATAGAATTGGTAGGGGCTGGTCCTTCGGGCCGACAGCCAGACCGCCCCGGCTTCGGTTTTACCCATTTTGGCCCCGTCGCTCCGGACCAGCAGGGGGCAGGTTAGCCCATACAGTTGCACCCCGCAGACCCGCCGGGCCAGGTCAATGCCGGCGGTGATGTTGCCCCACTGGTCGCTGCCGCCGATCTGCAGCTCACAGCCGTAGTTCCGATATAAATAGACAAAATCATACGCTTGGAGGAGCATATAACTAAATTCAGTATAACTGAGGCCCCCTTCCGTGCGCTCCAGTCGGGTCTTGACCGACTCCTTGCTCAGCATCACCGAAACCGGCACATGTTTGCCCACATCCCGCAAAAAATCCAGAAAACGGATCGGCCCGATCCAGTCGTAATTGTTCAGCAGCAGGGCGGCATTCGGGCCGGGCGAAAAATCCAAAAACCGCCGGAGTTGCGGCTCCATGCCAGCGATATTGGCTAGGAGCGTTTCTCGGCTCAGCAGTTGCCGTTCTTCGCTCTTACCGCTCGGATCCCCGATCATGCCGGTGGCTCCGCCGATGACCACAATGGGCCGGTGGCCAGCCTGCTGAAACCGCCGCAGCGTCATCAGGGCCACCAAATGCCCCACATGGAGACTGTCCGCCGTCGGATCAAAGCCGGCATACACGGTCCGTGGCTTTTCCCGTAGCCAAACCCCAAGATTCGGGTCCGTCGTCTGATGCACCAAACCACGCCAAACCAGTTCTGAAAAAATGTCCTTCATCGTTCAGTTGTACACCTTGCTATCCTAAAGGTATGAATTTCGGGGTAGTCCTTGAGCAGTAACATGTTAGCCGAATGAAGGGGGCCAATGTGTCATTCCTGCATAAGCAGGAATCCAGGTTTATTCCCGCGCAAGCGGGAGCCCAGGAAACATGGTTTTTTCCTTCTTTCTAGACTGCCGCTTTCGCGGCAGTGAGAATTACCAAGTCCCCCCTCACCCGGCTGAGCCTTTGGCTCAGCCGGCCTCTCCCGCCGGGGGAGAGGCAACTTGCTTCATTCGGCTAAAATATTCCCCCTGTTGCTCAGGGAGACAGTATCCTCAGGAAGGACTCACCACCATCTGGGGGCTTGGAGCCGATTTTCCCTCCGGTAAGTCGCAGGGGCCTGACCCGCTGGATACACTCCCACCAGTTACCGAACCTTTCTGGGGTTCCCCGAACCGGGCAGTGCCGCTCCGCTCCTACCGCCACATATCATCGTCGGCAAACGGGTGGGCGGGCACGTCCAGTTTCGGTTTGGGCAGGAGTTTGAGGGCCTGCTCGGCCAGTCGAAGGTCTTCTTTCGTGGTGATCTTAATATTCAAGGAAGATCCTTCCACTACCTGGACTGGATGTCCGAGGCGTTCGACCAATTGGGCATCATCGGTGGCGGCCAGCCCCTGCCGGTTCGCATACGCCTCCAACAGCCAACTGCGGCGGAACACCTGCGGCGTCTGCGCCTCCCACAGATCAGTGCGGGAGACGGTTTCGGCGATCCGACTGCCGGGGCCTACGCGTTTGAGCGTATTTCGCACCGGCAGGGCCAGGATCGCAGCCCCGCTTTTTTCCGCCGCCGCAAAGACCGCGTCGATCCACGGATCACAAATGCATGGCCGGGCCGCATCGTGCACACAGACAAAATCGGCTTCCGGTTTGACCCGGCTTAGCGCAGCGGCCACCGAATCCACCCGCTCCTGACCGCCCTCGACCAATTCGATCCCCAAAAGGGCCGCATTGGCGCCAAATTTCTCCTGGAAAAACTCCCGATCCTCCTTCGCAATCACCAAAATCACCTGCACCACGTCCGGACGATTGACAAACCGCTCCGCCGAGTGCATCCAGACCGGACGATTGTCCAGCGGGGCAAAAACCTTTTTGTAGTGTTTGTCATGGAACCGGCTGCTTCGACCCGCCGCCGGTAAAATCACCGCAAACCGTGCCATTCGGAAATCCCTTTTTGTATAGTACCCTGGAGGGAACCGGATTGACGGTGGGCGGCCCCTCAGCCAATTGGGAGGCCCCCTTAGTCCACCCTGGAAAACCCCGTCCTGGCACTCCGGACGTCTTGTCTCCATCCTGCCGACGGATGGAGGTTCCATCCGCTTCTGCTGGGAGTAGGGTGGTCTCGTCCCTGCTCAAAGGGGAATCTCCCGCCTGCCCCCCTCTTTCGGGGTATTCAGATATAGCGGTAGGAGGAGATTCCACTCGGCCGAAGGGTACCGCTTTGGGTGAATCCTACCTGCCGAAGCGAACAAGGGGAAGCCCAGGGGGATATGGGGTGAACTCGGTAGGTGATAGCCCCCTGAAACACCCCCTTACAGTATAGTATTGCCCCTCTTAAAGAGGGGGCAGATAGGATTTTACCAAGCCTTTTAGGGGGGATTTAATGCATCTAAATGGGGTTTCACAGCGGTCCGGACTTGCTGGGCCGATTCATAGGGCATATAAACGGCCCGCATGATAAACTGGTATCGCTTTTTGATCTGCACTTCCGGGATAAAAAACTGGAAATCCCAAGCGGGGTTACCTTCCCCACCGCCAGAGGGAGACTGGGTGAACCGAACCTGATCCTGTTTCCGAAACAGCAACGCCAAGGCCATGCCGTGGCTTACCCCAAAATACCACGGTTCCGCATACCGATACTCCGACAGGTGGAACACCAAAGTAAGCGGGAAAGGCTCTTGGCGGGGGAAATCCCGGCGATCCTCCCAGCTTGGGCGGGTTGAAAGTACACCATGAGAGGGGCTGAGAGCATGAACCCATTCCGCTCCTGCTGCTGGCCGCTTTCCACCAGCCTCCTGCACCAACCGAGCCGGCCAGCCCAAGAAGTAAATCCCCAAATCCTCCGGCTGATGGATATAACTGGCCCAAAACAGGCCCATATACCCGAATCGAAATGCCTTTTTGTGCGGGATTAGTTCGATGGTCAGTTGGAGGGCGCCGTCTTCGAGCAGGTCGAACCGCTGGCAACTTTCTACCCCATAGGTGGGGGTGGGGGATTGATATAACTCTACCGTGTGGGGGCTGATCTGCCGTAGCTCCATCGGCCAATTCCGAGGCTCAAAAAGCACCTTCCGATCCTCATGGGCGGTGCCGTCGATAATGTGCTCGAAGTTCAGCCCTGCATAGGCGGGCACAAAGAGATTGGCTTGGCGTTTGGTGTGCATAAGCCGGGCCACCCCGCTGTAACCGGCCCGATGCCCCGGCAACACCGGATCATCCACCGCCTGATGATTCACAATGACCGCTTCGATCGCTCCCCGCCGAAGAACCACATACGGCTTTTCCGGAATCACGTACCGAATGGAGGAATCCGAAAGGGAGGTCGCTTTCGGGGGCTGATCTACCCCCTCAGAAGAAGCCCCGAAAAAAAGACCGGCCAAAAGGAGGATGGGAGTCGCCATAAGTCAAGTTCCTTACTGGCAAGAAAAGGATCTCGCTCGCCGGTCCTCCTTTGGACCAGCCACAGGTGTTTTCTCCTGGCGTCGGAGGGTGAGCACCGGGCTTGTTCCTGGGATTTTTGGAGTTTGTTCAGTCGGTGGGGGACTTTGTTCCGTCGGTGGAAGCAGCGGTCGGATGCCGGTCCAACAGGGTCCGGAGATGCAGTTCGATGCAATCGGTCAGGATTTCCGGGTCGTAGCCACCTTCTAAAACGCTGATCACCCGGCCCTGGGCGTGGACCTGGGCGATATCCAGTACAATTTCGGTGAGGGTTTGGAAGTCTTCGGTTTCCAGTCCCAGACCGCCCAAGGGGTCCTGGCGATGGGTGTCGAACCCCGCACTGATGAAAATAAGTTCCGGCCGTATCTGGTCGGCAAACTTTTCCAGAGCGGAGCGGAACTTCTCGATGTAAACCGTGCGTGGGGTACCGAAGAAGATCGGCACATTCAGCGTAGCGCCCAGGCCGGGGCCGGCACCTCGCTCGTCTTCCCACCCGGTGCCGGGGTAGAAGGGCCAACGGTGGATGGAGAAAAAGCCCACGTGCCCATCCTCCCAAAAGGTGGCCTGGGTCCCGTTGCCGTGGTGGATATCCCAATCGACGATCAAAATCCGTTCCAGGCCCAGTTCCATTTCGGCCACCCGGGCGCCGACGGCCACATTATTGAAAATA
>Ga0209809_1000443_pt1 | contig 37673 bp, 31 predicted proteins | sample YNPMSTMetaG_FD_186172 | JGI IMG/M metagenome (GOLD analysis project Ga0209809, IMG submission 186172) | Anoxygenic and chlorotrophic microbial mat microbial communities from Yellowstone National Park, USA - YNP MS-T MetaG (SPAdes) (version 2) ...
CCAGGGCGGACCCAGGAACTCCCACAGCGGGAACCACAGTTCTTCGGTCTCGCCGAACATGCTGCGCAGATCGAACACGCCTGCGTGCGAGACCAGAGCGCGGAACCGCTGCGTCTGTCCCAGCATCCAGTTGACCATGTAGCCGCCATAGGAGCCGCCTGCGGCCGCCATGCGCTCGGGATCCACAAAGGGCAGGGCGGTCACGTAGTCCACGACCGCCATGATGTCGTCGAACACCTTGCCGCCCCAGTCGGCGTTGATCTCGTCAATGAACTTCTGGCCGAAGCCGGTGGAGCCGCGCGGATTGGGCAACACCACGACATAGCCGGCGCCCGCAAACACCTGCGGGTTCCAGCGATAGTGCCAGTTGTTCTCCCAGGCGCTTTGCGGCCCGCCGTGGATCAGAAAGAGCACCGGATATTTGCGATCGGCGCGGAACCCGTGCGGTTTCACCAGAAAGCTGTGCACGCGCGTGCGGTCGGGCGCCTCCACCCAGAATTCTTCGAACTCGGATAACTGGTAGGCGGACAGGAAGACGTCGTTGATGCGGGTCAGCGGTTCGGGCGCGCCGCCGGCCGAGGAGACTCGGAACAATTTGGCCGGCTGGACGCCGCTCTGGCCCAGATACACCATCGTCTTGCCGTCCGGTGTGAACTGGACGTCGCTGACGTAACCCGGTCCGCTGATGATCGTGCGCGCGCCGCCCCCGGTTACCGGAACCATGTGAACCACCTGGCGGCCGCGGTCCTCCACGGTGTAGAACAGGCGGGTTGAATCGGGCGACCATGTAAAGCCGGTGACCCAGCGATCCAAGTGCTCGGTGAGGACGGTGAGTTTGCCGGTGGCGCGCTCCAGCACCGCCAGTCGCCAGCGATCGCTCTCATAGCCGGGCCGCGCCTGCATGCGAAAAGCGAGGTACTTGCCGTCCGGCGAGTACGAAGGCGAGTTGTCCGCGGCGGGGTTGGAAGTGATGCGCACGGTTTCGCCGCCGGTGATCGGAACGACGTAGAGATCGGAGTTCGTGCTGACGGCCGGCTCGGGATCGCTGATCATGACAAAGCACACCTCGGCGCCGTCGGGCGAGATGGCGTAGTCATCGGGGCCGCCGAGCGAGAAGGGTGGCACGTGGCGGTCCCCGGGCGTCAAATCCACCGCCTTGCCGCCTTCCACCGGAATCGAGAACAGATGGGAGCGCCGCCTGCCCTGCCAGCGATCCCAGTGCCGGTAGAGCAGGGAAGTGTAAATGCGAGCCTTCACCGGGGACGCTTTTTCTTCCTCCAGTTTCTTTTGATTGCACGCCTCATCGGCGCCGCATTCCGGATAGACCTCGGAGGTGAACAGCAGGCGGCGGCCGTCGGGCGAGAAAAGCACGCCGCCTGTTTCCGTGGGCCAGTTGGTGAGCCGGCGCGGCTTGCTGCCGTCCGCGTTCATGAGCCAGAGTTGCGCCGAGCCGCTGCGGTCGGACACGAAGGCGATCGTCTTGGCATCGGGCGACCAGCGCGGTCGGTCGTTCAGGTTGCCTTCTTGGGTGAGTCGCACCGGTTCGCCCCCGCCTGAAGGGACCGCGTAGATGTGCCGGGGCCGGCGATTCTTTTCCAGGTCTATGGACTGCACGACGAAAGCCACCGTGCGTCCGTCGGGCGAGATTTGGGGATCGGAGATCCGTTCCAGCTTGAGCAGGGCGTGAGCGTCAAAAGGTTGCTGGCCCGCGGCCAGCACGGCCAGAGAGAGCCAAAGCCACACCAGACGCGGCATACCCTGAATTGTAACGAACCGCTTCGGGCCCTCAGGCGATCACAATTCGGCCGAGCTCAACAGCTCGGGACATCCTCACGCGCGCGCTCCACCGCCACCGGCGCAGCACGCCTCCGCCGTGCACACACAGGGAGCATCAGGCGGCGCGCACTCGATGTCCGGGCCATCCCCGCGGCTAGGGGAACACAATGTAAAGCGCGCGCCCGATGTCGCGCAGCATCTGACGGACAACGGCGATTTGTGCTTGCAATTCGGCGATCCTGGCCGATTCCGCCGCAAGCCCCTCGACCTTCGCTGCAAGCGCATCAACCTTCCCGGTAAGTGCCCGCAGCGCTTCCGACGCCGGGTCAGCGGGAAACAGTTGTCCGCGAATCAATCCGCCCGGCGCACTCGCCGTGTGCAGGTTGAAGTAGTAGTCCGACGGCCTGGCCAGAATAGCCCGGATCGTCTCCAGGCCCACCGGGTCGGTGATGACCACGTGCCGGAACAGGGTCCCGGAGCCTACCAAATCCACCGGCGGACTGAATCTGGGATCCACCACCACGGGGCCGTTCACTCCGGCCGCGCCCCGGTGGATGTGAAAGGCCCTTACCGTCTCGGTGACGGCGAAGTGGTAGTTCACCCGAAAATCCACGATCGCCTAGGTCAGATTCCCTGCCGCATCGCGATCCAGACGCATCTCGATCAGAACTTCGCCGGAGCTCTGCGAACCTACGATCGGGGGATTTTCGTGCGAGGGGCTGGCCAGCACCCGGAACAGCGCAGTACTGGTGGATTGAGCTTCGAGTGCCACGGCAGATGCCAGCACGTAAGCTGCAAGGGTAGAGAGTTTCATTGTGTTCACCTCACGGACGGGAGACTTAAGATGCCCCTTTGGGGTTGAGTATACCACCGATCGCACGGAGCACGGGGAGGTCCGGTTCCAGCCCGCTCGCCGCCGACGGCAGGTTCTCTTTCGTGCGGCGCGACGAGCCGGGCGGCAGCCCATACCGGCGGCCGGGACCCAATGAGCGAGGCCCTTGAACAGGCGCAGACGAGCCCGCACTCAAACAATTCGGACTTCATCCCCCACGCGCTGGGCTGCCACGCGTTCGGCCTGGCGCCCGGCTGCGTCGAGCAGTCTCTGGATGGGCTCCATGATCGGCTCGCGGCTCAGGATGAAGGTCTGGTGATGCACGGGCAGGATGCGTTCGGCGCCGGCTTCGTTGGTCATCCGCCAGGCTTCCTCGGGCGTGCAGTGCCGGCGCCGCCAGGGGTTGTACGCCCCGATCGGCATGATGGCCAGATGGTACGGGCGGCCGTCACGCAATTCCCTGAAATGGTGGGTGTCGCCCGTGTCGCCCCCGAAGATGACGCGCCAGCGGCCGATTTGAACGACGTAGCCGTTGTAACCGCGATGGTTGTCGCTGCGGTAGCGTGCGCCCCAGTGATTGACGGGAAAGGCGTAGATGTGGGCCGGTCCCACGCGCACGCGGTCGCCCCAGCCCAACTCGTGGGTGGACCGATAGCGATCCGGACGGACCAGGTCGCTGGTCTGGCGCGCCAGCACCACCGCCGTGCGCCGGTTCTCCAGCCTGCGCAACGTGGGCGTGTCCATGTGGTCCATATGGGCGTGCGAGAGGAGGAGCAAATCGGGGGCGGGCAACTGTGCCAGAGGCAGGGCCGGCTCGACCAGCCGCTTGACGCCGAGGGTGCCGACGCCAAGATGGATGCCGGCGCGGTCGCTGAAGATGGGGTCGGTCAGCACCCAGAAGCCATCTATCTTCAGCAACACGGTGGCGTGGCCCAGCCAGGCGGCGTGCAGGCCCGTATCCGGCCATTGCTCAGGCTGGGGGCGAGCGGGGGCGGGTTCGATCGGCCTGCCCATTTCGCGGAAATATTGCCGCCAAAAGCTGGGGGCCGCCCGATATGCGGCGCCGCCCAGTCCCAATAAACCCAGTCCGGCGAGGCCGCCCAGCATCCATTTGCGGCGCGAGGAGCGGGCAGGCGCCTGCTGCTCGGTCGCGGTCACCATCGGAATCGTTCCTCCTTCCAGGGATCCCCGCGCATGTGGTAGCCGTTCATTTCCCAGAATCCCGCGCGGTCTGTCTCCCTTAATTCGATGCGCGCGATCCACTTGACGCTCTTCCAGCCGTACAGCCGTGGGACGACGAGTCTCGCGGGCCAGCCGTGTTCCAGAGTGAGGGGCTGCCCGTCGTGATGGGTGGCGATCAGGGCATCCTCGGCGAGGAAGTCCTCCAGCGGGAGGTTGGCGGTGTAGCCGGAATCATAGGCGTGCACGAGCACGAAGCGGGCCCGGGGTAACGGTCCGCCACAACGGGCCAGGATCTCGCGCGTGGGAACGCCTTCCCAAAGATTGCCCAGCCGCGACCAGCGGGTCACGCAATGAAGGTCTGCGTAGACACGCACCCGGGGCAGGGCGTCGAATTCCTCCCAGCCCCACTCGACGGTGCGAGTCACCAGGCCGTCCACCCGCAGGCGCCACGTCCGCAGGTTGATGCGGGGCAGACCGCTGGAAGTCATCACGGGCCACTGATCGGTGCGGCGTTGGCCCGGCGGCAGCCGGCTCGGACGCAGGACGTCCGGGCTGATGGTAACGCCCTCGGGCAGGGTAGGGCGTGTGCGCTCCGGTTTGGGCATGGGCGCTTCAGGCATCGCTGTGTCCCCTCTGAGAGAAAGCCGCCGCAGCGGCTACTTTTCTCATGGTACAACGCGCCATGCGTGCATTCCCAGTCTCAGGCGCCGCGACCGGGCTGGCGTGGCTGGCGCTGGCGCTGCCTTGGACGGTCGCCGCCGGCCAAGAGGGCGGTCGTGCGGAATACGTGGGCGGCACCGTCGCCATGTTGCGCGCCAGAACGGGCGGGCGCATTCTCACTACGGACGATCGCGTCATGGTCTTCCAGACCGACCGGGTCCGTCTGGAGGTCCCCTACGAGCAAATCAACGTGCTCGAATACGGACAGCAGGTCAGCCGGAGATACGCGCTCGGGATTGTCGTCTCGCCCCTGCTTTTGGTGAGCAAGAAGCGCCGTCATTTTCTCACCGTCGGATTCCGGGACGAGCACGACCGGCAGCAAGCGATGGTCTTTCGCGTGGACAAGGAGGACATTCGCGCGCTGCTGGCGGCGCTGGAGGCCCGGACGGGGCGGCGCGTCGAATTCCAGGACGCGGAAGCGCGCAAAGTCGGACGGGGTGGCGGATGACCCGACAGGCGGTCTGGCGGTGCGCCGCATTGACGCTGGTTCTTGTGCCCGCGCTCCGGGCGCAGGTGGTGGAACCTGCTGAGCTGGAGCGCGAGCGCCTGGTGGAACTGTTGAAGATCCGCCGAGTCTATGTGGACCGTCTGGCCGGCGGCGAGGTGGCAGCCCACATCCGCGAGATGATCCTGGCGGCGCTGCACTCGGCCAGGCTGTTCGTGGTGACGGAGAACCCGGAACGCGCCGATGCCGTTCTGCGCGGGTCCGCCGAGGACCTGGTGTACACGGAAACCTTCGCCTCCAGCGAAGGCTTGAGCGCGCGAGGAAGCCTTGGCACCGGTTCCACACGCACCGCAGAGACGCAGGGGCGCCGGACCTATGCTAGCGTGGGGGTGGGCGAGCATTCCTCGACGCGCATTGCGGAGCGTCGTCACGAGGCTTCCGCTGCGGTACGGCTCGTTAACAAGGAGGGTGACGTGATCTGGGCTACCACGCAGGAAAGCACTGGGGGCAAGTTCCGGGGGGCCAGCGCGGACGTGGCCGACAAGATCACCCGGCAACTGCTGGCCGATTACGAACGGGCGCGGCGGATGCAAGGCGGCCGGGAGGTCTTTGGCGGGGGCCAGTCGCCCGCAAGGGAGGGCGCGCCCAAAGCCCCTAATTAAAATTCGCTAAGAAACGAGACAAAACGGGCCTGATTGTTCTATACTTGTTTCAGTCGCTGATACGTAGCATCCCCGGCGACGGAGCCCAGTCCGTCGCTAGCCCCTCTGAGTGAAGCCCCGGGGACCCCAGCCCGGGGCTTTTCTCTTTCTGTCGTCGGCTTGGATCGGGGGGCGGCGGGGACGTTCGCCTTTTCGCTTGGGCCGCTGCTGCTTCGACGTTGCTTCGGGCGACGCCCCTGGAGTCCTACCAGTCGATCACCAGCTTGCCGTGCTCGTCCAAGTGCGGATAGGGACCGCCACGGCGGAAGTCGTCAATGATGAACTTGTCGAACTGGGGCGTGGGTTCGAAATAGCCAGGCACGCGAAGGTGCTGTTTGACCACCTCGTCGTTGAGCTCGATGCCCAGGCCCACCGTCTCGGGAACCTGGATGTAGCCCCTCTGAATGATCGGCTTGGGGACGCCGTTGACCAGATCATCCCACCACGGGATGTCCACGGCGTGGTTCTCGAGCGCGAGAACTTCCTTGAGCGTGGCCGCGACGTGCACGCAGGCCATGCAGCCGACCGGCGATCCCGCGAAGTGCAGAGCGGTCTGCACGCCGTGCATGACCGCATAGTCCGCGATGCGTTTGGTCTCACGGATGCCGCCGGCCGTGAGGGGGTCGGGGTGAACGATGTCAATCGCCTGATTGTCAATGAAGGCCTTGAAGCCTTCCTCGAGGCCGAACAGGCTCTCGCCCGTAGCGATGGGAGTCACGGTGGAATCGCACAGGGTCTTGTAAGCTCGCCAGTTCAGCGGCGCGTCGCCGCCCTGGCCGAGATGGCCCACCTGGATCATGTCCTCGGCCCAGGCAAGACTGTACGGCTCGAAGGCGCGGGCGTAGCGAATCGAGTCATTGAGGGTGAGCGGGCCGAAGTGGTCGGCGGCGAGCGGCTGGTCCCAGCCGATGGCGTCGCGCACGGCCTGGATGAACTCGCAGTAGAGTTTGAGGCCCTTCTCGGTGGCTACCCCGCCGATCAACGCGCCCGGAATCTTGGCGATGAGGCGGGGGCCGATGTCCATCTTGAAGAAGGTGAACCCCTTTTCCTTGCGCTTGCGCATCCGTTCCGCGTAGACTTTGGGATCTTCGCTTTCATCCGTATCGCAATAGATGCGGACGCGGTCGCGGTATTTGGAGCCGATCAGGCGCCACACCGGCACGCCGTAGACCTTGCCGGCGATGTCGTGCAGGGCGATGTCAATGGCGCTGTAGCCGCCGCCGGTGCGCCGGTGATTGGCGAACTTGCGGATGCGGTCCAGGTTGGGCTCGATGTCGAGCGGATTCCGCCCGACCAGGTGCGGCTTGAGCACAAGCGCCAGACCTTCCACGCCGGCGTCTCGCACTTCGCCGAGGCCGTAGACGTCCTGGCTGGTGTAGATCTTGATGATCGGATAGTCGTAGTTGGAGGCAACGCGGCAAGCGCGTATGTCCGTGATGCGAAGTTGGCTGGGCGCCGAATAGCGGTTGACGGAGCCGGTCTGCGATCCGGAAGCTTTTGCGGTGCTCTTGAACAGCGGCCCGAACGCGGCCAGCGCCGCCGCGCGGCGCAGCAGACCGCGCCGGGTCAGGGTAGGGTGTTGGTGACAGGGCATGGGTCTATCCCTCCGTGCAACTTTCCTTGGGATTCTACCCTGTGCGCAGGCGGGGCGGCGGCCCCGGACTCGATCGAGCTTTCGGCTCGCAGTTGATTTCGGAACGCTTGCTCACCGCTGAAACACGCGGATCTGGCCGCTGGGGATCTCCAGAGGCGCAGCGCCGGCCGGCAAGCTCCACAGGTCGGGACCAGGCCGCCAGGCCTGATCGAGCAGGAACATGCGGCGCACGGCCGGCACCCGGCAGTGACCCGCGTCCGGCCACAGCTCCTTCTCGTTGACCTTCATGGGTACTACCTGACAATAGAAGCCGATCTCGGCGATGCGGCCGGCGTCGGTGCCCGGCGGCAGCTCCACGGTCGTCCGCACCCAGCCGTCCCGCGCCACGGCGTAATCGGATCGTCCCAGGTGCGAGCTCCGCCATACCGGTTCGTCGCGCAGACGGGCGAGCACCGCCACGGCGGAGTTATGATTCTCCAACTTCATCTCGACGTAAAGGTAATGGCGCGGATCGCTAATCTTCTCGCCATCCACGACGCCGAACGGTCGCAGCTTGCCCTCGCGCTCCAGTTCCTGCGCGGTGACGCGGTACAGCACCGGGTCCTCGTCCATCACCCGCTCGCGCGAAGCCTGGCTGAGATCCACGACCACCGGAGCCAGTTGGTAGCGCAGAGTGGCTGGACCCTCGGCCGCCACCATATTGTTGCGGGTGATCACGTACAGCAGCGGATGCAAGGCCTCGCGCACCCCGTCGAAGTCCACCTCCTTGTGGTTGCGCGTCTGGATGGTGGCGCGCGCCGGGCGCCCGCGTGCGTCCGGCCACACGCGGTACACGTACTCGATGTCGGACGTGCGACCCCACCGCGCCATCAGGGCCCGCGTAGAGGTGCCGCCGTCTTCGTTGGAAAAGATGATCGTGTATTGCAGGAGCTCCCGCCCGTCTTCTCGCAGGCGCTCACAGTAAGCCAGCAGGGGCACGTCGCTAAAGCGCCCCAGCGTGTCCTCCCGCGCAAAGATCACCGGCGCGTGGGCCAGCACCAGGTAACCGTCGTCGCCCGGGCGGTACTCGCGCAGGCGCGCCTGGACCAGCTCGAAGCCGGACCCCGGCGCCGACCAGCGCTCGTCGCGCTCCACGCGAATCCGGTGTTCCCCGGCCGCCAGCTCGCCCAGAAAGACGCGATACACCCGGCTTTCGGGACCGCCGAACAGCGTGACGTAATGGGGGGCCTTCTCAGCCGCCTGAATCCGCGCCACGGCCGCCTCGCGGCCGCGCCGGGCGAAATCCGAGCCGGGCGAACGCATCTCCAGTTCCGCCACGACCTCGGCAGGACGGTCGAGTTTGAGCCGGAGCGTCCCGGCGCCGAGCGGCAGGCCAATCGTACAAAAGAAGGCAAAAATGATTCGCTTCATCGGTCCTCGAAAATGATCTGGGCAATGACCAACTGCGGGGGACCCTGATTCCAACTCTCGGGCAGCTCGTCGAAGGGCAGGCGGAACGGCTTGGTTTCGCCGGGCTTCAGCCCGCCGGCGCGGCGGCCCACGATCGGCACCCGCTGACGCAGGACCACCTGGCCGTAGGCGTCGTAGAAGACGCAGTTGATTTCCACCAGCCGCAAGGCGCGCGGCCCGGTGTTGGTGATCTTGCCGGTGATCTCGACGAGGCGCTGGTTCAGGTAGCTCTTGTGGGCTTTCATCTCGGTGTCGCTGAGCTGAAGGTACTTCACGTACGCACGCGCCTCCGGCGTAAGCACCGGCCCGGGTGACGGCGGCGCCGGGCGGTTCAGGTACCACGCCGCGGGCAGCCCGATCACCAGCAGGACCCCGAAAATGATCAGGGGGACGGGTATGGCAAGTTCAGGTCGGGTGGGCTTGTCTGGGGCAGCCACGGCTAGTCTCCCTTCCTGAGCATATCGCGCGCCAATTTCAGGCGGGGCGGGCGCCGGCCACGGGTTGCCGGGCGCCCGACGGCAGTGCGCTAGCATGGTAATTTTCCCTCATGCCCCTCTACCAGGCGATCGTTCTGGCCATCGTTCAGAGCCTTACCGAATTCCTTCCCATTTCGAGCACGGCCCATCTGGCCCTGGCGCCGTGGCTGCTGGGCTGGAACGATCCGGGCCTGTCCTTCGACATCGCGCTTCACCTCGGGACGGTGGCCGCCTTGCTTGTCTATTTCTTTCGCGACTGGGTGCGGATGGCGCGGCAAGCGGTGGGCCGGCGCTCGTTCGAGCATCACGCCGAGCCGGCGGCCCATCCGCGCCTGCTGTGGATGCTGGCGGCCGCGACGGTTCCCGTCGGCCTCACCGGCTACCTGTTCAAGGGCCACGCCGAACATAGCTGGCGCAACCCGTTGCTGATGGGGACCACCTTGATCGGCGTCGGGTTGCTGATGTACTGGGCCGACGGTCGGAGCGCCGGCCGGCGCGGTATCGAGGACGTCAGGTTCGCCGATGCGATGTGGGTCGGCCTTGCGCAGGCGATCGCCATCGTCCCCGGCGTCTCTCGCAGCGGGATCACGATTACGGCCGCGCTGCTGCGCAACCTCAGTCGCCCGGCAGCCGCGCGTTTCTCCTTCCTGTTAGCCACCCCCGCCCTGCTGGGCGCCGCCGTGAAAGAATCGCTCGACGTGCTCGCCGCAGGCGGGATTCCCCCCCACATGCGCGCCGCCTTCCTGGTGGGGACCCTGGCCAGCGCGTTGACCGGCTGGCTGGTGATCGCGTTCTTGCTTCGCTTCTTGCAGCGCCATACGCTGAAAATTTTCGTGTACTACCGGGTCGTCTTTGGCATAATAGTGATTGCCCTGGCATTGACCGCGCTCCGCCAGAACGCACATGCGGGAGGCGGAAACGATCCGACGCTCGCGATCTGGCGAGGCGGCGGGATTCCTGCTTCTGATCTTCGGGCTGCTGGTCTGGCTCAGCCTGGTTTCCTACCACCCCGGTGATCCTTCGTGGAATGCGGCCGGCGGTGAGCGACCGCGGAACCTGATCGGTCCCTTCGGATCCCACGTGGCGGATTTGTTCCTGCAGGTCTTCGGCGCCCCCGCTTTCGTGCTGCCCGTGCTGCTGGTCATGCTGGCCTACAACCTGGTCCGGTCCCGCAGGCCCGCTGCGCCGCCCGGCAAGGTGGCGGGATTCATGCTCCTGGTGAGCTGCGGATGCGGCGCCCTGGCCCTTGGGCCGGAGTGGACGGTTCTGGGCCTTCCCGCCAGCGGCCTGCTCGGAGCGCTCGTGGCGGATCTGCTGACCGGCTGGTTCAACACGACCGGCGCGGCGATCGTGCTGGCGGCCGGCGGTGTCGGTTCGCTGTACCTGGTTTCGGGCTTTTCTTTCCTCGCCCTGGCGCCCACGGTCCGGCGCCTCGGCGTCCGGTGGCGGGAGTTGCGCTTGCGTCCGCGCCGCACGCGGAAGCGGCCCGCCGAAGCCACGGCCAGAATCACGGCGGCGCCGGCGCCGGTGGTCGAGCCGGAACTCGCAGCCGCGGACACAATCCTGGACCGCGAGATTCCGATCCGGACGCTCGAAGACCTGCCGCCACCGCCGCCCGAGCCCGCACGAGAGCCGGAGGCCCCTCCCGAACCAGTCCCGACCGTGCAACCCGGGCCGCCGCCCGCTCCCCAGCGCCGCCGCCCGGAATACCAGCTTCCCTCCACCGAATTGCTCAACGAGCCCTCGGGACGCAACGCCTACGATGAGCAGGAACTCAAACAGACCGCCGCTCGGATCGAGGCGAAGTTCAAAGAGTTCGGCGTGCTGGGTTCCGTGGTGCAGATCAATCCCGGACCGGTGGTCACCACCTTCGAATTCAAACCCGAGGCCGGCATCAAGTACAGTCGCATCGTCACGCTCACGGAAGATCTCTGTCTCGGCCTGCAAGCCGAGTCCATCCTGATTGAACGGATCCCGGGAAGGCCGACCGTCGGCATCGAAGTGCCCAACGCCAAACGCGAGCTGATCGTGCTGCGCCAGGTCCTGGAATCCGACGAGTTCCAGCGTTCGCCTTCGCGGCTCGTGGCCCCGCTGGGTAAAGACATCGCCGGGCGCATCAAGGTGGCGCCTCTGGAGACCATGCCCCACTTGCTGATCGCAGGCTCGACCGGCTCGGGCAAGAGCGTGCTGCTGAACTGCCTGATCATGTCGGTGCTGTACAAGGCCACGCCCGACCAGGTGCGCATGATCCTGATTGATCCCAAGCGACTGGAGCTGGGCCTGTACGAAGGGATTCCGCACCTGCTGACGCCGGTGATCACCGACGCCCGCAAGGCCACCAACGCCCTGCGCAACGCAGTCCTTGAAATGGAGCGCCGCTTCCGGGTGCTCTCGGACCACGGCCTGCGCAACATCGAGCAGTATCACCGCAAGCTCGAGCAGCTCCCGCTTCAGCCGGGCACGCTGTTCGGCGAAGAGGAAGAACCGGAGCCGCTGCCCTACGTGTTGATCGTGATTGACGAGCTGGCCGATTTGATGATCGTGGAAGGCCACAACGTGGAACAGTCGGTCACGCGGCTGGCGCAGATGGGGCGGGCCGTGGGCATCCATCTGGTGCTGGCCACGCAGCGGCCGAGCGTGGACGTCATCACCGGCCTGATCAAAGCCAATTTTCCGGCCCGGATCAGCTTCCGGGTCGCCACGCGCGTGGACTCGCGCACCATCCTGGACGTCATGGGCGCCGAGCACCTTCTCGGCCGCGGCGACATGCTCTTCCTGCCTCCGGGATCCTCGCGGCTGACGCGCGTGCACGGGGCGCTGGTGACCGAGTCCGAGATCAACCGCGTGGTGGAGTTCTGGAAGGCGCAGGCGACGCCGGACTACGATCAGTCGTTCCTGATTGCGCCTCCCGCCGAGGAGGAAGAAGGCGGCGAAAGTCCGGAGGCCGCCGAAGCGGAGGATCCCCTCTACCGCGAAGCGGTGCGCATCGTCTGCGAGCTGGGCAAGGCTTCCACCTCCGTGCTGCAACGGCGCCTGCGCCTGGGCTACGGGCGGGCAGCCCGCATTCTGGACCGCATGCAGCGCGAAGGCATCATCGGCCCGCCCGATGGCGCGCGGCCGCGGCCGGTGTTGCGCAGGCCCGAGTGGCTCGATGAACCGCCGGCGCCCCCGGCCTGAGACCGCTTGGGCGCTGCCCGACCCGCCCACGATATACTCGAAGCAAGGAGGAGGCTTCCGGCTGTTGCGACCACCGTGGTTGATTCGCCTGCTGGCCCATTCCCACTCGCTGGCTGCGGGCGAAGATGAGACCCTGATCGGCGGCCAGGCGGTGATCGAAGGCGTCATGATGCGCTGCCCGCACAGTTACTGCGTGGCCGTGCGGCGCCTGGACGGACACCTGGTCACCGAGGAAGCCCCGTTGGTGAAAATTTCCGAAAAATATCCCGCTTTCCGCTGGCCGGTTCTGCGCGGCGTTGGCGCCTTGGCGCAGGCGTTGTGGCTGGGCGTGAAGGCGCTGCGCTTTTCGGCCAACGCCGTGCTGCCCGAGCAGGAGCGCGCCGGAAAGAACGCCGAGATCACCCCGGCTTGGATGGCGTTGAATCTGGCCTTGTCGCTGGCCTTCTTTATCTTCCTTTACAAATTCGTGCCCCTGTACCTGACCACGCGGCTGGGCGCCTGGCTGCCCGCCGTGGAAGGGCGCGTCGGCTTCAATCTGGTGGATGGGCTGATCCGCATCGCGCTTTTCGTGGCTTTCCTTCTGGCGATCTCGTGCTGGCAAGATATCCGGCGGGTCTTCCAGTATCACGGCGCGGAGCACCGTGTGGTGTTCGCTTTCGAGGCCGGGGGACCGCTGACCGTGGAGAACGCGCAACGCTTCAGCACGTTTCACCCGCGCTGCGGGACCAGCTTTCTGATGGTGGTCATGCTGGTCTCCATCGCGGCCTACGCGGCGTTGCCGTTCGAGGATTTCGCTTCGCGCTTCGTCTCGCGCATCGTTCTGCTGCCCCTCATCGCGGGTGTAAGCTATGAAGTGATCCGCGCGGCGGCGCGCGGTCGGGGACGGCTGCTAGGTGCGGTCGCAGCGCCCGGCCTCTGGCTGCAGCGGATCACGACGCGGCCTCCGCAGGACGACCAGGTCCGGGTGGCTATCCGGGCGCTCGAGGGCGCCCTCGAGCTGGAAAAGGCCCAAGGAGGCCGGCCGGCGATCGCCTGAGTGCACCCGCATGATGCAATACGCCCGCAAGCTGGACGAAATCGAGGCGCGCTTCGAAGAGCTGACGCGCCAGATGGCGGATCCTGCCGTCATCCAGGACCCCGAGCGCTACCGGAAAACAGCCAAGGCGCACAGCGAACTGGAACCCGTCGTCGCGCGCTACCGCGACTGGAAGAAACTCGACGCCGAGCTGACCCAGGCGCGCCAGATGCTCGAAGAGCCTGAGGATGAGCTGCGCAAGCTGGCGGCCGAGGAGATCGAACGGCTGGAGCGGGAACGGGAGCGCGTGGAGCAGGATCTGAAGGTCCTCCTGTTGCCCAAGGATCCCAACGACGACAAGAACGTTCTGCTCGAGATCCGGGCCGGCACCGGAGGCGACGAGGCCACGTTGTTCGCCGCCGAGATCTTCCGCATGTACGCGCGGTATGCCGAATCGCAGGGCTGGCGCGTGGAAGTTTCCTCGGTCAGCGAATCCGAGGTCGGCGGCTACAAGGAAATCATCGCGCTGGTCAGCGGCGACAAGGTTTACAGCAAGCTGAAGTACGAAAGCGGGGTGCACCGCGTTCAGCGTGTGCCCCAGACCGAAGCTCAGGGCCGCATCCACACCTCGGCGGTAACGGTGGCCGTACTGCCCGAGCCGGACGAGGTTGAAGTCGAGATCGATCCCAAGGAGCTGCGCATTGATACCTTCTGCTCCTCGGGGCCGGGAGGCCAGTCGGTCAACACCACGTACTCGGCGGTGCGCATCACGCATCTGCCCACCGGCCTGGTGGTGAGCTGCCAGGACGAAAAATCCCAGATCAAGAACAAGGCCAAGGCCCTGCGCGTGTTGCGTTCCCGGCTGTACGAACGCGAGGTGGAACGGCAGCGGGCCGAGATCGGCGCCGAGCGGCGCAGCATGGTGGGGACCGGCGACCGCAGCGAGAAGATCCGCACCTATAACTTCCCGCAGAACCGGGTAACCGACCATCGCATCGGACTTACTTTGTACCAACTGGACACCATCCTGGACGGCCATCTGGATCCCTTGATTGACGCACTGACCACGTACTATCAGGCGGAGCGGCTCAAGCAGCAAATCGAGCCGGTGGTGGCTCTCGATGGATCTCGCGACGGCGCTCCGGCAAGCCTCCCGACGACTTGAGCAGGCCGGCATTGACGCCCCGCGCCTGACCGCCGAAGTTCTTTTGTGCGCCCTGCTGGAGCGACCCCGTTCCTACCTGTACGCCCACCCCGAAGAGGCGCTCCCGCCTGAGGCCGCCGCACGTTACGAAAGCATGCTCGCCCAGCGCCTGGCGGGCAAGCCCACCCAGTACATCACGGGACGGCAGGAGTTTTACGGGCGAGTTTTCAAGGTCACTCCCGATGTGCTGATCCCGCGGCCCGAGACCGAGCACGTGGTGGAGGCCGCGCTGGAGTACGCAAGCGACCTCGGAGCCATCGTGGACGTGGCTTGCGGCTCGGGCGCCATCGCGGTCACCTTGAGCCTCGAAACTGGCCGGCGGGTCGTGGGGACGGACATCTCGCTCGCCGCCCTGGCCGTGGCTGCCGAGAACGTACGCGCGTTGGGCGCCCGCGTCGAGCTGGTGACCTGCGACTTGCTGGCCGCCTTCGCCTCTTCCAGCCTGGATTTGGTGGTGTCCAATCCGCCGTACATCGCGGAGGCGGAGGCTCCGCAGTTGCCGCGCGAAGTGCGCGAGTACGAGCCGCCGGGTGCGCTGCTGGCGGGGCCGGACGGGCTGGAGGTTTACCGACGCCTGATCGCCGAAGCTCACCGGACGTTGCGCCCGGGCGGGCGGCTCATTGTCGAGCTGGGCTACGGCCGGCTTCCGGCCGTGCGTGCCATGCTCGAAGCAGGGTGGAACGAGGTGCGCGTGTGGCCGGATCTGGCGGGCCGCCCGCGCGTTCTGGCCGCACGCAAGCGCGAGCAGGCGCCATGAAGACGATCTTCCACGTGGACATGGATGCGTTCTTCGTTTCCGTGGAGGAGTTGTTCGATCCCTCGCTGCGCGGCAAAGCCGTGGTGGTCGGCGGCCGGCCGGATGCGCGCGGCGTGGTGGCCGCGGCCTCCTACGAGGCTCGCAAGTACGGCGTTCGCTCGGCCATGCCGCTGCGGACCGCCTGGCGACTCTGTCCTCACGCCATCTTTGTGGAAGGCCATCCCGAGCGCTACCGGGAATACTCCGAAAAAATTTACGAGATTCTCTGTGAGTTTTCGCCCAAGGTCGAGATGGCCTCGATTGACGAAGCCTGCCTCGACATGACGGGAACGGAGCGGCTTCTCGGGCCGCCCATGAAAGCGGCCCACGCCCTGCACGAGAGCATCCGCCGGCGCACGGGATTGAACTGCTCCATCGGCATGGCGACCTCGCGGCTGGTGGCGAAGGTGGCCTCCGACCAGGCCAAGCCCAACGGCATCCTTTGGGTCCTGCCGGGCCTGGAGGCCGAATTTCTGGCCCCGCTCGAAGTGGGCAAGATTCCCGGAATAGGCGAGGTCACCGAGCGGCGTCTCCGCGAGCTGGGGATCCGGCGCGTGGGCGATCTGGCTCGGCTCGACGAGGGCTTCTTGGAGCAACATTTCGGCCGCTGGGGATTGGCGCTGGCAGGCAAGGCGCGGGGACTGGACGCCGGCGCGTGGTTCGACCAGGAAATCGGCGGGGAAGCTCCGCCGAAGTCGGTGAGCCACGAGCACACCTTCGAGCACGATCTGACGGATGCGCAACTGCTGGAAGCCACGGTGGCGCGGCTGGCAAGCATGGTCGCGCGGCGGTTGCGCGAGCATGGCCTGTACGCGCGCACCGTGCATCTGAAATTGCGCTACCGCGACTTCACCACGATCACCCGCTCCCACACCATGGGTCGCGCCACGCAGATTGACGCGGATCTGGTGGAGGAGGCGCGCCGGTTGTTCCGTACGCACTGGAATCAGGGCGTGCCCGTGCGGCTGCTGGGAGTGGCGGCTTCCGGATTGCAACGGCAGGAAGGCCAGCTCGACCTGCTGGATCAGGGGCGCCGGGAACGCTGGCGCCGGGCGCTGGCTGCGGCTGATCTCGTGCGCGATCGCTTCGGCGAATCTGCGGTGGAGCTGGGCTCGGCGATGGGAGGGCTGTACCGCGACCGGGCCCACGAGAATCCCGCGCGGCGGCCCGGTCGCGGGGGCGGCAAGCGCGCATGAGACGTTACTACATCACGGATCGCCATCTGGCGGGCGGCGTGGAGGCGCTGCTGGCGGCCATCGAACGGAACCTGGCCGCCGGAGTCGAGATGATCCAGATTCGCGAAAAGGATTTGACCGCACGCCAGTTGTTCCGTCTCGTCGAGCGTGTGCTGGCGCTGGCCAACCCTCACGGGACGCGGATTCTGGTGAACGCACGCGCCGACGTGGCGCTGGCGGCGGGAGCTCACGGCGTCCACTTGCCCTCGGATTCGCTGCCGCCGCGGCGGCTGCGCGCCATCACGCCGCCGGGCTTCCTGATCGGCGTGTCCTGCCACACCGTCGAGGAAGTGAGGCGCGCCGAGGATGAAGGCGCGGATTTCGTGGTTTTCGGTCCCGTGTTCCGGCCGCTGTCGAAAGCCTCGGCCGTGCCGCCGGCGGGCTTGGAGCGGTTGCGGGAGGCCGCGAGGTCGGTCCGGATCCCGGTTTTCGCGCTGGGAGGCATCACGGAAGACAACGCCGCAGCCTGTATCGAGGCCGGCGCCGCCGGCATCGCGGCCATCACGATGTTCCAGCGGCCGCCCGGGTTAGAATAACCGGCGATGACAGGTGAGGACGTCTGCGCCCGCATGCGCGAGGACTGGAACCGGCGCGCGCGTGAGGACGCCAAGTATTATGTTGCGTTCGGCCGTCGGGGGCAGGATGACGAGGAATTCTTCGCCAGCGGCGTGGATCTGGCCCGCGGTCTGGCGCGCGAACTCGACCGGTTGCCGCCGGGGAATCCGCGTGCGCGGCGCGCGCTGGAGATCGGATGCGGGCTGGGGCGACTGATGTTGCCGCTGGCGCCGCTGTTCGGCGAAATCCACGGCGTGGACGTTTCCGATGAAATCGTTGGACTGGCGCGCGAGAAGTTGCGGCACATCCCGCACGCGCACGTGCACCTGACCCGCGGCGCCGATCTGGCCGCCTTCGCGGATGAATCCTTCGACTTCGTTTATTCCTACGCGGTGTTTCAGCACATTCCTTCGCGCGACGTGATCTTTTCTTACCTGCGCGAGGCGCACCGCGTCCTGAAGCCGCACGGGATCTTCCGCTTCCAGGTGAACGGGCTGCCGCAGTCGGGCGGCGAGTTCGATACCTGGCGGGGCGTGGCCATTGCAGCCGATGAGCTCGCCTGATTCGCGCGCGAGAACGATTTCCAGGTACTGGCCCTGGAAGGCGTGCGCACGCAGTACCAGTGGGTGACGTTGCGCAAACGCACGGCCGGCTGGTTCGCGGCGCTGGAAAAGGCGGCGTCCGAGGCCCGTGTGCAGATCCGCCGGGTGACGAACGCGCACAGCTCCGAGCCTGTGGCGGCGGCGCGCGGGCGCTTTGCGGCGGTGTCGCTGTGGGTGGAAGATTTGCCGGAGGATTGCGATCTCAACACGCTCAGCGTAACCGTGGCCGGTCAGCCGGCGCGCGGCGCCTATCTGGGTCCGCCGCGGCACGGATTGGTGCAATTCAACATCGAACTGCCCGACGGTTTGGCAAGCGGTCTCCAGCCTGTGGAGATTCACTGGCTCGGCCGCCCTCTGGCGCCGCGCATCTTTCTGCGCGTGATTCCGCCGCCTCCCCCGGTGCCGCGCGTGGTGGAGGTCAGCGACGGGATTGATTTGCTGGCCGGCCCGCGGATCCGCAGCCGCACCGTACGCGTCGTGCTCGAGGAAGTGGAACATCCGGAGCGTTTCGACGCGACGGTCGGCGGCCACCCCATCGGAGAACGCGAAATCACCTGCGCCGATCCGCGGACTCCGATCCATCAGATAAGCTTCGCGTTGCCCGGCGCGGTCGGTCCCGGGCAGCACGAGCTCGCGATCCGCATAGGTGACCGCCGCTTCCCGCCCGTAACGCTCGAGGTGTCGGCGTGACCGCGCTGCTGTGGTCCGTGCTGCTGATGGCCGCGCCTGTCGAAGTGCCGTCCACGGGCGTGCTGCGCCTGCCCGCCGGCGTGATCGAGCTGGAGCGCGAGCTGGCGGTGCCTGCCGGAGCCACGGATCTCGAAATTCAAGGCGCTCTCGAAGGCACGATCCTCAAGGCTGCGGGGACGTTTCGCGGGCGAGCGCTGCTGGTCATCGAGCGAGCCCGCGGCGTCCGGATCCGAGGCGTGACCTTCGACGGCCATCGCGGGGCCCTGGCGCGGCCGCAGGGCCTGCCGCCATCCAACGTGCCCTTCTTTCGCTTTACGCAAAACAACGGCGTGCTGGCCGACGAGGTGGAGGACCTTCGCATCGAGGACTGCGCCTTCCGCGAGATCGCCGGCTTCGCCATCCTGACGGCGCGCTGCCGCGGCGTGCGCATCGAGCGCGTCGAGATCCGGGACAGCGGCTCGCTCGACGAGGCGGGGCGCAACAACACCACCGGCGGCATCCTGCTCGAGGAGGGCACGGCGGAGTTCGTGGTGCGCGGCTGCCGCATCCTGCGCGTGCGCGGCAACGGCGTCTGGACTCACTCGCTGTACACTTCGCCGCGGAACCGCGACGGTCTCATCGAGCGGAACTCCTTCGAGGAGCTGGCGCGGGACGCCGTGCAGGTGGGACACGCCACGCGCGTGCGCGTGCTCGACAATCGCGGGCGCCGGATCGGCTATCCGGTCGAAGACGTGGATCCCGAGGCCACGCCGGTGGCGCTGGACACCGCAGGCGACACCGATTTCAGCGCGTATGTCGGCAATCGCTTCGAGGAAATCAACGGCAAGTGCATTGATCTCGACGGATTTCACGATGGCGAAGTCCGCGGCAATACGTGCGTCAATCGGGGGCCACGCGAGGCCTATCCCCACGGGCACTTCGGCATCGTGCTCAACGATTCCAATCCCGACATGCGCTCGCGCAACATCGTGATTGCGGGCAACGTCATCGAGGGCGCGGTGTTCGGCGGGCTGTTCTTGATCGGAGAGGGACACCGGGTGACGGGCAATCGCTTTCGGCGAGTGAACCTGGCGCGTTGCGAACCCGCCAGAGCCGGCTGCGTGTACTGGGCCGATCAGCCTGAGTTGCTGAGCGCGGGGATCTACCTGGGCCGGGGCGTCTCGCGGCACTCGCCGGCGCGCGGCAACGTCATCACGGGCAACGTGATCACGGGCTACGGCATAAGCCGGCGCTGTATCGTGGCTGCGCCGGGCGTCGAGCGCGCCGACAACCGCATCGCCGGCAACCGCTGCGCGGAACAGTGACGCGGCCTCAATAGTTGGTCCAAAGCGCTTCGCGACGAGGTTTTTTCACCGAATGGCAGCTCTTGGCGGGGGCCTCATGGCAGCGCCAGTCCTTGTACAGTTCGTCCAGCAGGTCGCAGCGGTAGCCGGAGACGGCGGCCATGCCGCGGATGCGGTGCAGCGCGGCCGCCAGTTCGCGATGTTCCTCGTCGCTCATCTCGAAGCCGTAGGCCTTGCTGTCGCCGCGCGCCGAGTGCGGGTAGGGCGGGTCGCAGTAAAACAGCGTGCGCGGATCATCATAGAGCCGGATGACCTCGAGCGCGGGACGATTTTCGATCTGCACGCGCAGCAGACGCAGAGCGATGGCAGGCAGATCCTCGATGGCGCCGAGCCAGCGCGAGACCACGCCGGCCATGCCGTTGCGCGTGGTCAGCTTGCAATTGGCCCACCGGCCAAGGGAAGCCGTCTGGGCCAGCCCGGTGCGGGCCTGGCGGGCCCGGACGTAAAACAGCCGCGCGCGCTCCAGATCCGAGAGTTCCGCAGGATTCGCCGTCAGAGCGCGGTAGAATTCCTCGCGCGAGAACGGCGTCAATCCGATGGCTTCGACGAGGCGGTCTTTCTGATCCCGAAGCACGCGGAAGAAGTTGACCGCCTCGCCGTCAATGTCGTTGTAGGTTTCGAGCGGCGACGGTTCGCGGTTCAGCAGAACGGCGGCCGAGCCGCCGAACGGCTCCACGTAGTGATGACACGCCGGCAGCAGCGGCAGCAGCCAGCTCAGGTGGCTGAACTTGCCGCCGTAGTAGCCGAAGGCGATCAACCGCTGCCGGCTCGCCCGGTCCGTCAGCACGGGCGAGGGCTCTCTGCTGCGCCGCAGGCGTCCCATTGAGCATCATGCTAGCGCAGCGAACCGCGACGCGTCGCCGGGGCTACGGGTGGCGGAACTCGTGCGCGCGCGGAATCAAATCCAGGTAGACCTTCGCGGGGAGGTCGGTCCGCCAGTGCCCGGAGAACTGCGCCCAGCCGGTCAGCGCGAGGAAGACGATCGCGATGCCGGCGGCCATCACCCACGCCGGGACGGGCAGGCGGCGCGGGGCGCTGAGTTCCAGCGCGCCGGCTACGGGACAGACGGCGACGCATTCCAGGCATCCCGTGCACTCGGCGGAGCGGACTTGAATGAGACGGTCCACGGGGAGCCACGCCGGGCACGCTCGGGCGCATCGGGCGCAATCAATGCACGTGACGGGATCGCGGCGAATGCGCAGCGGGCTGAGCAGCGAGAACAGTCCCACCAGCGCGCCGTACGGGCACAGGTATCGGCACCAGAAATTCTGCACCGGCAGACTCAGGATCACGAGCACGGAAAGCACGATAGCGGCCGTCGTGCCGAGATGCCGGAAAAAATTCAGCATTTTGACGTCGGCGATCAGCCCGTAGGGACTTTGCATGAAGGCTTCGATCGCCGCCGCCGACATCCCGCCGATGGCCCACAGGAAAAAGCCGAGCAGCAGATACTTGAGGCTGCGGAGCGGAATGTCCACCGCACGCGGCAGCAGGAAATTCCGTCCAAAAAGCTGCCGGCCGGCGCGCCACAAATACTCGGAAAGCGTGCCGATCGGGCAGAGCCAGCTACAGAAGCTCTTGCGGAACAAGAACGAGATCAGAAGGAACGCGGCCAACAGGATAGCGGCGGCCGCATGAATCGCCGGTACGCGGCCCGTCTCCAGCCACGCCTTCAGATTCATGAGCCCTGCAATGGGCAGCCAGCCTTCCACTCCCGGGGGCCGGGGCACGAAGGGCGTCGCCCCGCCTGTTTCCCAGTAGCGAACGAAGAGGTAGAATTCGGCTCCGATCCAAAGGTTGAGCAGTGCGAAGACCCACTGAAAGGTGCGACGCAACCGTTGGGAACCGTCCTCGCGCCTGCGCCGGATGCGCTTGCCGGGCTGACCTCGAGGCGATGTCGCCGGGCGGCACGCTCGATCGGAAACCGCAGCCATCAATTTCAGACTACGGTTCACCGCCGGGAGCTTCCGTGACCTCGGTCACAGCCTCCGGCTTACGGCGTCGGATCGGTGCGCAGCCCCTGGCCGCTGAGATGGCGGTAGTACCCCAGATCCTCGCCGGTCATGGCTTTGGTGGCGTAAATGATCTGGCCGGTATGCATGGCGAAATGCTCGACCGCGTGGTAAACGACTTCCAGCAGCGTGACCGGGTAGCCTTGCAGGACGGCGGTCTCGTGCAACCTCTCCGGAGACAGCGCCCGCAGGATGCCGGTAGCCTCCGCGACTGCGGCATCGAGGCGAGCACCCAGGTCCTGACGCGAAATGCCGCCGCGCGCCGCGAACTCGGCGTCGCGCACCCGGATGTCCGGCAAGCCGCCCGCCCCGTGCCCGATCCACTGCCTCACGTTGCCGCACAAGTGCAATACCAGGTTGCCGACCGCGTTCTGGTTCTCGCCGGTGCGGAACCAGACTTGATCTTCTGTCAGCCGATCGAGGCAATCGCGGATCCGACCGGCATACTGTTCCAGCTTGCGAACGGAAAAATCGAGGAAGACGGCAGCCAGGGCGGCGTCCATATCGCCAGCATAGCCGGAAGGCAGCCCAGTGGCGGAACCCGGTCTGCAGAAGAACACCTCCTGAGTGGGCAGATGGCGAGACGGCAGGTGGCGGGCGCGGCTTTGAACCGGGTCTCTCGACGAGCGCCGCGCCTGGAATTCATTGACTAAGGGATTGCCTTTCTTCTGCCGATCACGTATGGTCAGGGAAGGAGAATTCCTGTGTTCTCACTTCCGGTTCGAACTCCCCCGCTGTTGTTCATCCCGCTGTTACCCTCGCTCGGCTGTGCTGCTTCCCAGCGCGAGTGGGCGGCCCACAAGGACCCTTCCGGATTCACCATCAACGTTCCTTCCGGTTGGAAGGTCAGGCCCGACGCTTCGACCGGCAAAATCGAGATTGCCGGCCCCGGCGGCGAACGGGTCGTCATCTGGCCGGTTTTCATAGCCTCGGCGCTGGACGTGCGAGGCGCTTCTGCCCTGCTGCGGCGGATGGCCGGCATGCTCGCCCCCGGGGTGAGCTGGGCGATGCCCCAGGCGATGGCGGCGACGGCGATGCGCATGTCCGGTGGCGAGCCCGGACGCAGCAACACCGCCGCCATCACGTGGTCCGCCAGCCCGAAAGGCTGCGCCGCGTTTGTCTACTTGCTGGCCGCGCCGGAAGCGGCCTACCGCCGGAGCGAAGAAGCGTTCGCCCGCATTCTCACAAGCTTCTCCGTCACGGGTTCCGGCTCGCAGCCTCGCGCTTCGCGGATGCGATACGTGCGCTGGTCCGATCCGCGCGAGAACGCCTTCAGCCTGGAAGTGCCCGAAGGCTGGACGGTCCAGGGAGGCTTGTTCCGGTTCGCGAGCGTAGATATCCGGGGCGCCTGGGAAGTGGTTTCGCCCGACGGAGAAATCCGCATCAGCGGCGGGGATCCCGAGGTGCCGTATTTCACCGAGCCCACGCCCATGCTCGCGATGACCGGTTTCCCGGAAGGCAGTTGGTACTCGCCCGGTTACGGCGTGCGTTTGCTCGTGCGGCGCTACCTGCCGGGGGCGGTCTTCGTGCGCGAGTACGTGCAGATGCGAGCGCGGCGATTCTGCTCGGAGCCGGTCATCACGGCCAACCGCGACTTGCCCGAAGCGGTGGCGGCCATCAATCAGGTCCACGCCCAGTTTGCGGGGACGGGAGTCAACACCCGGCTCAGTGCAGGCGAGGCGGCTTTCAGTTGCCGGAACCGGGGCCGCACCCTCCGCGGCTATTACTTCGCGGGCACGCAATACACGCAGGTGGTCGGAATGCCGGGCGGGATCTGGAACGCCGAGTATCTGGCCGGGTTCATCGCCGCGGAAGACAAACTCGAGCTGGCGCGCGAGGTCTTCGATCGCATCCTCCGGTCCATCGAGCTCAATCCCCAGTGGCTGGCCATGCAGCAGAATCTCACGGCCGCAACCTCGCGCATCGTCAGCCGGACGCACGCCGAGATTTCGCGCATCATTGACGACTCGTACTGGCGGCGTCAGGCGACCATGGACGAGATCAGCCGACGCCGCTCCAACGTCATCCTGGGACTGGAGGACGTGATAGATCCGGTGACGGGTCGCGAACTGAAGGTGGAGAGCGGCTCGAATTACTACTGGATAGACCACCGGGGAACCATCCTGGGTACGGAGACGCACGTGCAGCCCGGGATTGATTTCCGCGAAATGATTCGTTTGCCCTGAGCCGGTCGCGCACAAGGGAGAGGAACAAACCATGTCTGATGCGCACGAGGCTGGCCCGTCCGAGCCTTCGCCCGGCTGCCGCATCGGTCCCTATCGTCTGATCACGCGCCTGGGCGAGGGCGGCATGGGCGTGGTGTACCTGGCGGAGCGCGACGACGAGCTGAGCCGCCGGGTAGCTTTGAAACTGATGCGCCACGCCTGGCAGGATCCTCAAGCGCTGGCTCGGTTTCACATCGAGCGTCGCAGCCTCGCCGTTCTTTCGCACCCTCATATCGTTACGTTGCTGGACGGAGGGACCACTGCGGAGGGCGCGCCCTATCTAGTCATGGAGTACGTCGAGGGCCTGCCCCTGCGAGAGCACTGCCGGCAGGCGCAGCCCGGCCTCGCTGAGCGACTGGGACTTTTTCTTCAGATCGCATCCGCCGTGGACTACGCGCATCGCCATCTGATCGTGCACTGCGATCCGAAGCCCGCCAACGTCCTGGTGAGCGCCACAGGCCTGGTCAAGCTGCTGGATTTCGGCATCGCCAAGCTGCTGTCGCCGGGCGCATCCGCGCAGTTGACACAGGCCGGGTTGCGTCCTTTCACGCCCGAGTACGCCAGTCCCGAACAGCTTCGCGGTGAGCCTCTCACAACCTGCACCGACATTTACGGGTTGGGGCTCATCCTGTACGAGCTGCTCGCGGGAAGTCCCGCCCACCGGCTGGAGACGCAGGACCCGGCCGCCATTTTCGCTACGGTGTGCGTGCTGGATCCGGATCCGCCCAGCCGGCGGAGCCCGGGCGTGGACCCTGACCTGGACGCCATCGTGCTCAAGGCGCTGCGCAAGGATCCGCGGGAACGGTATCCTTCCGCCGCTCACATGGCCGAGGATGTACGCCGCTTTCTGGAGGGCCGGCCCGTCGCGGCGCGCAAGGGCACCCTGCGCTACAAAGCCCGAAAATTCGTCCAGCGCAACAAGGCGGCTGTGGCCGCGCTCGCTCTGGCTCTGGCCACGCTGGTTGCGGGCGTGAGCGCCGTCGTGTGGCAGGCGCGCGTCGCCGAGGCAGCGCGCGTTCGGGCCGAGCGCCGCCTGGCGGAGGTCCGCAAACTGGCCCGTTTCCTGCTGTTCGACTTCCACGACGCGGTGCAGAACCTGCCCGGCGCTACGTCCGTCCAACGCGTCCTGGTCGAACGGGCGCTCTCGCACCTCGACGGCCTTGTGGAAGAGGCGGCCGGAGACGTCGAGCTCCAGTGCGAACTTGTGGAAGCTTACACCCGCTTCGGCGATGTTCAGGGCAATCCTTACCAGCCCAATCTCGGAGACAGCCAGGCCGCGTTGGCCAGCTACCGCAAAGCCCTGACGATCGCGGAACCCCTGGCGCTTGCTGCCCCCGGCGATCAGCGCGTCGTGCGTGCGCTCGCTGCCGTCCATTTGCACACCGGCGATGTTTTGTTCCTTTTGCGCCGCATGGAGGAAGCCAACAAGCAGACGCGACAGGGTATCAGCCTTCTGGAGCGAGCGTTAGCGCGCGACCCCACCGATCGGCAGACTCGCACGGCTTTGGCTTCCGGCCTGGAAGGTCTCGGCGACCAGCTTGGCCAGGGGCTGAACGATGACTCCGCGGCGCTGGAGGCTTTCCGCGCCTCGCTCGCGCACTGGGAAGAAATCCGGCGGCTCGATCCCGGGGATTTGCGCGCGCGGCGCGCGACGGCGGGCTTGAACATGAAAATCGGCCAGCTCCTCGCGGCCCGCCAGCCACGCGCCGCGTTGGAGAGCTTCCGCACCGCGCTGACTTCGCTCGACGATCTGCCGGCGGCGGAACGCGGCGCCGTTGCCGTCCGCCGTCTTCGGGGCGCCGTATTGCGCCGGCTGGCCGAATGCTTGTGGAACCTCGACGATTCCAAAGCTGCCCTGGAGGCCTACCAGGAGGCCGCGGCTGCCTATCAGGCTCTGGCCGATCTGGATCCGGTCAACACTCGCGCCCAGTACGACTGGGCGGTGGCTCTCAACGATGCCGGGCAGGCGCTGGAATCGTTGGGCGACGCGGCGGGCGCGCTCCGCCAATATGACCGCGTTGCGAACATCCTGGAAAACCTGCTGAAAGCCGACTCCGCGAACGTCGCCTGGCAAGCCGCCCACGCCGAGATCCTGGTGCGCATCGGCGGCCTGCTCCTGAAAGCAGGGCAGCCGGACGAAGCTCGCCGGCAGACCGTGCGTGGATTGTCGCGGGCGCGGCGCCTGGCGGACCGTCCCGATCTGCCGCCCACCGAGCTGACGCGTATTGCCCGTTTGTTGCTCTTCTGCCAGCCTGCCGATCTGCGCGATCCGGGGGTCGCCGTGGCGTGCGCCCGCCGGGCCGTTGACCTGACGGGTGGCGCCGATGCCTACGCGCTGGATACTCTCGCCGAGGCGCAGCTTCAGGCCGGCGATCCCGAAGCCGCACGTACGACCGTCCAGCGCGCGTTGGCCCTGCTCGATGGCGCCGGAACCGAGCCGTCCTCCTGGTTACGGCGCATGCTGGAAGCCAGGCTGAGGCGGCTGGAGCGCCGCTAGGACTACCGGGTCAGAAACGACCGCGGCCGCCACAAAGGCAGTCGGCCCTGTTCCGCTTCAGCCGGGCCGCGCCGGCGATGGGCTTCACCGGATACTCACCGTCACCGCGTTTGAGCGCACGCCGGCTGCCGTGATCACCACCGGGACTTCGCCCTTGCCGGCCAGTGATCGCGGGACGCGCACGTTGACCTGATCGAGCGCCGCGAACTGCGGCTGCGGCGCGGCGCCCACGACGTCGGCTCTCTGCCCGCCGATGGTCGCGGTCACCACGGCACCCGCTCCGCGGATGCCCGTGCCGAACAGCAGCAGGATCACGTCATCGCCCTCCGGCCCGAGATCCAGGGGTAGGGGCGCGCATCCGGCGGCCGTACACGAGTATACAGTTTCTACCGCCTGCTGGTTGCCGCGGATTCGCACTGCGATCGCGGCGGCGACTCCCGAGCCCGAAGCGTCGGCCGAGAACAGGCCGGGCGCCACGGCGGCAATCTCCACGGGCAGGTCGAGTTTCTTACCTTCGTGAGTGGTCACGGTCGCCGTCGCGGGGCCTGCACGCAGTCCTGCGGGGACGATCAGGTTGATCTGTTCCGGGCTCACCATTTTCAACAGCGCCGGCCTGGCGGTCCCGGTGCTGTCTGTAATGCGCACCTCGACGCCGCCCAGCGTTGTCTGCGGGGTGTCCGCCACCCGGAGCTGCGCCGCCAGGTTGAAGCCGGTCAGGGAGGCCCAGGAGTCCGGCGCAACGGGTCCGGCGACGAAACTGGCGCCGTTGCGGAGCACGCCGTTCTCGATGGGGTCGGCGATGCCGTTGCGGTTGGCGTCCGGAAACCGCGTCAGGAAGATCTGGCGGAAATCTCTTCCATTGAAGTCCTTGACGAGCTTGCCGGCGGCGTCCTAGGTAGGCACGCGGCGGTTGAAGGCCAGCAGCGATCCATCGTGAGACCACACCAGCGCTTCCGGCGCGGCAAGCCCTGCGCCGCGGGGCGTCAGCCACCGGGTCGCGCCGTACAGCGGTCCCGGCTTCACGCAGATTGCGGCCACCCCGTTGTCACTCAACACGGCGACGGAGTTGCCCGACGGATGCCAGCGCACTCCCCCCGCCGCCCCCGCGGGCAGGAAGGAGGCTTGAACGGGCCGCCTGACCGGGTCCGGGTCTTGATCGGATCCGCGCGCATCAATGATGAAGACCTGGCGCGAACCGTCCGGCGCCGTCGCGTAATAGGCGGACGCGCGTTCCGTCATGCGAGCCGCGCACAATGCCGGCGGCGGGCGTGCGCGTCAGCCGGCGAAGGGTGATGCCCTTGGGCGGCTTCATGTACGTGGTCTTCGTGCCGGAGTCCGAGGTGGTGATGTCCACCGTCTCCGGGATGTCCACCACGAAGAGCGAGCTGGTTACAGTCTTGCCGTCGGCCTCTACCACCTGGCCGATGAACGCCCGCATCTGACCGCGCCGTCCCACCCAGGAGTCGTCGGCGGCGCGAATCAAATCGCCCGGTTTGGCGACGGCCTGCGGAACTACGGGAACCAGGATCGCCACCCAGTGCGAGACCCCTTTGGGCGCTCGCGGATGCGGCTCCATGTAGCCGACCGTGCGGCCGTAGTCCTCGAGCAGGAAATCGTCATAGGTAAAGCCGATGCGGTTGCCATCCAGCGTGTACTCGTGGCGATGCGTGCCGCCGCGATGCGCCCCCGGGGTGGTGATCTCGGAGGTGACGTCGCGGAAGTCCACGAAGCGGACGTCGCCCGCACCGTCGCCACGGACGACCGCGCCGCGCCGATTGCGCACGCCGTAAAAACCGAGCACGGGCGTTTCCTCGAGCAGCGGGCCGTGGATAAAAATGACCTCGTCGTCAATGTGACTGAAGGAAGCGGCGCCGACACCGGGCGCCATGTTCACCGGATCCAGCCTGTAGGCCGGCGCGTACAGGATGTTCTCGAGGCCCGTGGAAACGCTGACTTTCATGATGCTGGTGCAGTTGCCTATGCCTGCGCCGAGCGTCTCGCGGGTGTCCACCACCAGGAAACGGTCGTCACGGGAAAAGTTGTCGTTGTTGTCCAGGGCGTGATTGATGGGGCTGAAGGTCAACTGCCATTCGAGCGGCTGCTGGGCGTGGACCGCGGGGCTGCGGCCCCGGGATTGAAGTAGGAGAGCCAGGGCGATCAGAACGGCCGTAGCCACGAGAATTCGCGTCGGGTTCATGACAGGGCTCCTCGGAGTATCGGGATGAGTGCGGCGGGCGCGCACATAGGCGGGCTTCGATAGTATACCCGTGTACGCACAGGCACACAACAAATTTTTTGGTCCCGCTTTCAGCTCGAGGGCCGGATTCTCAGGACGGCTCCGTCATCGTCACCGGATCCCAGCGGCAGATCCGGTTCTCGAAGTAGCTCTGGTTGGCCAGCAGGGCGGGACCGGCGGCGCGGAAACCGAACGTGCCGTCTTCGACCACCGGTTTGCGCTCGCGCACCGCCGTCCAGAACACTCGGTGGTGTTCGACGTGCGCGTCGTAGCCGGGAGGCGGCGCGAACCGCGTCTCCCCTTCGTCGCGCATACGCTCGGGACTGGGCGGCAAAGGCGGATATTTCTTGCGGTATTCCGCCAGAAACTTCTCCTGCACGGCGCGCGGAAAGGTCGAAATCGTGTAGCCCGGTTCGGTCTCGCGCGGGGGTTTGGAAAGAATGACCGTGGGACCGGTCTGAATGATCCCCTCGCTGCCCACGAACCGGAAGCCGAACCGCTCCTGGGCGACGCTGGATTTGAAGTTGACCCGGAAGGCCACATTGAAGCCGGGGTAGTCGAGCAGCGCCAGCAGCACGTCGGGCACGTCGCGCCCGTCTTTCCAATAGCGCAGGCCGCCGGTGGCGAAAACGCGCGAGGGGCCGAGCGCACCGGTCACCACATGCAGCCCGGAAAACAGGTGGACGAACAAATCGCCGCCGACGCCCGTGCCGTAGTCGCGGTAATTTCTCCAGCGGAACAGGCGCACGGGATCGAACGGACGCTTCGGGGCCTCGCCCAGGAAACGGTCCCAGTCAATGTTTTCCGGGGAGGCGTCGGGCGGAATGGTGTACTGCCAGGCGCCCAGCGCCGTGTTGCGATCGAGCCATGCCTCGACCAGGTTCAATTCGCCGACGGCGCCCGCTTTCAGCAGGTCGCGCGCTTTCTGGTAAATGATCGAGGTCACGTACTGGCTGCCGACCTGGAGAATGCGCCCGCTGCGCTTTTCGGCTTCGATCACGGCGCGTCCTTGTTCGAGCTTCTGGACCATGGGCTTTTCGCAGTAAACGTCCTTGCCCGCCTCGAGCGCGTCCATGGTCTGGCGTGCATGCCAGTGATCGGGCGTGGCGATGATCACCGCATCTACGTCGCGTCGGACCAGGATTTCGCGGTAGTCGCGGGTTACGAACAGATCCTTGCCCCAGAGCTCGCGGGCCCGCTCGAGCCGCCCGTCATAGACGTCGGCCACGGCCACAAGGCGGGTACCGCCGACAGCGAGCGCCATGCGAGCGTCGCCCATCCCCATCCCGCCTGCTCCGATCAAGGCGAACTGGATCAGGTCATTGGCTGAAAAGCGGCGCGCCGGTTCCGTGGCGGCGGCCTGAGCAGCGAAGCCGGCGGACTCCAGAAAGCCGCGTCGCGTCACGTCCATGCCTTTACTCTAGCGCGACCCGGCGGCGGGGTTGGGCTCCATCAACTCGGTCCGGCTCCCGTCGGGATCGAACAGATTGGCCAGCCAGCGGCCGTTGCGCCCGATGCGAGGCTGGTGGCGCGGATCGTCGGGCAGGCCGCGACCGCGGAGGTTTTCGTAGGCCGCCTTGATGTCGCGGACTTGAAGGCAGATGTGCTGCATGGAGCCGAGCTGCTGGCGATTGGGCGGCTGCGAGGCCAGCATGTATTCCACGTAGTCGCCGCGGCCCGGCATCTGCATGTTCACCCAGCGCAGTTCCTGGTCCGAAGGACCGCCCCGCCATGTCTCCCGGAAGCCAAGCGCCGAGGCGTAGAATTTCATGGCCGCATGGGGATCGAAAACGACCACGCCTGCATGCCACAATCGTTCGGAAACCCGGTTGTTGCCCAGGAATTTTCCGCGCGCCCGGTGTTGGCGGGAGCCCGGAACGTACTCGAGGAACTCCAGGCGTGTGCCGCCCGGATCCGCCAGCCAGAAGCCGGGGTTTCCGTCCGGGCGCATCGCGATGGGCGCGGGTTTCAGGCCGCGCTCGGTCAGGAGCTGGTGTGTGCGGCGGAGGTCTGTGCACTGGATGGCGACGAAGGCCAGTCGCTGGTCTTGATCCGGCTTCAAGCCGGGCAGCAGTTCGATGAACTGCTCGTCGTTGACTTTGAAGGCCACGCGCTCGATTTCTCCGTGCAGGCCTGGGACGGCGAAGGCTTCCTCGAATCCCAGAAGCTGGGAGTAAAAGTTGCGAGCCGCCGCCAAATCGCTCACGCGAAACCCGACGGAAGCAAGCCCGGCCAAAGGGAGCGGCTGGGCCGAAAGCGCGGTGGCCGCCAGCAGGCAAGCCAGGAGTCTCATTCCCTGATTGTACTGCCGCGATACGACCGCGCCGCTGTAGTAACCTTGAAGTCTCCACCGTGAGCAAATGCTGCGCGAATGGTGCGGCCGGCGCCGTTGTGTCCCGTGGCCGGGGAACGCCCCGTCTGCGGCGATCGGACTGGATTCTGATGGCGTACTTCAGCTACGTGGCGGTGCTGGCCCAGATCCTGCCAGTGCGGGACCCGATTCCGCTGCTGGCAGCCGCGGTTAACCTGGCGGTCATCAAGGGACTGCTGGTGCTGGCATGGGCCGAGTCGCTCCGGGGCAACCTTTTCTTCGGTGTGTTGCGTGACTGGTACCCCGCTCCGCTGATGCTGCTGGCCTACCGTGAAATGGGCTGGCTGGCGCCCGCTCATCACACGCACGAGCTGGAGCAGGCCTGGATCGTCTGGGACAGAAAGCTGCTCAACGATTGGGGACTGCGCGCCCTGATCGAGTTCTTCAGCCCCGTGTTGCCCGCTGTGCTCGAGCTGGCCTACCTGCTGGTGTACACAACGCCCCTGTTTTCGGTTTTCATGCTGACTGCTTACCGGCGACGCCAACGGGTGGATGCGTTTCTCACCTTGTTTCTGCTGGCCATTCTGGTGTGCTACGGGTTGTTTCCGTACTTTCCGTCCGAGCCGCCGCGTACGGTATTCCCCGGGGAACTGTTCCCCAGCGCCGACACCTGGTTCCGGCATCTGAACTGGCGGTTGCTGGAAGGGCAGGCCATCCGCACCAGCGTCTTTCCCAGTGCGCACGTGGCCGGCGGATTCGCTGCGGCCTTCGGCATGATCCGCTACCTCCCCGAGCATCCTTGGGTGGGTCTCTTCCTGCTGGTGCTGGCGGTTTTGATCGCGACGGCCGTGGTCTACGGCCGCTACCACTATGCGGTGGACGCGGCCGCCGGGCTGGCAGCCGCAGTGGTCAGCCTGTTGATCGTTGTTGCGCTCGAGAGGCGCCAGGCTCGGGCCGCGCGCTGAAGCTACTTGCCGTCGGATTCGGACTTGCTGCCGCAGCAGCTCGCGCTCGGCGAACCGGATTGGGACTCGCCGTCTCGGGCCGGTTTCGAGTCGCCCTTGCCGTCGGCCTTGCGCGCGTAATCGGTGATGTACCAGCCGCTGCCTTTGAACTGGAAGGCAGGTGGCGACAGCAGCCGCTCGACAGCGCCGCCACAGCCTTCGTGGATGCTCAGCGGCTCGTCAGAAAACCTCTGCATCACTTCGAAGACCTTACCGCAACTCTGGCACTTATACTCGTAAAGCGGCATAGCTGGCTGTCATACCTCCCGCTTGGAGTTCATTCAAGGCCCCTGGCGGCGTCGAACCGCTCTCGCGGCTCATGCTCGGCCGATTCAAGGGTTGGGACCAGGGGCGCCGGCCGGCACCTTTCCGGCCGCAGAGCCGATCCGCCATGCTGTGGGCGATCCCGCCGGCTTGCCCTTGGTGAGCACCTCGATCGCCTTCTCCAGCAAGCGATCCTCCTCCGGTTTGGGGCCCCTCTCGGTCTCGGGCGGAACCGGCTCTTCTTCACTCTCGGGCATCAGCTCGGACTCGATGAGCTGCACGGTCGGGGTGACTCGCGTATCCTGGATGGCCTTGCCGCTCGGCGAGTAATACTTGGCCACCGCCAGGATGATCGCAGCCCCGTCTTCCATCGTGACGGGCCTGCGAACCGCTGCGTTACCGAAGGTCGGCTCTCCGACTACTTCGGCGCGCTTGTGATCCAGCAGCGCCGCCGCAGCGACTTCGGCGCCTCCGGCCGTACCCCGATTCGTGATGACCACCAGGGGCAGCCGCCAGACCGTCCTGGCAGGGTCCGCCCGGAACTCCTGACGGCCATACCGTTGGCCCTCCACGTAAGTTATGATTCCGTTGTCCAGGAAAAGGTTCGTCAGGGCCACGCCCTCTTCCACCGTTCCCGCCGCGCAATTGCGCAGATCCAGCACCAACCGCTGGGCTCCCTGGCTCAACAGCGCCCGTAAACCCTCCGCAGCCTCGACCGCCTTGCCGGGCGCGAGGCTGCTCACTTGCAAGTAGCCGATCTGCCCCGACAACATGCTCCAGCTCAGCTTGGGGAACGCAAGCACCTCGCGCGTCAGCGTCAGCTTGCGAGGTTCTTGCTGGCGGAGCGAGAGAACCGAGATCTCGACCGTGGTTCCGGGCTTGCCTCGCAGCAGCATCTCCGCGTAGGCCAGTGGCATGTCGCGGGTGGAGATGCTGCGGATCGTCTCGATCATGTCCCCGGTCACCAATCCGGCGCGCGCCGCCGGGGACCCGGGCACCGTTCCCACCACGCCCAGATATCCGTACTTCCAGGAGAGCAGCAACCCGACGTCTCCCTGGAGCGCGTCCTTGTTCTTGACGTACTCCTTGTACTGTTCGGCGTTGAGGTAGCTGGCGAACGGATCCATGGCTTGAAGCAAACCGTTGATCGCTCCCAGCGTGACGCTTTTCAGGTCCGGCTCCTCCACATAATCGCTCTTGATGCGGTGCAACACTTCCGTGAACACGCCGAGATGCCGGTAGGGAGTGTCGGAGCCGGGCTTGTCCAGGACCGCGCCGACGAGCAGCAATGCCGCAAGGCAGGTCGAGAGCCCGAGGGTGAACGCTTTGAGGCGGCGATTCATAAAGGAACGGAGCTTATTCCAGTATAACAGACGATCCCGACGAACCCCTGTTGCGCCGGCGCCCGGTTCCCGGCTTGCGCGGGCGCGGCGGGATTCCGGATAATCGAAGCTTCAGCCAGCGAGACCGCAAGCTGCGAGGCCCTTATGCAGGTCCCCTTTGCCGAGCTGAAGATCCAACCCCGCTTTGTGCCGCCACTGGATCCCGACTTTCTGCCCGCCGGTCTTTTCAATCGCGCCTACCGTGAGCTGGCCCGCGGCCGCGGCGCCGTGCCCCTGGCGCTGGCGCTCGAACGGGCCGACGGTTCGCTATCGAGGTACGACACGATCGTGGCGGCACCGGGAACACTGCCGCAGGAGCTGACAAACTTTTACGTCGAACGGATCGTCAAGTTTCTGCTCTGGCAGCGTGGCGGCTACAAGGTTTACGTCGGAGGCCCGCAAGACATCGGGCGTTACATTGCATCTGCCTACGCTCCGGGAGGAGCGCGACAGTTCGACGCCGAATTCATGGGAGGCGTCTATGAGCGCCCCTTCGAAGTGGTGGTGACGACCCCGGAAGGCGTCCCGGAGACGCGCGAAACCAGCATCGCGCTCGGGCGGCATCTGGATGGCTGCCGCGTGGGCTTCGATCTGGGCGCCAGCGACCGCAAGGCCAGCGCGGTCATGGACGGGCAGGTGGTCTACAGCGAGGAAGTGCCGTGGGATCCGCGCCATGCCTCCGATCCCGACTACCATTACCAGGGCATCATGGCTTCCATCCGCAGCGCGGCCAGCCACCTGCCGCGCCTGGATGCGGTGGGAGGCAGCGCGGCCGGCATCTACATCAACAATCGCCCGCGCGTGGCCTCGCTGTTCCGCGCGGTGCCGCCCAAAGAGTTCGCCGAGAAGATCGCGCCCATGTTCCAGCGCATCTCCGCGGAGTTGGGCGTTCCGGTGGAAGTGGTCAACGACGGCGAGGTCACCGCACTGGCCGGCTCGATGTCCATCGGCGACAACCCCGTGCTCGGCATCTCGATGGGATCCAGCCAGGCCGGCGGCTACGTGAACGCCCAGGGCAACATCACAGGCTGGCTGAACGAGCTGGCGTTCGTTCCCATTGATTACCGCCCGGATGCGCCCGCTGACGAGTGGTCCGGCGATATCGGCTGCGGCGTGCAGTATTTTTCTCAGGTGGGCGCGATTCGCGTGGCCGAGGCCGGCGGCATGAAGTTCGAACCCGGTCAGGGGTTGCCGGAAAAGTTGGTGGTCCTGCAAGAAAGGATGCGAGTCGGCGACCCGCTTGCCGCCCAGGTCTATCGCACCATCGGCGTCTTCCTCGGCTATGCGCTGGGCCATTACGCGGACTTTTACGATCTCAAGCACGTTCTGGTCCTCGGGCGGGTCACCACGGGACCGGGCGGAGAGCTGATGCTCGATCAGGCGCGTGAGGTTCTGCGCGCCGAGTTCCCCGAGCCGGCCGAACGGATTCGTCTTGCCTTGCCGGATGAAGCCAACCGGCGGGTCGGGCAAGCCATCGCCGCCGCCAGCCTTCCCGCCTCGCCGAAAGGAGCCGCACGATGAAACTGAGTCATCCTGACGCTGAAATCTGGGCGCCGGACGGCGAGCCCGCCGAGCGCGCCCTGGCTCGCACCACGCACATGGGCGTTTCCGCCCACCCGGACGACACGGAAATCATGGCTATGGACGGCATCCTGGCCGGGTTCGGCCATGCCGAGCGTTGGTTCACGGCGGTGATCGTGACCAACGGCGCCGGCAGTCCGCGGGATGGCCTTTACGCCGCCTTCACGGACGAGCAGATGCAGGTCGTCCGCCGCCTGGAGCAAAAGAAGGCCGCCATGGTCGGCGAGTACGCGGCCGCCGTATTCCTGAATCACTCCAGCGCCGCCGTCAAGGACGCTCGCAATACCGATCCGGTGGAGGATCTCAAGGCGATTTTTTCCGTGGCCCGGCCGGAGATCGTTTACACGCACAATCTGGCGGACAAGCACGACACCCACGTCGCCGTCGCGTTGCGCGCCATCGCGGCTTTGCGCGCCCTTCCGCACGACCAGCGCCCGCGGAAGCTGTATGGCTGCGAAGTCTGGCGCGATCTGGATTGGCTGCCGGACCAGGACAAAGTGGCCTTTCGCCTCGACGCGCACGACAACATCGCCATGGCGCTGGTGGGTGTCTTCGACTCGCAGATCGCCGGCGGCAAGCGCTACGATCTGGCCACCATGGGCCGCCGCCGCGCGCACGCCACGTACTTGGAGAGTCACGCCGTGGACGTCGCCCAGCTCGTCAGTTTCGCCATGGACCTGACTCCGCTGATCACCGACGACACGCTGGACCCGCACGACTACGTGCAGGGATTCATCCGGCGCTTTGCCGAGGACGTCAGCGCGCGCGTGAAGAAGTTGAGTTGACGCGCAGGCGTCGGAATTCTTCCAGCACCCGCTCCACGTAACGCGTCGTTTCGGGATAGGGCGGCACGCCGCCGTAGCGCTCCACGGCGCCCGGTCCCGCATTGTAGGCCGCCAGGGCCAGCCTGAGCTGGTAGGGGTGATCGCGGTACTTCAGCAGCAGCTCGCGCAGAAAGCGCGCGCCCGCATCGGCGTTTTGCGCGGGATCGTCGGGGTCGGCCTCGAGCTGCCGCGCTGTCTCCGGCATCAGTTGCAGCAAGCCCCGCGCTCCTTTGGGCGAGACCGCATCGGGGCGGTATCCGGATTCCACGCGCGCCACGCTGTGCAGCAAGGCCGCGAAATCGGCGCCACCGTAACGGGCGGCGGCGCGCTCGATGAGCTGTTCGGGCGGCTCGGTGGAAGAAGGGCGCTGGGCAAGGGGAACCTCGCCCGCCGGGCGTGAAAGGACGGGCGCCGGCTCGAATCCGATCACGAGCGCCAAAGGCAGCTCGATAAAGCCCTCGCCGCGGTGCAACCGGACCAGGTCGCCGAGCAGTTCGTGGCGGTCCGCGTACAGGGCGGCGCCGGAGGCCAGCAGCACGTATTCGCCCGCGGACGCCGCCGAGGCCAGCCACAAGGCCAGTCCCAGGATCCTCACGTTATAAAGACGCCCTGGCCCGCCCCGGCGTGCAGGCCCGCCTGGTGCACGGCTTCCTCTGTCTGCTCGCGTAGTAGTCTGTTGCAGAGGAGTCTCAGGCTATGAGCGACGTCGGTGCCGCAATCGTTCTGAGTCGCCGCGCCCTCATGGGCTGCGCGGTCGGCGTTGCCGCGGGCGCCGGCCTGGCGGACGAGCCGGGCGCGGCCCGCGTGGATGCCGGCGTTGACCGCATCACCGTGCTCCCTGGCAAGACCTACCTGAGAGGCTGGGTGGGCGCCGGCCGCGCCCCTTCGGCCACGCGCCCGCTGAATGCCGCCCGCATCCGACCCGAAGAGGCGCCTGAACCGGTCCAACCGCTTCGCGTGCGCCGGCGGAAAGTCTCGGGACCGGGAGAAGTGCGCTTCGACGATCCCGGTGCGCTCACGACAGCCGCTTCGTTCAGCCGCGCCGGCGATTACGTCCTCGCACTGGAGGCTGAGTGGAAGGGAGGCAGGGGAACCGCTGCGGTGAATGTACGGGTCGAGGCGCCTCCGCCGTCCCCTGCGCTCGAGCCTGTCGAGCTGAAGGACTTTGTCCTCACCAGTCCCTTCTGGAAGCCTCGCCTGCGCAATCTCGTCGCGAACTGGATTCCGCATTGCATCCGCCAGATCAACCGCTCCGACATTGAAATCGGCGCGGGCGGCATTGACAATTTCATCGAGGCGGGCAAGAAGCTCCGCGGCGAGCCGCACGGCTACCACAAGGGCTACGTCTTTTCGAACGCGTGGGTATTTCAGACCATCGAAGCCATCAGCCTGGCGCTGAGGAGCGATCCGGGCGGCGATCCCGCCGTCGAGCAGGCGCAGCGCCTCATGCGTGCCACGCTCGAACAATGGATCCCGATCATCCTGGCCGCCCAGGAACCCGACGGCTACCTTCAGACCGCTTTCACCCTGCCCCGGCGCGGGCGC
>Ga0209809_1000444_pt1 | contig 37667 bp, 37 predicted proteins | sample YNPMSTMetaG_FD_186172 | JGI IMG/M metagenome (GOLD analysis project Ga0209809, IMG submission 186172) | Anoxygenic and chlorotrophic microbial mat microbial communities from Yellowstone National Park, USA - YNP MS-T MetaG (SPAdes) (version 2) ...
CTTCTCTCCTCATAACTCCACCTTTGTGAGAGGGTTCCACCCACCCCGCCTTCGGGTTAGCGCACCTGCACCCGTGAGAGTCGCAGACTCAGCGCGCGCGCATCGTTGCTCGCTGGATCGAGCCGCACCGGGACGAAGGTCGGCGCGCTCAGTTCGATCACGATCCGTTGATCCGTCACGCGCTCCGATGGCACGAGCAGATGATACCGGCGCCACTCGCCGCGCACCACCGGTACCCTCCAGGCGGCGCCATCTCCGATGCGCACGGTCAGCGGCGTTGTTGCCTCCGCTTCGCCCCCGGTCATCGACAGAAGCAGAACCGCATCATCACGCAGCGGTTCCGCCAGCGGCAGAACGAGAACCCCCCGCCCTTCGAGCCAGCGAAAACCGCCGGTTGCATCCTGCTCGGCAGGCGAGAAACCGGTAAGGTATCCCATATCAAGACCGCTTCCGACTGCCAGGATCTCTACTGGCGACGGACGGAGCCAATCTAGCGCCCAGCGTTGAATATCTTCTCCTGCTACCGTCTCGATGTAGGTCAGAATGGACGCTGCCTGGGTGAGATCGCCAGTTTCGCGCAGCAGTGCGCCGACAACCAGTTCCGTTCGCCGTGAACTGTTGCGCTGCAACATGGCCAGCGCCTCTTCGTAACGTCCCTGTGCCTTCAGCGCCAGCGCCAGATGTACCTGAGCATCAACGAAGTGTGGCTGAGCGGTGAGCGCAGCGCGAAATGCACGTTCGGCAGCGGCATAGTCGCCCGACTGGTAGGCAGACATGCCAGTGATCATCGCGCGTTCGCGTGCGATGCCGCCAGCAATGATCGCTGGGTAATCGCGGTAGGTTAGTAGCAACCAAAAGAATGCCGCAACCACAACCGCCTGTACTGCTAGTCGCGGCGTTACCTGCAATCCGTGTCGCCATGCTGCCAGTGTTCCAGCGCCATACAGTCCTATCATTATCCAGAGCGGCAACAGGTAGCGTGGCTCAACATGAAAGACGAGCACAGTTAGCAATGAGTAGCCAATCCATGCCAGAAACAACAACCGGTGGTGAAGCCCCTCATGCGCGCGCCCTGCCAGTTCGACGAGTCCTGCAACGACGGCGATCAGCCATAGAAGATCGCCAACCAGACCGGGCAACGCTGTTTCGCGCAGCGGTCGGGTGAAGAAACTCTGTTTGACAAAGTAATCCTCGATGAACTGTGCTTTCCAGATATGACGGAATGTCGCCCACATCGAGCTGAAGGGACGAAACGGATCGGCGGCAAGAATTTCACGCACACGTTCAAGGGCATAGATGTGTCGCTCCGCCTGCGGCATGCGTCGCAACGTCTCGATATTCTCATTCCGCCGCGCTACATCGTCCAGATCAAGCCACAGATTGATCTGCCCAAGCGTATCGACCGGGATCAGATGCCCGTAGGTCAGATAGTTGCGTGTCGTCCAGGGCGCAATTATCGCCAGGCACGCCGCCACGACGAGCAGCGCCGGTTTCATCGCCCCCTTTACTGCCTGCCAGCGCGACGCAGCGCCAGACGTCACTGCGCGGACGATCAGCCATCCTACCACGAACACGACGGCGTACAGCGCTGGTGAGCGCGTAAGTGCCGCAGCGCCAAGCGCAGCGCCCGCGAGCGCCAGATCGCGCAGCCGCTTCTCCTGGTCGTAGCGCACCAGCAACCACAAATGGATAAGGAAGAGAAACAGATACAGGTGCTCGCTGAACAGCACGGTCGTCTGCTCGATCAGCGGATACCAGAGCGCCAGGAATCCGGCAAACAATAATCCTGCGCGCATATTAGCAAACAACCGTCGTGCCAGCCCAAACCCGATGAGCGTCATAACTGCTGCCAGCGCCGTCTGCGCCAGTTGAACGAACAACAAACCGAGTTGCGGAAGACCCAGTATCAACGCCAACCGCAACCAGAACGCAAAAAAGAAGACATGCAGCGGCGGACGGATAAGCCAGGAATCATCAACATATACGCCCGTCACTGCGAACCGCAGCGCACGACGGTAGTAATCGCCATCGTCGGCATTGGAGTAGCGCGGATTGAGCGGACTGACGCTGATGAACCACAGGCGAAGCACGACGCCTGCCACAACCAGAACAGCCAGTAGCGCATATGCGGTAGTAATTGGTGATACGCGCACCCCCCTTATATCCAGCGCGCGGCGCATGCTCCGCGTGTACGGTTCATCATGTCGCGTTAGCGCCCGACGTTCGTTCATGGTTCGAGCCGCACCAGGACATATTTGCCGGCAACAGCGACAACCATGCCATCGGGAAGCGCTCCAGCTTCGGCGCTGTGCAGCAGGTAGCGCGTTGCCCGATCTGGCGGTGCAACACGATGGGCAATCGCAGAGTACTTTCCAACCGGATCGCCCGGTGCTAGCACAACACGCAGCGACTCTTCTGGCGGCAACGTTCGTTGGACCAGCCGTACTGCTGCCACCTCATCGGCAGGTTGTCGGTCAATCACGTCGCGCACACCAAGAGCAAAGCCGAACTGCAAGACCAGCAACAAGATTAGAATCACGCCGATCTGAAGTCGCACTGAAGTCAGCGCCTGCTGACGTGCGAGTGCACGGATGGTTATGAGCAGCGTCCAGGCTGCAGCAACCGCATAGACCGGTGCGAGCGGCAGGAAGAAACGTTGCAACGGCAGACCGACAGCCAGCGCAAGGGTGTACAGCATCACCCATATGAGTAGTGGAACAGCGAACGGCGGCAGCGATGGTTGAACTTCCTCAGCGCCGTGTAACCGGGAGAGCGCCTTCCTCCCATGATAGACGAGAATTGCCAGCCAGCCAGCGAGTCCGATTACCGCCAGCCAGTTCGCCGGGAACGCCAGCAGGCGCAACTGTGATGCCTGACCGACGTCAGCGGCGGTCTCTGCGCCGCTGCCGATGAATGCGCGCAGATGCGTCCACCAAGCCCTGGCAAAGCGACCAGGATCCTCCAGAATGACATCGGTAAGCGATACATCATTGCTCACCTCATTCCAGCGCCCCCAGTCACTGTCGCCGTAGACCGCCAGCCACACATTCTTCGCCTGCTGACTGTAGAACGGTTGACCTGTGTCACGCAGGTTGACGACCACCTGCGGCGCGGCGGCAATCGAAAAGGCGAAAGCAAAAACCAGGGCGTGGAAGGCGAAAGGTTGGACGTTGAACGTTAAACGTTTGTCTCTCGCCTCCCTTGCCTTGCTCCCCTCACTTCTCGCCTCTCTCGCCTCGCGCTTCATCCACAGGAAGACAAACACGCCGAAGGGAAACAGCAGGACACCGGGGTGTCGTACCAGAAACGCGCAACCGGCAGCACCCCCGGCGAGCGCAGCTAACCAGAGACTTCCCTGTGCGCGATGACTCGCCAGCAGCGCCAGCGTCAGTGTGCAGAGTGCGGCAAAGGGCATATCGCTGCCGACGTACAGCGCATACTGCACTACAAACGGGTTCAATCCCAGCACTACGAGTGCAGCCAGCGCCGGACCGCGCCCCAGCAAACAACGCGCCAGCCACCACGCTGCGCCGAGCATAAGCATTCCCGCAAGCGCAGCGATCAACCGCGCCGCGAGAAACGGATTTCCGGCGGTCAGCGGCGCGAACAGCCAGAGCAGAAACGGATACCCCAGGTTGTAGAAGCCATCGGCACGCAGAACCAGTGCCAGATCGACAGCGCGCGTCGCAAAGACGCGAAAATCTTTCTCGACCCCTGGAACCGAAAGGGTAACGTGATCCTGCGCTGCCAGCAGGACTGCCGTCGTCCACACGGCAATGCCACTCACTGCCAGAACATCCGGCAGTATGGGCAGGCGTGCCGCAAGCGCCGGACCGTACTGCAATGTCACAATTGCGCCAAGAAGAGCGCAGACTCCCGGCAGCAAGCCGCGCAGTGGATAGGGATATGCCGGTTGCAAGCGATAGAAGAACAGATACAGCGCCCCGATCAGGAGCATACCGACAATCCAGGCGCGCAACGGGGCAACGAAGCGCAGCCATCGAACCGTTCTACCGCCGCGCACCCCTGTCAGCGCCAGAAAGAGCAACCCCCCGGCAAGCGCCCCCCACGCCATCTGCGCCGGGTACGGCTGCAATGGCGGCTGAGCAGTGCGATAGATGACTGTATCAACAAGTACGCCAACCAGGCGCGGATCGCCAGCGCTTACCGGGGCCACATCCGACCGAACGGTAATCAGTACGTCTTCCGGCTTTAGCGACACACGGCGGAGTGGGATCCGAACCTCCTGCCACTCACCGGTGGTTGCGCCAGTGTACACCTCATGACCATCGACCAGAATAGCGAAGTCTGGCAGCGCACCACTAGCGCGCCACCCGCGCAAACGGATCGTCACCTCTGCAGGAAGACCCGCCTGCGGCAACAACAGATAGGACTCGGCGCGTGTCCAGCGTGCACTGCCATCAGAGCCATGCAGGTAGGCGCGTGTCTGCGGCAGATCGAGACGCTCCGGATCATAAAATCCACGCACATACGCAGCATCGAACCGTCCAACATCGACATAATGTGTAACCGGTATCTGGCAGAGGATCATCACCAGCGCCATGCCTGCCAGCGATGCCGTAATCGCGCACGCCGCCCATGTCAGGGCAGCCAATGATTGCATAGCCGTTTTACTGCCTGCTGCGGCTCTCAGATACTGACGCATACGCTGCGGGAGTGTACCATACTCCATACTTATCGGCAAAGCATTAGCTATGGTATACTACGGCAACATCGACCTGTGCCGCACGCGAGGGAGGAGCATGATGCCTGACGCAAATGACATTGTGATCATTGGCGCGGCACGCACACCGATCGGGAAATTCCAGGGTATGTTTCGCACCATCCCTGCCACCGATCTGGGTGCACACGCCGTTCGGGAAGCCGTTGCGCGCGCAGCGATTGACCCATCGCAGGTCGATGAGTGCATCATGGGGAATGTGGTCAGCGCCGGGCTTGGGCAGGCGCCTGCCCGTCAGGCGGCGCTGCGCGGCGGTCTCCCGGAGTCGGTCGGCGCGCTAACGATCAATAAGGTATGCGGCAGCGGTCTCAAGGCAGTGACACTGGCTGCCGCGCTCATCCGTTCCGGTGAAGCGTCGCTCATCGTTGCTGGCGGAATGGAAAGCATGTCACGCGCACCCTACCTGCTGCCACAGGCGCGAAGCGGGTATCGCCTGGGAAATGCCGAACTGGTCGACTCGCTCATCCATGACGGGCTATGGTGCGCATTCGAGCACCACCACATGGGGCATGCCGCTGACTGGACGGCGCGAACTTACGGGATTGCCCGCGAACAGCAAGACAGCTACGCCGCCGAGTCGCAGGCGCGCGCCGTTGCAGCGCAGGACGCCGGGGCGTTTACCGACGAAATCGCGCCGTTCAGGTTGCAAAACGGTGACATCCTGACCGCCGACGAACCGCCCCGTCGTGGCGTGAGTCTCGCCACGCTTAGCAAACTTTCGCCTGCCTTTTCGCCCGATGGCACCGTGACCGCAGGCAACGCACCCGGTCTGACCGACGGCGCGGCTGCGCTGGTCGTCACCAGCGCCCGACGTGCTGCCGAACTCGGCGTGCGCCCGCTGGCGCGGCTGATCAGCGTGGCGCAGGCGGCAGTTGCGCCGCGCGAAGTGTTTACCGCGCCAGTCTATGCTATCCGCCGCCTGCTGGCGCAAACCGCGACCACGCTCGACCGCTACGACCTGTTCGAGATCAACGAAGCATTCGCGGCGCAGATTGTTCAGAACATCCGTGCCCTGAACCTCGATACCGACCGATTGAATGTCCACGGCGGCGCAATCGCCCTGGGGCACCCGATCGGCGCCAGCGGCGCGCGTATTCTGGTGACGCTCATTTACGCCCTGCTGCGTCGCGGCGGCGGGCGCGGCATTGCTGCACTCTGCCTGGGTGGGGGTGAAGCCGTGGCAGTGGCAGTCGAAGCAGCATCCTGACCAGCGTATCAACGCACAGGCGAACGCCCCTTTTGGAAGGGCGACAGGCGAGTGAATTGGGGGGCGACGGTACAACTGTTGCCCTCTCATGTGAGACCGATAGCGATCAGGCGGGCGCAGCAGGGACGCAGTAGTGGCGAAGCGTGCTGCGCCCTCCCCATAGCGATTAGGCGGGCGCAGTAGGGGCGCAGTGTGCTGCGCCCTCCCTACACTTCGGCATCGCAAATATTGCGGAACCGGTTACAAATTGTTACGAAATCGTATCATTCCTGCACGTCATCAGTATTATCATAGCAGGTACAATACTAAGTGTTGTTAGAGCGTGATCAAAAACGAACATCTCGGATAGAGCCGATTCAGAAGCATTGCGATCGAACCAAGATAAAGAAAGGCTTCGCTTGATTCTGGGTTGCGGTTGTATTCTTTACCCGCCAAAAGATTACGTCCCGCCCACGCAATCGATCGTTCTACCACCCATCGCTTCGGAATAACGGCACATCCCGTTTGTCTAGGTGGTTTTTCAATGATATTCGGGCGTATCGCCGTGTTCTAGTGCAGCCATTCATCTCACTCCTGTTTCTATCCTTCATCCACCCGAATCTCGTGCATCCGAGGAAAGGAGTGATGATGCGCGGCCAAAAGCCATTCTGCGCCTTCGGTATCTGAAATGTCCGCCGGATGCACGAGCACGTGCAGCAAGAACCCATTCACATCAACCTAGGATTGCCGTTTGCGCCCATTGACCTTTTTTTCCCCGTCATCGCCGCGCTCGCCGCCTGCTTCGGTCGTTGTGACGGATTGGGAGTCCAGGACACTGATGGACGGCTCTGTATCGCAACTCAGCGCGTGTCGCGCCAGTTTGCGCAGCGTATCATTGATGTTGATATGAGGTTCCATCGCGATTCCATGTGTCAAAATCGTATCGAACCGAACGCATCGGCGGAACATCGTTCGGACGCATGCGCCATTGGCAGCCCGTGCGATGGTTGTCCAGCAGGGCGTTGACGATCGCGCGGCGATCAATGTCGGTCGGACGCCCGCCTTTGGACGACGGGGCGATGACCAGCGGCGCGAGAGCGGTCCACTGTTCATCGGTCAGATCGGTCGCATCGTTCGTTGGATAGGATCGCAGCGCACGTCGTGGCATACGAGATTGCTCCTCATCAGAACGGCATGGTTGCTCTCATAATACCACAAATACGGATTTCTGATCGCCTTCTCAGGAAAGGAGCTGCCCTCTATGGCTTCCCGGCAAGAAAGATCACAGCCATCATCGACCAGTTCATGACTAATACCGGCACCGACGTCACTGGTGTTGCCGCAGCGGGGCTTGATGGCATCGCACTCGCTTCGCGCATGTCATCGGAAGTCAGCAATGAGCGGCTGGCAGCCGTAGCTGCCACCATTATGGGCGTTACGCGACGGGTTGGCAATGAGTTGAGGATCGGTTTTACGGAAGAGGTTATTATCAAAGCCAACAAAGGGCTGTTTATGGTGTTGCCCGCAGGTGACCAGAGCCTGCTCGCCATCAACCTGCGGCAGGACGCCAATCTGGGGTTGGTGCGCCTGGAAGCGCGTGATGCCGCGCGCTTGATCGGTCAGGTGCTTACCACAGTGTATTCCCCAAATTGATAGTCACGGGGTAACCCAACGATGTTGGTTGGGGTGTACCAGCTTCTTCTACACGCTGCTTTTCTGTGAGGAGATGATTATCGCTGCCATGCTTGCGGTTCATCGTCGTACACAAGCATCACTGCATGTGGTTTGCACGCGCTGTTTATCACCCGACATCAGGAGGGATCACTATGTCTGTCGACCGATCCAGTTGGGAGGTTAAGGATGAAGCGGTACTAGCTGAACTCGTCCAGTTGCTGAACCTCAGCGCCGATGAAGCCGCAATTCTCAGGTCACCGCACGATGCGGCGCAGAAGCAGGCGCCGGCAATGCGCGAAGATTTCTACACACGACTGCTCGCGCATCCGCAGACCGCTGAGTATTTTACCGACATCAACATGAGTCGCATGTATGCAATGCTCCAGAACTGGTTTATCGAGTTATTCAGCGGAGTGTACGACGAAGCCTACGCCCGGCGTCGCATCAACATCGGCAAGGCGCACGTCCGAATCGGGCTGCCGGTGCGCTATCCTATCGCCATGCTCGATGTGGCGATCGCGCACGCCGAAGCTGTTGCGCGCACCCATCCGCAGCCAGACGCGGCAGTGGCGGCAGTGCGCAAGGTAATCGCGCTCGATATGGCGGTATTCCAACAAGCGCACGAGGACCGTCAGCTTGAGTTCCTCAGCAATATGGTCGGGAATGAACGATTGGCGCGCCGATTGCTCTCCGAAGAATAGAAACGCAGCACAACGAGGGAACGACATGGCGCTCAAAGGCACCCTTCGCGACATGTCACTTGTTGATCTCTTTCACGTCTTTCGGATGGGACCAAAAACCGGTGTGCTCCTCCTGGCATACGCCAGTTCGCACGCCATTGTGTATGTCGCCGCCGGAACATTGATCAATGCAGCAGTGGTGCGTCTCCCTGATCGCGCCGTCGTTGCTGCACAGGACGAGGCGGTGATCCAGATGTTGCTCTGGGATGACGCAACCTTCGTCTTTCGCTACGATCCGGCAATTGCGCAACGCCCGGTGCGCATTCGGCATAGTGCTGAGCATCTCATTCTGGAAAGTATGAAGCGCCGTCAGAGTCCTCAGGAAGCGCTTCCTCACCACACTGTCACGTCTGATACACGTCTGCAACTGTCACTGCTGGACTCTAGAGGCAAGAACGGCGTGAGTCTCACCGTGGAGCAGCAGCGGATTTTGAGTCGTATTCCGGATTTGCAGGTTGTCTGCGCCATCAGTGCTGCGACCGGCATCCCCCCTGACCAGACGATCCGCCTGGTGCTGGAACTCATGGCCATCGGTCTGATCGAGATCGTTCCCACCAGGCGACCAGTATCGTCCTCTGTGAATCGCCGCGAGATGTTTGCAACCGAGACCGAAGAACCGGCAGCGATCCCGCAGGTGATGATGCAACCGGGCAGCCAGGCTCAACCGGTCGCCCACGGACGTCGAATGCCAGTCCGGCGCAGCCTGATCGACGCAGTGATGCGTCGTGTGCGCGCGCTGTAGCGGATGGATCGCGCAGCATGCAGATCGTGAAGATCGTTATCACCAGCGGATATGCAGCAGGCAAGACCCGGTTCATTCGCACTATTAGCGACATCGAACCGGTATCGACCGACTACGCCGTCACGTTAGAGGAAGAGCGCGCACTCAAGCACGAAACGACAGTCGCACTCGATTTTAGCGTCATTGCCATCAACGAGCGTCTGAGTCTGTATCTGTTCGGCACACCAGGTCAGGAACGCTTCGATTTTATGTGGGAACACCTGGCATTTGGCGCACTTGGGTATGTGGTCATGGTCGACAGTTGCCGCCCGGCACACTTCGTCGAAACACAGCGAATATATGGATCGATTCGCAGTGATCACCAACGTACCGTTCGTGGTGGCAGCAAACAAACAGGATGACGAGACGGCGTTGCCACCCGCATATATTCGCCGTCGTCTGGGTGTTCCGGCAGAGGTGCCGGTGCTGCCGTGCGTGGCGAGTGATCGCACCAGCGTCAAACGGGTGTTGCTGAGTCTGTTGCATTTGATTGCCGAGCGGGTCCAGGATTAATTCAGGTTTTGACGTTGCTGCAAACACGCACCGCAGCGACGCCGAGGATGCAAAGAACCCTGAAAACGAACCACGATGGATGCATGGCGCAGCATACGTGTGCGTGACGCGCGAGAGAATCTTCTTCCGCGAACGCCGCGTCTCTGCGGTGACATACCCCTTTTGCATTGGCGTACCCCCTGAATGGGCGTACCAACGCTGCGCCTTTCCACACCTGCTGCTACTGCGCCATCGCACTACGCCGAAGAGCGTGAAATGGTATAATGATGGCAGTTTGTCTCGTATCAATGCAACGCCTATGAGTCACACCGTTCACGAACAGATTGCGCGCTCCACAGTCCCATCGGTCACGTGCGGCATCATCACGATCAGCGACACACGCACCCCGGAAACTGATACAGGCGGCGCCCTGATCCGCACGATGCTGGAGGGTGCGGGACACCAGGTTGCGCGTTACGTGGTCGTCAAAGATGAACCAACCCAGATCGTCGCGTATGTGCGCGAGTTTGCCGACGCCGGGTGCCAGGTCATTATCACCAGCGGTGGCACCGGCATCGCAAAGCGTGATAGCACCTTCGAGGCAATCGACGCGCTGCTCGAAAAACGCATGCCCGGCTTCGGCGAGATCTTTCGCGTGCTGTCGTACCAGGACATCGGACCGGCTGCCATGCTCTCGCGCGCAACCGCAGGCCTATTCCAGCGCTCGCTGATCTTCTGCCTGCCCGGTTCGCCAGCAGCCGTGCGCCTGGCGATGGAGAAACTCATTGTGCCGGAACTCGCGCATCTGGTATGGGAAACCATTCGATAGGCGCGACACCCGTCGTGTTTGAGGCAGAACCGTGATCCGCTGGATACTGCTCAAACTCATCCGTTTCTATCAACTGTTCATCTCGCCTGCGCTTCCGCCGAGTTGCATCTACGAGCCGAGTTGCTCGAAGTATACCTATCAGGCGATTGCAAAGCACGGTGCGTTGAAAGGAACCTACCTCGGCATTCGTCGCATCCTGCGCTGCCATCCATGGGCGCAGTGCGGGTACGACCCGGTGCCAGATGAAGTGATCTTCGCCTTTCGCCCTGTGTCGCCTGCGGAGGTTCCTGGAAAGCTGCACCTCACCCGACGATGTACAGCAGCGTTCGCTAAAGAGCAGTCTAATGCTGAACAAACGACGGTGCCCGCCGGAGAGGTCGTGCGCGAATGGGCACGAGCACTGACGGAACGCCACCCGGAGGTGCTGCGCGTCGGGTATGTCAGCAACCCGGCAGACGGTGACAAGCACGGACATCTGGATGTCCTGTTGATCGTCGCACAGTCAGACCTGCCCTTCAAGCAGCGTGCTGCTGCGTGGGAAGCGGATACACCGCCCGTTCCAGGGAAGCTGAACGTCTACACCCTCAACGAGTGGTCGCGCCTGCCACGCCAGGCACAGTGGGTCTTCGAACGCGACCAGGCGCTCTGGTGAGGATTTCGCAATGTCCGATCGATCGCTGGATTGGCTCAAACAGGCGGAACGCGATCTCGATCAGGCGCTCGACTCGCAACGCGCTGGTCGGCATGAATGGGCATGTTTCGCCGCTCATCAGGCGGCAGAGAAGGCGGTGAAGGCGCTGCACCTGTATCATAAGCAGGAGGCGTGGGGGCATATCATCGCACGTCTGCTGACCGACCTGCCGATCCACGTTGCTGCCGATCTCGTCGATAAGGCGCGGGTGCTCGACAATTTCTACATTCCGACCCGTTATCCGAACAGTCATCCGGCTGGCGCGCCCTATGAGCACTACGGCGCGCTTCAGAGCGATCAGGCAATCGCCTATGCCCGTGAAATCATTACATTCGTCCGTCATGAAATGGCCTGATGCTCAGGCGGTCGATCATGCGCTGCGAGAATGGGCGCAGGCGCAGGCAGAACGCCACCCGGAGATATTGCGCGTTGGGTACATCGGCTCCTATGCACGCGGCGACTGGGGGGTCGGCAGCGATCTTGACGTGCTGCTGATCGTCGCGCAGTCGGACCTCCCCTTCGAGCAACGTGCCGCCGCGTGGCATGTCGAGGCGCTCCCCGTACCGGTAGACCTCATGGTCTATACCCTCAATGAGTGGCTGCGCATCCTCCACAATAGCCGCTTTGCACAGGCGGTGCAGCGCGAGGCGCGGTGGGTATTTGAACGCGGGAAGGCTGAAGGTTCAGGCGTCTGAACAATGTTCCAGGTACACCGGGTTTTCACTGCGGCATACGGGCAGAGATACCCGCATCTCTGAACGTAGACCGAAATGATGGTCCTTGAATACATAATCCGACATAGCCCGCGCAGGCGGACTTCGCCTTGCCTAGCCGAGAGCTCTAGCCCGACGGCACGCGGCGCATACCGGATTATAGCGGTTCTCAGATACGTTGACCCCTGTCCAGGTCTACTGTGTCGTGCGAGGCGCTCGTTTCTGGCAGAGCGTAGACCGAATTTCTTTTCGGTCACCGTGTTTGGTAGCGCGATTCAGGGAGTGTTCAACCCTGTCCAACTGGTTTAACCTCTATGGGAACTGCTATAAATTCTCAACCTCCATGAGTCCAACAGCAAGAGACACATACCGGATTTACTTCTCAATCTCCATCAGCCCGCCGTCTCCGCATGCGGGTGGGGACGACCGCGCACCCAGGACACACGTGGTTCAATCATTTTGCCCATCGCTCTCAGCGGTGAGAACGCCTGAGATCCGCAGGGGCTTCCACGCGCTCAGGGAAGGCTTCAGCCCGCACGCGCGACGTCGCGCCCGCGCAGGCAGGCGTCGCCTTGCATCACCTGCAAGGTAGACCGAACATTGAGTCTTCTGTCAATGCACCGCTGCCCCATTGCTCAAACTTTCGGAAGCATCCCCCAACTGCTCTCCGCCGCTCAACCGCAGACCACGGCGCCAGTCGGCAGCTGGCAGCGGGCGTTTGCCTGCTGGTTGCACTGTGACCAGCGCCAGCAACCCGTCACCAGTCGCCACTGCCGGTCCGTCGGCAGTATCGATGAGTGTACCGGGCGGCGCATCAGCGCACCGGTCGGCAATGACGCGCGCTGCAATGATTTTGAGCAGCGCACCGCGCCACGTCGTCGTTGCGCCGGGCCAGGGATCGTAGGCGCGGGTCATACGCTCGATCCGGATGGCAGGTTGAGTCCAGTCGATAATACCATCATCGCGGGTGAGGAGTTTCGTGAACGTCGCGCGTGCGTGATCCTGCGGTTGCGGCGTTATGGCGCCCCTGGCATACGCCTCGAGCGTTTCAACCAGCATATCGGCACCGATCGCGAAGAGTTCCTGCGTTAGAGAACCGGTGCGCGCATCGGGAGGCAGCGGAACAGTACGCTGCGCCAGGATAGGACCAGAGTCCATCTTTGCGTCGATCAGCATGATTGTTACGCCGGTTTCGGCATCACCGTTGAGGATCGCGCCTGCAACTGGCGACGGACCGCGGTAGAGTGGCAGAAGCGACGGATGGATATTGACGTAGCCAAGCGGCGGAATAGCGAGCACATCGCGCCGCAAGATTTCGCCGTATGCGGCAACAACGCCGACATCAGGGCGCAGTGCTGCCAGTTCAGCCACGGCAGCCGGATCACGCAGCGTTTCGGGCGTAAGCACCGGCACTCCCAAACGAAGCGCCGCCTGTTTGACTGGTGTTGCAACCAACGCCCTTCCCCGTCCTGCCGGGCGATCGGGTTGTGTCACAACGCCTACCACCTGGTAGCGAGCATCTGCGACCAGACGTTCGAGCGGGATAACGGCAAACGCTGGACTGCCAAGAAACACAATCCGCAACGGCATGGATCACCTGTCTGATATTCGAATGCAACCACGCGTGCCACGATCCGCCTGTGTTGCGCGGTTCATGACCGGTGTAGTATAATACAGCAATGTAACACCGGCACGGCATCAGATATTCCTGATCAAGAAGCCTGATGCCGCATTCATGATAGAGCGCGAGTCGCCAATGCACGCCATTGTATATGATGGCAAACTGCGTCAGGTCGACGACTACCCTCGACCAGTCCTGCGTGCTGGCGAGGCGCTCATACGCCCCTCTCTGGTCGGTATCTGCAACACCGATATTGAGATTACGCGCGGCTACATGAATTTTCGTGGCGTTCTGGGGCACGAGTTCGTCGGTGTCGTGGTTGCATGCGAAGACACCGCCTGGATTGGTCAGCGCGTAGTTGGCGAGATCAACGCTGCATGCCGTTCATGCGCCGTCTGCCGACGTGGTGATGAGAGTCACTGTCCCAATCGAACAACGCTCGGCATCGATCGGCGCGACGGCGCGATGGCGGAATTGTTCAGTCTTCCGGTGGCCTGCCTGCATCGCGTGCCGGATCGCATGCCAGATGCAGTTGCCGTCTTCACCGAACCGGTTGCGGCAGCGCTCGAGATCCTGCAGCAGATACACCTACGCCCAACGGATCGGGTTGCAGTCGTGGGAGATGGGAAACTTGGGCTGCTCTGCGTTCAGACGGCGCGATTGCCAGGGTGCGATGTGACCCTGGTTGGACGGCATCCAGAGCGCTGGGAGTTTCTGGAGTGCATGGCGATACGCGCCATGCATGTGAATGAACTGGACGAGGCGCACACTGCTGGTTTCGATGTCGTCATCGATTGCACCGGTCACCCGCACGGATTCAGCGTGGCGCGTCAGTTAGTCCGTCCACGCGGGCGTCTGGTAATGAAGAGCACATTCGCTGCCGAATCGGAGTGCAACCTGACAATGCTGGTCGTCGATGAGATCCAGTTGATCGGTTCGCGCTGCGGTCCCTTCGCAGCTGCGTTACGTGCCCTGGATAGCGGGTTGATCACCACGGCACCGCTGATCGCCGCACGATTTCCTCTGTACGACGGCATACGCGCTTTTGCAGCAGCGGCGGGTCGATTGAAGGTGCTGCTGGAGGTGTAGATGGCGTCAAAGAGCCTCTTCGGACGGAATGATCAATCGGCTCGCTACGCTGCCGCGTCCCTGGCACTTGGATTAATGTTTGTGTCACTCGTCGTGATCTATCTGACGGTGCCGCAGAGCGATACAGTTACCTTTCTCTGTGTCGTCATCATGGCGGTCAGCCTGATCATCGCACTCAACGGCGACTGGAACGAGATTGGCACGATGGCGGCGCTTGCGACGGTGACATCCCTGATGGCAGCGTATTTTCTGGGACGCGACGTGCTTGGCGATGTTGGCAGCATTGTGTTCCCGATAGGTTGGATCGCCGTATTAATCTATATCTTCCGCTGGATTTCGCAGCATACTGTCGTGGTACCAGAGGACCACGCCATTATGGTTGCGCGGTTCTATAGCGGTTCGCTCTACCGCCTTCAACCGCCGCTGGCGCCACCACTGATCCCGATGCTGGAACGACGGGTGGCAACCATTCCGCTCTACGAACTGAGCCATGATGTCAAAGTTGTCAAGATTAACACTGGTGGGTCGCACAGTATCGATGAAGTAGAAGTGCATTTGCGCTATCGAGTGCAGAATCCTGAGTTTGCGCTGGCAAACATCCCCAATCGGGGACAGATCCAGAACGAGGTGGCGCGTGAGATGGGGCGTGATCTCGAACAGGCGCGCCTTGACGTGGCGTTCTGGGAGAAACTGCTGGCGCGTCAGCTGCACCACGAAGTCGATGATATTGTCCGCGAGGTGATCTTCGCCGAAACCAAGAGCGCAGTAGTCGCATATCAGGAGCGACAACGCATCTCACGTGAGGTGTTCCGACGCTTGAACGAACTGACACACCGCTGGGGCGTAGTTGTCACGCGGGTCGATATCGATTATTTCAATGTCCCAGAGGACCGCTTCCGTTCCGCTAACCCCGATGCTGCAATTGAGCGGGAAACGCGAATGCGCGAGATCGAAGCAGAACGTGAAGCGAAACGCATCCGAATGATGAGCGAAGCGGAAGCGCAGGCGGAAGCTGAGCGCATTCGTCGCATTGTGCGGGTGTTGCGCGAGGAAGGCATCGAGGTGTCGCCTGAAATCATTAATACGATTCTGCTTCAGGAATTGCTCGAGACCGATGCCCTGCCTCCACTTCCTGCGGATTCGAAATCATCGAGCGATGCGTCGAAGGGTGGAGAGAAAAAGCCAGAATATGCAAACAAACCATGACAATTCGGGCGAACCGGTGGTTGTTGTTGGCGCGGCGTGTCTGGACATCAAGTGTCGGCTGCGCGGCGATGTGATTGCCAGTACGTCGAATTCAGCAGACGTGCGCATCAGCGTGGGAGGATGTGCGCGTAATGTTGCTGAAAACCTGGCGCGTCTCGGCTATCCGACAACGCTGGTAACGGTGGTGTGCGACGATGATTTTGGTCAGGCGATTGTGCAGCAAACGGCACGCGCCGGGGTTAATACCGACCATATCATCAGGGTGTGTACACATCACTCGCCAGCGTATGTGGCGTTACTCTCACCAGAGGGACAGTTGATCACCGGTGTCGATGACACCGAAGCGGTCAAGGCGCTGACGCCAGAGGTGATCACCGAGCACCGTGCACTGTTCCAGAATGCGCCAATGGTAGTGATAGACGCCAATGTTCCGGTCGAAAGCGCAAAGACCTTGCTTGACATCTGCACTGCAGCCGATGTGCCGGTTGTGCTCGATCCGGTGGCATACGAGCCAGCACTGCGTTACCGACCATTCGTCGGTTCGTTCTTCATGGTCGCACCGAACGCTATCGAAGCGGAAGCGCTGTCCGGTGTACAGGTGACAGATATCGCGCAGGCGATCACTGCCGCTCGCCGCCTGACCGCTGAAGGAGTTAGAGTCGCAATTGTGACCCTTGCAGAGCAGGGGTTGGTCTACGCAACACCTTCATCGAGCGGTCATATTCCAGCGATTAATGTTGAAATTGTTGATCCTACCGGCGCTGGCGATGCGCTCACGGCCACGGTGGTGTATGCACTGTTACACGATATTCCTATCGACGAAGCAGTGCGCCTGGGAGTGAGCGCCGCAACGTTGACGCTTGGGTCGCCCGATACGGTGCGCCAGGACCTCACGCTGGAAATCCTGTACGCCCAACTCGTGATCTGATGCAGGTGTTTCGTTCGACAAGCGTCACAGTAGCGATCGCCTGCGCAACCTGTGGTGTGCGCATATTCCATGACCAAACGCATCCTGATTGCAGATGATGAACCGGCAGTGCGCCAGCTGCTCGAACTGGTGTTGCGTTCTCAGGGGTATGAAGTAGTGACGACCCAGAACGGCGATCAACTCGTACGCACGGCGCAGGAGTGGATTCCGGACTTGGTGATCATCGATCTGATGATGCCGCAGATGGACGGGTATGAGGCGATTCGTCAACTACGCAACGATACCCGCACCGCCCACGTGCCAATGCTCATCCTCACTGCTCGCTCAACTGCCGAGGACGTGGTGACCGGTTTTGATACTGGTGCTGATGATTATGTGACTAAGCCGTTCAATATCCCCGAATTGCTTGCACGCATTCGAGCACATTTGCGTCGCGCAGCGCAGACTCCGGTGCATAATCCACTCACCGGTCTGGCAGGGAATGTGCTCCTGACCGAAGAGTTGAAGTATCGCTTGAAGAACGATACACCGTTTGCCCTGTTGTACGTCGATCTCGATAACTTCAAGGCGTTCAACGATACCTACGGACCGGCGCGTGGTGACCGTTTGATCAAACTGGTTGCCGGGGTGCTTACGGATGTGATTCAGGAGAAGGGCGCCGCTAGCGATTTCATCGGGCATATCGGCGGTGACGACTTCGCAGTGCTCACGTCGCCTGAACGCCTCGATGAAATCTGCCAGAGTATCATTGCACTGTTTGATATGCGCGTGCGCGACCTCTACGACCCGGAAGACCTGGCGCGCGGCTATTTGCGCGGCGTTGATCGGCAGGGGGTGCCGCGCAATTTCCCAATCACGACGATTTCGATAGGAGTGGTGACCAACTGCCGCCGGCACTTTACCGATTACGAAGAGATCAGTCGCGTAGCGGCAGAGATGAAGCAGTATGCCAAGCAGTTGCCCGGCAGCACCTATGCGGTTGACAGTCGCAGCACCAATGAGCAGGTTGTTGAGCGTGACCGCCGTGGTGTGTCACTTCCACCAGTGCTGATTGTTTCTGCCGATGTCATGCTGCGCAGCGCTATCGTCCCGATGATCGACGAAGCCGATCTGCGTGCACTTGATGCGCCGACTGTGCTCGATGCCGAACGGTTGCTCGCCTACCATCCCGAAACAGCCCTAGTGATTGTTGATATGCGGATGGGGAAACAGTTGTGCGAGTTCTGTCACAACCTGGCCACTCATCAACCGAAACTGCCGATCATTGCGCTCGCCGATAAGGACAGTTCTGGCGTGGTCGCTCCGGGCACAGTTAGGCATATCCTCTCGCTACCGCTTGATCAGGAACAGTTGCACGCGAAGATCGTTGAAGTGCGCAGCCCGTCGCAAAAGGCATCGTAGCGTATGCAGGTCGCAGTCATCAGTCTGGCGCTTCTCGCCGCTATTGGTGCGGCGGTTCTCCTGGTTGCGCCGTTGCGCGCGCGGTTGCAATTCTGGTTGTGGCAGTTCTGGGCGTCTGTTCAAAGACGTGCCAGGCTGGCGCGCAGCGCAACGGTTATCAGCAGTTCTGGCGAGGAGATTGAACTACCTGATGCCGTGCTCGCCGATATACCCTGGACCGGACGAATACGCGAATCGTTGTCCAATACACGCCTTCGCGTCGTCAGCGCCGGTATCCTTCTGGTAGTGTCGATTCTGCTGGTACTGCCTCGCCTGCTTCCCGAAACCCGCGCTGATGAACTGACGGTGCTGGTAGCGCCGTTCTATGAAACCGGCAGCGTTTCGGGCACAACAGGACGCAGGGCGGCGGTTGAACTGGCAGAGCTGCTAGCAACGACTTCTGGTCCGGGCGTTACAGTTCGATCAGTTGACGTTGCACCCGACGATCTTGTTGCGGCGCAGGCGCTCATACAGGCATACCGTGCTGATCTCCTCATTTTGGGAGAGATAATCACTGGCGGGATGCTCGATGCCCCAACATTGACACCAGTTGCCATTTATGCACCGGAAGGGATACAGGCGTCTTACAGTCTCGACGGCTTTGTCGGGCGTTTCGCATTTCCATCGGTCTATCCGCTTGCAACGCAACCAATCAATGGGCGTGTTGTCATTCCGCGTCTGGTGCGCGCGCTGGCGGATTACAAACGTGGAGCGTACAGCAACGCTATCGCCACGTTCGACGAACTCGAGCGCGATTACCCGGCGTTGCGTCCCGGATTACTGCGGACACTGCGCGCTGTGATCTGGTGGGCGCGCGGTGACTATGAGCAGTCGGTCGAGGAGTTCCAGCGGGCAATCGCTGCTATGCCTGATGCGTCGCCTGCCGAACTGGCACGATTGTATGCCTCGCTTGGCGCGGTCCAGTACGACATGGGTGACCCGGCTTCCCGTGAATCGTTCAATCGGGCGATTGCGCTGCTGCAAGGCCAGGATCTTGGCGCACTGCGGTACAGCCTGGCGCTGGAGGAACTGCGGTCTGGCAATCCGGCGGCTGCGGCTGTATCGCTCGAACAGGCGCGCCGGTTATTACCGCCGTCTACGCCACTGTTGTTGACACTTGCCAGAGCATACCGTCTCGATGGACAACTGGAAGCAGCAGCAGAGATGCTCAACGCAGCTGCCCGCCAGATCGACGCCGATGACCGCGATGTCCCTTCCGATCTTCGTCCGCTCGTAAGCGCACGCCTGCGCGCGTCAGTCCAGGGCGAGCGCGCGCTTTTGCGTCTGGCACGACTGGTCAATGCGCGTGGTCCGCTCCTATGGGAACTGGATGTCACACCCCCACCGTGGACACAAGATAGAGCATCGTCGTCTCCAGAGACAGAACTGAATGCCATCCTCAGCGACCTTTCACTGGCGCTGCGTGAAGCAACGACGCTCAACCAGGAATGGAATAAACGTGCCGCGACCGCCGACACTGAACAACGGCGGGTCGATAGCAGCATCGCCACCCATCAGGCGCGCCGCGCCGATCTCGCGCTACGGCAGCATCGTTTCTGGCTGGCTGCGGTCGAAGTCGAACTCGCGCGGTTGCGCGATACGCGACCACCGACGGGCGCCGCGGCAATCTGGGCGGGTCTGACGCGCACCTGGTCGCCAGCTACCGACGCGCTCCGACAGATTGACATTCTTGAAAAGGCACAGCCGGGCAGCGCCGAACTGATCCTTCTGCGCGGAAAATCACTGGTGGTGAATGATCGGTTGGAGGAAGCACGTGCAGCGTTTGAGACGGCGGCGCGGCTGGCGCCTGACCGACCGGAACCGCTATTCCATCAGGCGTTGCTGATCTTGCCGCAGAACCGTGATCAGGCGCGACAACTGCTTGCCGCAGCGCTGGATCGCGATCCGAACTACTTCCCGGCGCGCATCCGTCTGGCAGAACTGGCAGAAGAAGATCAACGCTGGCAGGAAGCGCTCATACATCGTCGCTGGCTGGCTGAACAACACCCCGGCGATAACGAGGCACTGGCGCTGGCACGTACGCTTCGTCTCAGCGGACCGGAAGGGTACGCTGAAGCCGAACAGACGCTTTTGCCGCTGGTGGAACGCAATAATGCGGATGCCATTATCGAACTGAGCCGGCTTTACCGGGCTGCCGGGCGAAACGACGCGGCTCGCAGTGTGCTGGAGCAGGGGCGACGGAATACTGCGCGCAGCACGCTGGCATTCGCTGACCTTTCGCACGAACTCGGACAGGTGCTGCTCGATCTGGGCGACATTCCGCTCGCTGAGCGCCAGTTCGAAGCAGCGGTCAATTCAAACCCACGCCACGTGTACGCGCACCTGGCGCTAGCGCAACTCGCTCGAAGCGCAGGGAATGACCGCGCGGCTGCGCGTCGTTACGAAGCGGCGCTCGACGCTGGTGCAAGCGATCCTGCTGTGCTGGAGCAGATAGGGACGACGCTGCTCGAACTTCGTGAGTATAATGCCGCAGTGATAGCGTATGAGCGTGCGATCTCAAAGCAACCGGCGAGCGCAACGCTCCACTATGGTGCAGCGCTAGCATATCTGGGCGTGGGGCGCCTCGATGCTGCGTATGAGTCGGCGCAGCGAGCGCTCGAGCGGCGCAATGCCTATCCAGAGGCGCTGGTGTTGCTGGGTGACATCGCATTACAACGTGGCAAACTGGCAGAAGCCGAACAGCAGTATCGCGCAGCATTGCAGCAGAATCCATCACTGGCGGCAGCGCACATTGGGCTTGGTCGAGTGGCGGCAACTGGCGGCAACTGGTCGATTGCAGCAGGGCATTTCCTGAACGCAGTGCAGGGAGAACCGCAATCACCCGATGCTCTGCTCTGGCTCGGCGAGGCGCGGCTGCGTATCGACGATATCGATGGCGCTATTGCGGCATACAGCGAGGCGCTGCGCCTGCGCGACAATTTTCCGGAGGCATATTTTGGGCTGGCGCAGGCGGAGTATGGAGCAGAACGCATCGAGGAGGCATTGCGCAATGTCATCCGCGCGCTGGAGTTGCGACCAAGCTATGCTGAAGCGGCGTTGCTGATGGGAAAGATTTATGAACGGCAGGGGTACAGCACACGCGCACTCGAAGCCTATAAACGGGCGACCGATATTAATCCACGTCTGGCGGAGCCGCACTATCGCCGCGCGCTTCTGCTCATCCGCGCCGACCGGTTGAACGAAGCGCGCGAAGAACTTGAAGTCGCAACCCGTCTCGATCCCAACTTTGCTGAGGCGCATTACTGGTTGGGACGGGTCTATTTTGCACAACGCAACTTTCAGGCAGCGCTTAAACGGTTCCGCGAAGCAGTCAACAGACAGGGCGGCGCGTATCCCGAAGCGCGGTATTATCAGGGACTGGCAGAAGAACAACTTGGAGATTTGAACGCAGCAATCCGGTCATTCGAGATGGTTGCCAATCAGAGTAATGATACGCTCTGGGCAGGCGAAGCGCGTGCAGCGCTGGCACGAATGAGTGACCGCTAGACAAAGGAGTCCTGAATGACACCAATACCGGCAATGGCGCTGATCGAACAGGCAGCGTATCTGTCACCTGTCTGGGCGCGCTACAGCGATATATTCGTTGAGCGCGGCGAAGGGGTCTATCTATACGATGTCGAAGGGCGACGATACCTGGATTTTACCTGCGGCATCGGTGTGACGAACACCGGGCACTGCCATCCACGTGTGGTGCAGGCGATCCGCGACCAGGCAGGTCTGCTGCTGCACGGGCAGGCAAACATTGTCTATCACCGCCCGATGCTCGAACTGGTGGCCGAACTGCGCACCATCGTTCCTTCAGAACTCGACAGTTTCTTTTTCAGCAACAGCGGCGCAGAGGCGGTCGAGGGCGCGGTCAAACTGGCGCGTCAGGCGACAGGACGCAGCGACATCATCGCGTTCGATGGCGGCTTCCACGGGCGCACCGCAGGCGCGATGGCGCTCACCAGTAGCAAAGGCAAGTATCGTTATCGGGTCGCACCATTGCCTGCGGGGGTGCATTTCGCACCGTATGCTGCATGCTACCGCTGCGCCGTTGCCCGCGCAGCTGGCGCCGACACAGCAGCGATCTCCGGCGCAGCGCCCGACGACCGGGGGTGCTGCGGCAACCCGCTACATCAGATCGAACATCTGCTTCATACCCACACGACACCGGAGGACGTGGCAGCAATACTGGTGGAACCAGTGCTTGGCGAGGGCGGCTATATCGTTCCGCCGGTCTCGTTTCTTCAGGGATTGCGGCGCATCTGCGATCAGTATGGGATACTCCTGATCGTGGACGAAGTGCAGAGCGGATTTGGGCGCACTGGTCGTTTCTTTGCCATCGAGCACTTCGGTATCGTTCCCGACATTATGACGGTTGCCAAAGGGATTGCTTCAGGACTTCCGCTTTCTGGTATTATTGCACGGCGCGCTATTATGGAACGCTGGCAGCCGGGGTCGCATGGCGGCACCTACGGCGGCAATGCAGTCGCGTGTGCTGCTGCAGTTGCCACGATTCGGGCGATGCGTGAAGAGCGCATGGTCGAAAATGCAGAGCGTCAGGGCGTGCTGTTGAAGACAGAACTGCTGCGGATCAAGGAGCAGTCTCCATCGATTGGCGATGTACGCGGGATAGGGTTGATGGTTGGCGTCGAACTGACGGCAGCGGATGGCACACCCGATACTGCCCTAGCGAAACGCGTTGTGGCAGCATGCCGCGATCGGGGATTGCTCCTGTTGACCTGCGGACCATACGACAACGTCATCCGTTTCATTCCGCCGTTAATCGTTGAGGAACATCAGATTCGCGACGCTGTGCGCATCTTTGAGGAAGCGCTGGCGTCTTAGCAAGGCGTGGAGTTCTGCTCCGCGAACATCTGGTACCATGCCACACCGTGCACCATATCGGGTTGCGCTTCAGGCATTGCAATCCGACCGACTCCGCCGCGATTACGCGGATCTCGCCTCCGAACCGCAATATCGGTTGATTGGTGAGTTCTTTTTTACCGAACTGTACGGTCCACGCGACTTTAGTGCGCGAGATGCGCAGGCGCGCCGCCTCCACCTGCTCGTCCAGGGTTTCCCTGGCGTAGTTATTCGTGATGTTGAGCAGGTGCTCGAATTGCTCGACCTGACAAACCGCCTGGATGAAGAGGTTGTTGAGCAGTTGATCGCAATTGGGGCGCCGCTGGATTTCGATATGGAGACGTATGAACGCGCCTATCGTCTGGCAGACAATTATGCTGATCGGGTACGCCAGATCGAGCTGGTGCGTCAGTCGCTCTACAACGTTGCGCGCCTGACGCGCAACCCACTGATAGGCATCGCGCTAGACCGCACGCGCGGACTCGCGGAGATGCTCGGCATGAACGATATTCACCGCTTCCTTCGCGTTGGCTATAAGGCAGTCTTGCCAGTACGCGATATGCCGCGCTTTATCGAGACAATCGCCGTGCGTGAGATGAACCGGCTTGATCGGATCTATGCTGATCAGTTGAAGCACACAAAGAAATAGGGTGCAACGAACGAGAGATAGCTGCGTAGCGCAGCTCGTTGCCCTCGACAGCAGCACCCTATTCCTTCATCCTGCGCAGCATGCGGAGGTCAGCCTCGACCATCATCTCAACCAATTGCTCGAAGGAGACTTCTGGCTTCCATCCCAGTTTCTCGCGGGCGCGGGATGGATCTCCGACCAGCAGATCAACCTCGGCAGGACGGAAAAACCGTTCATCGACGACAACATAATCGCGATAATCTAACCCCGCATACGCGAACGCTAGCTCACAGAATTGCCGCACCGAGTGCGTCTGACCGGTCGCCACAACATAATCGCCGGGTTGATCTTGTTGGAGCATCAACCACATAGCGCGCACATAATCGCCAGCATATCCCCAGTCGCGCTGCGCATCGAGGTTGCCAAGGCGCAGTTCCCGGTCGAGACCGAGGGCAATGCGCGCGACACCGTGCGAGATTTTGCGCGTCACGAACTCGAGACCGCGACGCGGCGATTCATGGTTGAATAAAATGCCGCTGCTGGCGTGCATGCCATAACTTTCGCGGTAGTTGACCGTGATCCAGTGCCCATAGACCTTTGCGACGCCATACGGCGAACGCGGATAGAACGGCGTTGTCTCACGCTGCGGCGTTTCGACAACTTTACCGAACATCTCGGAAGAACTGGCCTGGTAGAAGCGTATTTCAGGATCGACGATCCGAATAGCATCGAGCAGGCGCGTGACTCCGAGCGCTGTCACTTCACCGGTAAAGACTGGTTGTGAGAATGATGTCTGGACAAAACTTTGGGCAGCCAGGTTGTAGACTTCGGTGGGGCGATGCTCACGCAGCATATGGATGAGCGAGACTTCATCGAGCAGATCGCCCGGAGTCAGTGTCACCCGATCCTGGATATGTCGGATGCGCTCGAAGTTGACTGTGCTGGAACGCCGAATCATCCCAATGACTTCATACCCCTGTTCGAGCAGGAACTCCGCTAGGTACGACCCGTCTTGCCCGGTGATGCCAGTAATGAGAGCACGCTTACGCGCCATGAACGAGCCTCGCATGATGTACTAACGATGCGATAAATAACTACAGCACGGATCACGTGGCGAGCGTCTGGATACACCACATGACCTGAGCGTGTATCATACCACATTCTGCCTCCGCGCCGACAGGAGGAACAACAATGTCAGTTATTCATTTCAACACCACGCAATACGACGCTACGGCATTTATTGGGAAACGGCCTGACCTGCCAAGTGCCGCTCTTTCAGCGCGATTATAGCCGGACACAGGACGAATGGGAAGACCTGTGACAGGATATTCTCAACACCGTTATTCGCCTGGTAACGCCGGATAGGGGTCAGGTGTTTGATCTTTTGCGGTGTACGGAAGTTGATGCACCGGTCTACGCTGCGCTTGCAAACCTGGAAGATTAGACATCATAAGGTTTAATGGTATACTATTTTCATACGAGCCGAAATAGAGGGAGACGCCATGTGTAAGTATCGATCCATCATCAAAAACCCGACGAAATGACGTTCTATGACTGGACTGACCGCTGATGAGTTCCACGCGCTGGTTCCGATCTTCCACGCCGCATTTGAAGCGTATATGAAACGCCGCACCATTGACGGTCACGTCCGATAGTGCCGCCGCTACGTCTCCTACGCAAACTCGCCGCTCCCGACAACAGAAGACAAATTGCTCTTTATTTTGACCTACTTAAAACAAAATCCAGCGCAAGTGATGCATGGACACATCTTTCACATGAGCCAGTCAAACGTGAGCAAGTGGGTGCATCTTTTGCATGGGGCGCTGAACTATGCACTGTCACCGCAACATCTCCTGCCAGCGCGCACTGCCGACGAACTGGCGCAGCGATTGCAGGAGGAACCGCCGCCTTCGGCGGCTCCAACTCCCCTTTTACCTTTTATCCATGACGGCGTAGAACGTCCCATTCATCGTCCGAGTGATAAAGTTGACCGAGAATTGTATTACAGCGGCAAGAAGAAACGGCATACGCTTAAGAATGTTCTTATTGTTGATGAGTTCGGCGCTATTCACTTTTTGAGCGATACGTATGAAGGAAGAGTGCATGACAAGAGTATTGCGGATGAAGCGAAGTATTCCCTTCCGACAGCAAGTCTGCTCTATCAAGACGTCGGGTTCCGAGGATTTGACATGCATGGCGTGCTGGTGATTGAACCGAAGAAGAAGCCGCGCTACAGAAGGCTCACACCGCAAGAAAAGGCGAATAATCGGCGTAGATCATCGGTTCGCGTGCGCATTGAACATGTTATCGGCAAAGTTATGGAAACGTGTTGCGGGTTGCACAACTTCCGAATTCGGTTGAAACGCAAAGAGTATTCTGAAAATCAAAGTAAACCTTGATGAAGTCTATTGTCTGGCAGAACGTCAACAACGGACGGCGCGTCTGGCAACGGCAATCTGGCGGTTGCCGCAGATTGATACGCGCCGGCCGTCATCGTGATCCGGTCAAGACATGGCATATCACGTCTCGACCGCAAGACAACCCCGAATTACCGTGATCGTGCAGCTTGAACTGCCTTCTCTGCTGCTTCCGCCAGCGTCGTAGCTGGTATCAGCGCCGATTCTGCCAGAATGCGCCGACCTTCTTCCTCATTCGTGCCGACCAGTCGCGCAATCATGGGAACGTCGGTATTGACCTCTTCCAGGGCGGCGACAATGCCTTTTGCGACTTCATCGACACGGGTGATACCGCCGAAGATGTTGAACATTACCGCCTTGACGTTCGGATCAGAGAGGATGATCTGGAGAGCGGTTTTGACCTTCTCTTTGCCTGCACCGCCGCCGATGTCGAGGAAATTGGCAGGTTCACCGCCATACAGTTTGATAACATCCATCGTTGCCATCGCCAGACCGGCGCCATTCACCATGCAGCCGATATTGCCGTCGAGTTTGATGTAGGTGATGCCAGCCTCACGGGCACGCTGCTCGGCTTCCGGCTCATCCGACGAGTCGCGCATCGCTTCGAGCTCAGGATGGCGAAACAACCCGCTATCGTCCAGCACAATCTTCGAGTCAAGCGCCAGAAGCGAACCGTCGGCGCGCACAACCAGCGGGTTGATCTCTGCCAGCGACGCATCGACATCCATGTAGGCACGGTAAAGCGCTGTAGCAATCTGAGCAAACTGGCGCACCTGCCTGCCGTCGGTCAATCCAATACCGTATGCAAGATCACGCGCTTGAAAGTCAAGCAACCCCATCATCGGGTGCGCCGCCACTTTGACAATCGCTTCTGGTTTGGTCCTGGCGACTTCTTCGATTTCAACACCGCCCTCGGCTGATGCCATCATCACAATTCGCCGTGAGGCGCGATCCAAGATCGCACCCAGGTAGATTTCGTGCTCGTAGGTGATGGCTTCGGCAACCAGCACTTTCTCGACAGTCAATCCTTTGATATTCATGCCCAGGATCTGGCCCGCGACCTGCTCCGCCTGTTCCGGGGTGTCGGCGAGTTTGACGCCGCCTGCCTTGCCGCGCCCTCCAACAAACACCTGCGCTTTGACAACGACTCGCCCGCCAATCTGCTCCGCAATTGCGCGTGCTTCTGCCGGTGTTGTGGCGACACCGCCACCAGTCACCGGTATGCCGTAGCGCGCCAGGATATCGCGTGCCTGATACTCGTGCAGCTTCATCGCCTGTTCCTCTCCCTGCTCGTGCGTGACTTGCGCAGAATGGTAGCATTTCCGCTGCACTGCGTCAACTTTCGAGCACTACCCAGGCGCGGCGATCGCGCTTGTTCAGGATCGGCGGATGCTCAATCGGCGCAATGTCGCTCAACCAGATGAGCACGGCATAGCGACTGTGCTGCACCCGGTCAAGCACATCATCATCCAGGCACAGTCCGGCGGCGTACTGATCGATCAGCGCTGCAACGCGCGCTGGCGTCAGGTTATCGTAGAACGCCACCTTCACAACCCGCGCTGTCGCTGCGGTTGGTCCGCCAGAACGCTTCAGGATCAACTGATCGTCAACGGCGACACGACCATACGGCGCAGTGCGCATCCGCAAAAACCGCGACTCAATAGTCTTGACGCCCATCAGGATGCGGCTCAGGTAAGGTTCGCGCAGAATGGCGAGGTGGGTTGCCATGCAACATTCATCGTCACAGTTGCGTCGTAATGAGCGGAAAGGAGCGCGCAGGTTACGATTCGAGCATGGGTATTGTACCGTACTGCGTGGTGATGGACAATGGAAACTCGACCACTTCGACGCGTACGCAGTGAGCGTATTTTCGGCGGGGTCGCCGCCGGTGTGGCGCGCGCGATGAATATCGATCCAGTGTTTGTACGTTTGGGTTTCCTGTTTCTCGCACTGCTCAACGGATTTGGCACGCTGTTGTACCTGGCAATGTGGATCCTTGTGCCAGCCGAGGATAGTCAGGAGATCGACCCCAGATCGCAGATCTGTGAAAATATCGCCGATATACGCGCGGTCGTCGAAGAGTATGTGGCGCGGGTTCGGAGCATGTTCGTAGCGTAGGATGACAGTTCAGGGCAGGCCCGACGCCTTCAACGCCCAACGTTCCACTGCAATGCGCCGCGATCGTCGTGCTGCACGACCAGGAGTAACCCTTCGCGCAGCGAAACGAAACCGGGTGGGTCGATCAGGATATTGCTGACGCCACGCGCGCGTTCGAAGTACAACGTGGCGTCTTCGAGTGAGTAGAACAAGCCGCGTGTTGTGATCCCGCGTACTACTGGTGTCAATGGCAGGAGCGAGAGGGTATCGCCGGGGGAACCGTCGAGTGTCGCCTGATCGCGCACCAGGAAGAGGCGTTGCCGCTCATCGATCAGGCGTACCTGTCGCCCATGCAGTTCAGGCATTGCCAGCATGGCGACATTAGCGAAGGTGTGATCCCAGCGACCGCCAAGGGCGCCGAGAATGTCGATCCGCTCTGCACCGATGGCTGCGGCGTGCAACAACGCCAGTTCCAGGTCGGTTTCGTCCTTTTCGCGTGGGAAGCGACGCAGTTCGACGCCGTCCGCCGCCAGCGCCGCCAGCCGATCATTGTCGAGCGAGTCGAGATCGCCGATCACCAGCGATGGGCGAAGACGTGCTTCTACCAGCGCGTTTGCACCGCCGTCAGCAGCAATCACCACATCAGCATCAGTGATCAGCGAACGGTAGGGGTCGAGCGATAATGACGGAGCATTGGCGACAATTACCACATACATGGCTTTCCTATGCAACGCCAACAATCCGATTGCGCAGGATGCCGATTGAGTCGATCTCTGCTTCCATTACATCCCCGGGGCGCATGTACTCCGGCGGTGTGCGACCGAGTCCAACACCGGCCGGGGTGCCGGTTGCAACGATCATGCCCGGCTCCAGCGGCATGCCAAGTGATAGATGCTCGATGATCGCCGGAATATCGAAAATCAGGTCGCCCGTATGGGAGTTCTGGCGTGTCTCGCCGTTCAACCGCAATCGTATGCCGAGTCCCGCAGGGTTGGGGATCTCATCAGTCGTCACAATGCATGGTCCCATCGGGCAGGCGCGATAGAGGCTCTTGCCTTTGAAAAACTGCTGGTGCCTGCTTTGCAAATCACGCGCTGAAATGTCGTTGATGATCGTGTATCCGAAGACGTACTCCATCGCCTCATTGCGCGGGATGTTCATCCCGGCTTTGCCGATGATGAATGCCAGTTCGACTTCGTAATCCAGTTCGTTTGTCACCTTCGGATCGAGCGGAATATCGTCGTCCGGTCCGCACACGGTATGCGCCGCTTTGGTGAAGAAGACCGGGTACTCTGGCATTTTTGGCTCCCGCCCGCGCGCGCGGTATGACTCGATAGTGTGCGCAACGTAGTTCATGCCCAGGCAGATGACATTCTGCCGCGGACGCGGGATGGGGGCAAGGAGGGTTACAGTGCTCAGCGGTACGCCTGCACCGCGTTCCACTGCTGCGCGCGCAGCTTCCAACCCGGCAGGACCGGCATCGATCAGACTCAGCATATCGGGCGCTACACTGGCAAGCGACACGACCTCGTCGCCACGTAGCGCACCCAGGTGAACTCCCTCGCTGTCGCGGTAGGTCACCAGACGCATTGTTTGTCTCCTCAAAAGCATGACAGGCGGATACGGTATCCTGTATAGTACCACAGAATAGAGGCGAGGGGCGAGAGGATTGAAGGTTGAAAGTGGGAAGGTCGTTGCATGTTGAACGTTGCAGGTGGGAGGAGGCGAGGGGCAAGCGAGGGACGAGGCGAGGAGTGAGGGGCAACGTAGGGGTGCAGCAGCGCTGCGCCTGGACCGGAAGCGGGGGCAAGCGTAGGGGTGAGGTGCAAGGGGCGAGGGGCAAGTGAGGCGCAAGGTGAGGCGCAACGTAGGGGCGCAGCAGCGCTGCGCCCAGACTGGCAGCGGGGGCAAGCGTGGGGTGAGGCGCGAGGCGAGGGGCGACGTAGGGGCGCTGCGCCACTGCTACCGTTGCCGGTCGCGCTGGTGTAGTTGCCAGGCGGTAAGCGCCAGGCAGACGACCATGTAGCCCAGGAGGATGACCCAGCGTGAGAGCAGATGGGTTGGAGTGAAGGTATATTCCTCTGGTGGATTGGGCAGGCGGAGCATCCCGGGTTGGAGCGGCAGGCTGTTGATATTAACCGAGGTGCCATAGGCATCCATCGCCCAGCGACTGATCGTCAACCACGAGAGGACGCGCTGAACTGTGATGCCATCCCCAAGACTGAAGATGACTCCTGCAAAAATGATCTGCGGGATAAGCGCCAGCGGCACCATCGAAATCGCGCGATCCGGCGTTGCTGCAAATGCTGAAATAGCCAGCCCCATCGCCATTCCGGCCAGCGACGTCAATACAGCAGTGATGAACAGTTCCAGCTGGATCGGCAGCATCACCCCATGCTCAGGGAATTGCACCTTCAAGCCGACCAGTGCGAGCAGGACAGCGCTCTGGAGAATTACCAGCAGGAGCAGCACCACCACTTTAGACAGGACATACGGAACAATGCGCAGGTTTGCCAGACGTTCACGCCGGTAGATCGGTGCTTCTTTAGTAATCTCGCGTGCAGCGTTGATGATGCCGAACCAGACGCCGACTGTTGCCAGCATGAAGAGCACTTTTTTGGCTTCGTTCGCAAATGCATTCTCGCCAACGATAGCATCTGCTTTGGCGACCAGCATCAGCAGAAGACCGATAATCGGCGCCTGGAGCAGAAGGATCGCCAGATTGCGCCGGTCTTGCAGGGTCAGGTCGAAGTAGCGACGCACCAGAATGCCAAACTGACGGAATGACGAAACACCGGAACGCTTCGCGGCGCTCTGATCCGCTGTGTTGCCAGATACCGGACCTGCTGGCGCCTGCGCCAGTCGTCCGGTCACATACGTGGCATACTGTGGCGAGGCGCGGAACTTCATTTCCCACAATTCTGCGAGCGTCGGAACCGTCGGCTTGCTATTGCCAGATGTTTGCTGATGATGGTGCTGCCAGGCAGCGTATTCCGCCTGCAGATCACGTTGCACAATCGCCCACCGTTCAGGGTCATTTGGATCAGCCAGCCCGTCGATGCGGGTGTAGATGTCGGCAAAATCGCCGCTTGCCACACCGAAGAACTTGAGCGCCTCAGCTGGCGGACCAAAAAACACCATGCGCCCATCCGACATGAAGGCAACGTGGTCGCAGACATTGATATTAGCGGTTGCATGGGTCACCAGGATAATTGTTCGACCGCTATCTGCCAGGCGACGCAGGGTATACATCATCTTCTTTTCGAGACCGGGATCGAGACCGGATGTTGGTTCATCCAGGAAGAAGAGTGAAGGATCAGCCAGCAGTTCGGCACCGATGCTGACCCGTTTGCGCTGCCCGCCCGACAGATTTTCGATCGGTTTTTCGCGGTGCGGCGTCATTTCAACGTCGTCGAGCACCTGCTCGATGCGCTGACGGATCTCTGCTGGCGCTGTATCGGCGGGCAGGCGGAGTTCAGCTGCATACCTGAGCGCGCGTTCGACCGGCAGCGCGCGATGCAGGATATCGTCCTGTGGGACATAGCCGAGCACTGAACGATAAGCATCAAAGTTGCGATAGTAATCGTCGCCGTTGACCAGAACGCTGCCGTGGGTTGCCTGTGCAAAGCCGGACAGGGCGTTGAGGAGGGTGCTCTTACCGGTACCGCTGCCGCCGACAAGTGCAACGAACTCACGCGGTGCAATCGAAAGCGATACATCCTTCAAGATCATGCGGGTTTTGCCGCCGCGCGACACTTCGCGCCACAGGTTGCGCGCATCAATGCGCAACGCACCGCGCTGGTCATACTGATCGAGGCTTTCACCAGTGTAGACCAGTTTGAACGCGCCGATCTGAATGATATCCCCTTTGACCAGCGTATGTTCGGTGATCCGACGTCCGTTGACGAACGTGCCGTTGGTGCTTCCCACATCGCGCAGAACGTGTTTTCCGTTCATACGGTCGATGACCGCATGCCTGCGTGATACCTGGGGATTGTCGAGCAAAATCTCACATCCCTCACGACCAATCGTGATCTGCGGGTCGGTCGGATCGAGGCGGTAACTTCGTGCCACCGCAGCAGCCCGCTGAACCTTCGGCGCCTGGGGATTGCGGTAGGTCAGGGTCACAAAATTGCCGGTCGCCGGATCGCCAATCCGCAGGACATCACTGTCTGCCAGGATGTGGGGTATACCTGCAGGAAGCCGACGTCCTTCGAAGAGCAGGCCGTTGGTGCTGCCGACATCAATAATCTGGTGTGCAACGCCGTGGGGTTCGATCTGTGCGTGACGTCCCGACACAAAGCGTGACGTGATCACGATATCGTTGTCGGGAGCGCGCCCGATCGACAATGGTTGCTGACCGAGTGCGACCTCGAACGTTCGTCCGACATCCTGAACGATCAAGAGCGGTCCCGAAAGTGGTGCGCTGCCCTGCGATGCACCCTCGCCGCTTGCGGCGTAGGCAGGCGGCGCAGACGTCGATCCCTGGCTCGTGAATATCTGGGTTTTCTGGGAGGCGCTGTCAGGTGAAGAAGCCCCAATCGCCGATGTTGACGTGACCGGAGCTGCCGTCTCCTGCGGTTTACCGCAGCGGGTGCAAAACTTTGCACCGAGACGGCTCAACGGTGCACCGCAGTGGATGCAGGTTGTAGACAGTGACACGATGCCTTCCTCGCTGTGCTACTGATAACCACGCACTTCGATTGTAGCATGCCGCGCAATGTTTGTGCGGCGCTGCTGCGTTCCCCAATACGCGCAATCATGTGCGTTGATAGATCACAGCGCTCCTGCGAAGTTGTTGCTCCAGCAACAGGCGTCCATGCCGATACTCCTGCCCTGATACCCCGCTTATGTCCGACAAGGTGAACACCCCGTCTTTGTATATTTCGATGACCATTTCGGTTTCCACCTGACCTTTACACTGCATCACCTGCTCTTCTGGCGGCTCATCGCTGAAGGGGTCTGCCACCTGCGTGGTAATGGTCAGATCGACGCTGGTTGTTGCCGTTCCCCCGCTGATGCGCTAGATCGGCTCGCCCTGTAATCGCCCTTGCCGATGTATTCGAGCTTTGTGAGCGTGTAGTCGGTCTCGAAGCTGACGGTGATGCCGACACCGACGCACCCAGCAAGCAGGGCGCCGGTCAGCAGCATAACCAATGCCAGGACGATGCGCCAACGCGAACTCTGCACCAGAGCGCTGAACAGTGGAAACGCCAGTGCCACCGTCGCCGGGTGTGCGCCGTTCACTGCCGGATCATCAATCGCAAGGCGCTGCCTGCCCTGAATGTTGTCGGGACCGATCACTGCCGACCCTTCCAGTTCGAACGGTACAGTTGTATACTCTGGAGGAAGGGTGGAGGGGTCCATTTTGAAGATCAGTTTATTGAGTCCATCCTACTCATACACTCCCATGGTAGCCAGAAAGGCATCAAGAGTTCCTGACGTATCACTCGTGGGAGAGCCGCCGTCAGGGGTGCAGACCACCGCGCTCCTGATCGTCTTGCCCGGAATCAACATCCAATCCCCCTGAAGATCGACGATGCGCACGGTTGCTTTGAAGGTGTTCGACGCATTGCGCCCAAGCGCCACGACTCGCACTATCGGGTAGCCCATCGTTCGGTGAATGGGACCTAGAATGAGCTGATCCTGCCCGTCGTGATGCTTCACTGGCTCGTCGCCCTGACGGTAGAGCAACTCGATGCCTGGTTCGATCGTGAGCATCACGGGCCAGCCGGGGTGTCCGCGCTGAACACTTTGACCGCTGATGACCTGAAGCGGGTAAACTCCACCTTGTTCGATAAGGGCGTTGATGTGGTATTCGGGAGGGCGACTGTCGGGTGTTTCCTGCATGATCTGCGGTGGGCTCGAACTGGTGCGCAGCGAGAATTCGCTTTTCGACGTGCGCGAAATCTGGATGATGTCACCAAACGCATCGCCAACGCGAACGGTTTCGTGGAGCGGGATGGAGGTGTTCGTCCGTTCAGGCGCTGCGCCGAGCAAGTAGCGCGCGTAATCGTCTAGATTGGCGCGGATTTTTGCCTGAGTGTCCGCATTGTCCAACAGGTATCTTCCCCGCTTGATAGCCCAGATCATGTCCCTCTCGCTGATCGGGCAGCTGTACTCGCACATATTCACCCTGAGCAGCTGGGCATGAATATAGCGCGCTTCATCGTTCCGCCCCCAGGTGAACGGCGCCGCCTGAAATCCAAGCATTGCCCCACTGACGTTCGTCTGACCGTAGTGTTTCAGGTTGTACTCCAGCGCCCCGTTATCGATCAGGAAGACACCATTTTCGGCGGTCGTCTCCAACCACCACGTTCTCGCGCCAGAAAGCGCAGCGGCAGTCATGGCATACGCTTCGTCCTGGATCCAGTGGAACAGTTCATGAGCCAGTTCACGTCGCGCTTTATCGCCGGTGATCGAAGTAGCGCTATCCAGCGAAAGATAAATGACCTCGCTTCTGATACTGTACTGGGGGGCTGAAACGGACCGATCCACAACGATCCAGATAGAGGCGTTCGACCCGGCAGCAGTGAATCCTTTGTCTGCGTATGCTTTCATGATTGCGCTGGTCTGGGTGATGATAGCATCGGCCTGGGTTGGTTCCAAGAGCGCCTCGCCCAGCCACATCACGTAGACCCTGCCATCCGTGCGGCAGCGATGACTGCTGCGGGTGAAGAGTGCTAGGCATGACATATATGTGTTTGTCTGGGACGTTTCAGCGGCGTAGGCGCGGCGCGAGGTTCAGCCCCAGTGTGCTGCCCGTGTCGGCGGGCAATGCAGCATTGCCAGACTTTGCCCGAAGAACGACATAGTGGATCGAGCCATCGCGCGCTATGCCGGGCGCTGGTGTATCGGGCAACGTTTTGGGTGTCACAGCGGCTTCGACGTACAGTACGCCGTTGACTGGCTGCGTGTCGAGGATCGCCAGATAGGTGGTATCGATCACAACTGCAACACGCGAGTCAGGACTTGCGGCTGGCAGTGTCAGCGACGCCCGCCCGCGCCCGTCGTTGTCGGCAACGATGGCATAGAAAGGCGTTTCGATGGTAAAGTCCTGGCTCAGCGCATCAGCGAGCGTTCCCTAGGCGCTGCTTGCGATCAGTTCGACATGCGCCGCTTCCTCAAGGATGTCGGCTGGCACGATCAGGCTGGCGCCATGACTGTCGGTGTGCGGTTGACCATCGGGGGCAACGATGGTCTGTTCCTGCGGCGTGAGGGTCATGGTCAGCGGCGCCAGCTGTTCTTGATCAGAAGATGGGGGCGCGACGGGTCCAACGGTGCTGCGCCACGGACCGAGGATCACCGCGGCTGCGCCTCCTCCGATCAGCAGAAACACTGCCACGATGCCGAGGATGATGCCGATGTGTGAGGAACGACGGGGCGGCGACCCCAGAATCTGCCCCGTTCCCGGATATGGCAGCGCGACAGGTGATGCTGGAGGCGGCGGAAAACCAGCCGGTTCCTGACGATATGGCAGCTGGTAAGGCGATGCGGAAGGTTGCGCATATGCAGATGCAGGCAGCCGATAGGATGACGGTGTAACAGATTGCCCATATGCGGGTGGTTGATAGGATGGCGGTGTGATAGGTTGCACTGGCACGGGTGGCTGATAAGGTGGCGGTGCAGCAGTTGGTGCAGATGCAGGCGATTGACAGGGTGGCGGCGCAGCAGGTTATGTAGATGCAGGCTGCAATGCAGCAGGCAGCGCATATGCAGATGCGGGTGGCTGGAGATAGGCAGGCGTGGTCGGCGTCTGCGGCACAGAGTGCGCCTGTTCGCGCGAAGGCGCCAGCACGGTTGCTGTGCCTGATGCGACCTCCAACCGCAGGATAGTATCTCCAATCGAAAGCGTGTCTCACGGACGCAAGATCGTCGGTTTGCGCAACGGCATGCCGTTCAGAAGCGTCCCGCCGCTGCTGCCAACATCCTCAGCGACGAACGCTGCGCCGTTCCAGGTCAGTCGTAGATGGCGTCGTGAAACCTTTGGATCGCTGATCAGAATGGTGCTGTCGTGCGCCCGACCAATGGTGACGGTTGCAGCGGGGATGGGTACGCGCATCGGTGGGGTGTTGTTCTGGGTAACCAGCATCTCGAATGTCTGAGGCGGTTGGATCAGCAGATGACCGCAGCGTGAGCAGAATCGGGGGCGCCCAGCTGAGGCGCGCCACAACCAGGACAGAGCGGCTGCGCCTGATGAGATAGGGGGTTCAATGACCTCCACGGAACGCGAGCGACGTTGATATCATCAGACAGATTGAGGAACAACAACCCGCTTCGGGAGGTTCAATGACCTCCACGGAACGCGAGCGACGTTGATGCGACCAGGCGCTACCACTATGCAGCAGCAGAGACGCCTGATAGCTTGCTCCCCTTATACCGCCTGTATGAAACCGTGTATGTGAAATGTTCGACAACGACGGGTTGTAACAACGCAACTATCAGCAATTGGGACCAGTTTGACGCTTTGTGCACGCTGTGCTATACTAGAAGTGCTATGGTGCCTGTAGCTCAACGGCAGAGCGCCTGACTGTGGCTCAGGAGGTTGTGGGTTCGAGACCCATCAGGCACCCCATATATATTCTGTCTACTGCCTTGCAAGAGGCTTTTTTATTTTATGGGAGTACCTTGTTGTTTCGGACGATCACACGTTCATTATCAGTCGTCACGATGGTGATATTCCTATCGAGGATACGCCGTTGGGTCTCTATTACTACGATACGCGCCATCTCAGCGCGCTTCAGATGTGCCTCAATGGTCAACCGCTCGAGTTGCTATCCTGGAACGATGAGCATGTCTATCACGCGGTCTGTTTGCTGACGAACGGCGCATCCGGAGGTCCGGAAGGCAGTATTGACCGTCAGACAATAGCAGTGCGACGCGAACGGGTAGTGCGCGAGGCGGTATTTGAGCGGTTGACACTCACGAACTACAACCGCACGCCGGTTGCATGTGATCTGACTATCGAGATGGCAGTCGATTTCGCCGATATGTTCCCGGTGCGCGGCTTCGCTACCGGTCCGCGTGGAACGATTGAACCGGTCGATTATCAGGGTGATCGGTTGCGGTTCGTCTATCGCGGCGCCGATGATGTTGTGCGCGTCACCGATATTGACCTGAGCGTGATCCCTGATATGGTGGACATCCTCGGTGCCGAGGCGCCGCCGCCTTCGCGTGGCCCGCAGGGTGAAGGATCGCGGCGTCTGCGTCAATTGCCAGTGCCAGCGCGCGCACAGGTGCACTAGCGGGTCGAACTGGCGCCTCACGCCACGTGGGGCGTGACACTAACGATGACGCCTTCGATCCACGCAACCGAACATCCGGGGAGTGGACGTGACCTGACATTCGAGCAGGCGCTGGATGAGGTGTGCGCTTCATATCAGGCGTGGGACGATGCCACGGCAATGGTGACGACCGATCATCCGACGCTCAACCAGTTGTTGCGGCGCAGCAGTTATGACCTCCGTGCGCTGACCGCCCGTTTTGGCGATGTTCTCCTGCCGGTTGCCGGTATTCCCTGGTTTG
>Ga0209809_1000448_pt1 | contig 37425 bp, 35 predicted proteins | sample YNPMSTMetaG_FD_186172 | JGI IMG/M metagenome (GOLD analysis project Ga0209809, IMG submission 186172) | Anoxygenic and chlorotrophic microbial mat microbial communities from Yellowstone National Park, USA - YNP MS-T MetaG (SPAdes) (version 2) ...
CTACCCAAACGTAGATGGCCACGAGGAGGGTTTCTGCGTCAAGATAGTAAAGGGGGTGCTCTCGGTCGCGATGCATAGCACCCCCTCTTTTTTCACATCCCTGGGGGCAAGGTCAAGTAGCATACGAAGGGATTTCTTTTGGCTGAGTTCAGGCCGCATGATCCACCCCCACATAGGCTTCCTGCACGCGCGGGTTCTGGCTGACCTCCTCAGGCCGGCCTGAGGCGATTACCTGACCAAAGTCCAGCACATAGACCCGCTCGGAAATGTCCATCACCACGCTCAGGTCGTGTTCGATAAGGATGATGGTGGTACCGCGTTCGGCCCGGATGTCCAGGATAAAGCGCACCATATCCTCCTTTTCTTCCAGGGTCATGCCGGCCATGGGCTCGTCCAGCAGCAGAAGCTTGGGCGAGAGGGCCAGGGCCCGGGCCACCTCAACCCGCTTGCGCACCCCATAGGGCAGGTCGCCTACCAGGGCTTTGCGGTAGGGCTCGAGCTCCATGAAGTCTATGATCTCCTCACAAAAGCGGCGGTTCTCCACTCCCACCCGCAGGGCCCGGCCATAGAACAGGACGTTTTCCAGCAGGTTGTAGCGACCGAAGGTATGGCGGGCCATCAGCAGGTTTTCCAGCACCGACATGCCGGTGAATAGCTCGATGTTCTGAAAAGCCCGCGCGATACCATACTTGGTAACCTGGTGGGGTGAGGCGTGGGTCAGGTCGTGGCCTTCAAAAATGATTTTGCCCGAACTGGGGTGGTAGAAACCCGAGATGCAGTTGAGCAGGCTGGTCTTGCCTGCGCCGTTGGGGCCAATCACCGAGACCAACTCGCCCTGGGCCACCTCGAGGGAAACCTCGCTGAGCGCCTTTACCCCACCAAAACTGAGCGATACGCGTTCTACCCTGAGTTGCACCGAGCCTCCCAGCATTCTCTAGCTAGCCCGCATAGGTTTATTGGCGATCTTGCTTTTGGTTAGGGAAGTATAGTGGCGTTTCCCCTACCGTGTCAATGTTGCGCACCGGCTTATAGACCAAAGCTGGTTGGCCCCAGCACCACCCGCTTCCCACCTTAGGGTCAGGTGTGCTAGACTCTTGAGGTTGCCTGGCTCGGCCCGGCAGGGCTAGGCTTTTGGTTCTAACTAATCTGTTTTCGGAGGAAGCGATGAAACGCACTTGGCAACCCAACAAGCGCAAACGGGCCAAAACCCATGGTTTTCGGGCCCGCATGAAAACCGCCAATGGCCGCAAAATACTGGCCCGCCGGCGTTCCAAAGGCCGCGTAAAGCTGACCGTCAGCAGCGAACCTCAGCTGCGCCGCTAGAGACGGCACGTTCACCCAGCTCCCCCTTCCGGGGAGTTTTAGGTCATGCCATTCTCTTCCCTAAAGGGCGAGAAAGCCTTCCAGCGCCTTCGTGGAGGGCGTGCAGGGCGTGGCAGGTATCTGACGGTACGCTGGTTTCCGCTGCGGCCCACCGCTTTTAATCCGGTGCGGGTGGGCATAGTGGTATCAAACAAGGTCTCCAAAAAAGCTACTGTGCGGAACAAAATCCGGCGCCGTCTACGGGAAATTTTGCGAAAAATACACCTGCCGCCTTGCGAGATGGTGGTGGTGGCCCAGCCCGAGGCAGTGGGTGCGTCTTACTGGGACTTGCTCAAAGACCTGACCTATGCCCTGAAAAAGAGCGGGCTGGTACAATGACACAGGTTGTCTTGCTCTATCGTAGAAGCTTGGAGCATCGGGCGATGATCAATGCCTTTCTAAAAGGGAGTGTACGCTTCTATCGGCGCTTTATATCCCCTCTGAAGCCGCCCACCTGCCGCTTTTACCCAACCTGCAGCCAGTATGCGCTGGAGGCGCTCGATCGCCACGGGCCTTTCTGGGGCCTGTACCTGAGCCTCAAGCGTATTCTTAAGTGCCACCCCCTGCACCCGGGTGGGTTGGATTATGTACCTGAGGAAAGGCCTCGAGTCCGCTGGAATCCCCTGGACTCGCTGAAGTAAAAGGAGCTACTGGATGAAACGCTGGTTCTGGATAAGTTTGGCTTTGATCGCCCTGGCCCCCGTCTTCGCCCTCACCCCCGAGTGGCGCCAGGTAGACGTCAACAAAGACGGTCGGCTCGAGAAAGTAGCGGTCACCAACCTGGCCGACATCGCCTTCAATGAACAGGGTCAGATTGTGGGTTGGTACATCAAAACTGTGCGTGCCACCGACTTCAAGGGCAACTACGACCGCGCTCCCAATCTGGTTCGCAGCGGCCAGACCCTACCCGGAACCCTCGAGGGCTTCACCCCAAGCAGCCGCGAGTTTATCCGCCGGGAAGCAGGCAACCCCGAGGCTGACTTCATCGCCCGCTTTAGCGACGGCAGCACCACCCTTACCTACACCATCCACCCCCGCTTCCTCACCATAGATGTGGATGTACAAAGCCCCACCCCCCGCAAGCTAATTTGGACAGGTATCGGCGGCACCGATACCCCCATTACCAAGTGGCTGGGGCAGGGCAACAAAGAGCCGCTCAACGCAGGGCAGGGCCCGGCGGTGTACGTGGGCTGGCAGACCCAGCGAGGTGCGGGTTTTGCCATGTTCCTCCGCCCCCAGGCTCCCACCCCCATCAGCTTGACCCAGCTCAACGGCACAGGCATTGCCGAGGTGAGCCTCCCGGCGGGTAACTTTAACCTGAAGGTTTACGGTGGGGCCAACGAGTTGGTGCGGCTGCACGTGGAGAACTTCTACGAGCTACCGGGGGTTTTCCAGCCCAACATCTGGGGCCAGATTTCGCTAGGCCTGCTGTGGCTATTGGAGGCGGCCCACCGCCTGGCCGGGGGTAGTTGGGTTCTGGCCATCGTGCTGGTGACCATCCTGATCCGACTGCTAATATGGCCGCTGATGCACCAGCAATTCAAAAGCATTGCCGAGATGCAAAAAATACAGCCCCTGATCAAAAAAATTCAGGAAAAGTACAAGGACAACAGGGAAAAGCAACAAGAAGAAATGATGAAGCTCTACCAGGAGCACAAGATCAACCCCCTGGGTGGCTGCTTGCCCCTGCTGCTGCAGATGCCCATCCTGTTCCTGATGTATAAGATCATGGTGAGCTACGAGTTCGGCCAGGGCTTTTTGTGGATTAGAGACCTCGCGCTACCCGACCCTTTGTACATTCTGCCCATCTTGTATATCTTTGTGCTACTAACCTCCACTTGGCTCTCGGCGGCCGGTAACAAGGATGCTTTGCGCCAGGGCATTCTGATCAACCTGGTGTTCGCCTTCCTTCTGTTTAGCTTTCCTGCTGGTGTAACACTTTACTGGCTACTCTCGACGGTTATTAGCGTGGGGCAGCAGTGGCTCATCAACAAACAACTGGGTCTACCCTTGAACCCCGCTAAAAGTTAGCGTCAGGCAGGACTTTGCTTGGTTTATCGGATCCTGGCCAGTTACACCTGGGGCTGCGTCGGTACCTTTTCCTCAAAGCTTTCAGCAGAGGTACTTTTCACCTACCTTAGTAATATAATAATTGGCCAATTAGCTTATGGACGATAAGAAGCGTGGACTTGACGATCTGTTATCCGACCTGGGGATTGGGGAAAACGAAAGTGCCCCCGAGGTCGTACTTGAAGAAGAGAGAGCCCCCATCGTGGCCCAGCCCAACCAGGCACAAGACCCCAAAAGCGTGCTCGAGCACTTTATGGTGGGACTTTTGTTGCGGCTCGACCCAGCCTACGCAGTGGATATTGTCCAGGAGGGCGGGCTGTTTCGGGTCGAGATTCTGGGGGGCGACTCGGGGCGTGTGATTGGGCGCGAGGGCAAAACCCTGCAAAGCCTCGAGTTTATCGTCAATGTGGTCATGGCTAAACACTTTGGCCCGGCCTACCGGGTGGTGCTGGACGCTGCAGGGTATCGCCGCCGCAACGAGGAGCGCCTCCGCCGTATCGCCGCCGATGCTGCGCTACAGGTAGAGGCGAGTGGCCAACCCATCGAGCTGCCGCCCATGCGCCCCAGCGAGCGGCGCCTGATTCACCTGATGCTCAAGCAGCACCCCAAAGTAACCACCACCTCGGTGGGTGAAGGGGAAGAACGCCATGTGGTGGTCTTGCCGCGGGAGGCCCGCGCACCAGAAAATGACCCCCGGCCTAAGCGCTTTTTAGAGCTTGTGCAGGCTCTGCAACAGGAGCTACGGGCTGCCGGAAAACCCGTCGTCGAGTCGCGCTGGCTGGTGGCCCACGCAGCCCGGCTAAGCGACCAGGAGCTGGCCTTGCGGCTTGCGGAATTCGTGCCACCGGACGTGGAAGAAGCCGCCCGAGCCATGCTGAACCTGCGGCTTTCAGGCTATCCTCTGCAACTGCTGCTGGGCGAAGCTGAGTTTTATGGGCTTAAGCTCAGGGTGGAGCGCGGGGTTTTGATTCCCCGGCCCGAGACCGAAGGGCTGGTCGAGCACGCCGTGGCCTATCTGCCACCCGATCAACCGGCCCGCGTGCTGGATGTTGGCACCGGCTGCGGGGCCATCGCGCTGGCCATCAAGGCCATGCGGCCCCAGGCCACCGTCTGGGCCAGCGATATCAACCCTAAGGCCCTTGAGCTAGCACGCAGAAACGCGCTGCAGCTGGGGCTCGAGGTCACCTTCCTGGAAGCCCCCTTTACCGCCAACCTGCAGGGGCTGGACCTGATCGTCTCCAACCCCCCCTACCTGCCCGAGAGCTACCGCCAGGAAGCCCCACCCGAGCTGGCCTACGAGGATCCCAACGCCCTTTACGCTGGCCCGGATGGCTTAGGGGTGGCCCGCGAACTGCTACCCCAGGCCTGGAAGGCCCTCAAACCTGGGGGCCGGCTATGGTTGGAACTGGCCCCCGAAAATGTCTACACGCTGCTGGCCGAAGCCACCGCCCAGGGCTGGCTCGAGGCCCAGGTGCTGCCTGACCTGGCCCTGCAGCCCCGCTATCTCAGCCTCCGTAAGCCCGCTGAACCCTGAACCAGCCTCAATCTAAAAGCGACAAAAACCGCGTTAGAATCTGGCCTATGGACTTGCGCATCTACCTGCAGACTGCCCTCGACGCGGCCTATCTGGCCAAAGGCATTCACCAGTACTACCAGGAGAAGGGTTTCACCCTGAGCAGCAAGTCCACCCCCACGGACCTGGTCACCCAGGCCGACCACGAGTCGGAAGCGGCCATCCGAGAACTAATTACCACACGCCACCCCGACCACGTGGTGCTAGGAGAGGAGCAAGGCCAGGATAAAGAGGGGGCTTTTCGCTGGATTGTTGACCCCCTGGATGGCACTGTAAACTACGCCCACGGTTTTCCTTTTTATGCGGTGAGCATCGGCCTCGAGGTCCACGGCGAGGTGGTGCTGGGGGTGATTCTCGACACCGCCCGGGGCGACCTGTTCACTGCTACCAAAGGGGGTGGGGCCTTTATGAATGGCCGCCCCATCCGGGTCTCCCCTCGAGCCACCCTGCTAGGGAGCCTGCTGGCCACTGGTTTCCCCTATGACGTTAGCAAAGACACCGAAAACCTGATCTACTTTCAGCGGGCCCTGACCAAGGGGCTCATGGTGCGGCGCCCCGGGGCCGCCGCCCTCGACCTGGCCTACGTGGCCGCCGGGCGTCTGGATGGCTTTTGGGAGGTAAAGCTCAACCCCTGGGACGTGGCCGCAGGCTGGCTCATCATCCGTGAGGCCGGGGGCACGGTTACGGGCATAGAGGGGGAGCCCTACCGGCTGGGCAACCGCTACCTGGTGGCCTCCAACGGCCTGATTCACCGGCCTTTGCTGGACATCCTACACGGACGGTAGCGCCAGCCCTCAGACAAGCTTGCGCCCGATGTCCCGCCGGTAGACGGCATGCTCAAAATGAACCGCGTTTACCCCCGCGTAAGCCCGTTCGACGGCCTGGCGCAGGTCCTTGCCAAGCCCCACCACACCCAACACCCGGCCCCCACTGGTACGCAGGCCTTGTGGGCTCCTGCGGGTTCCAGCCTGGAAATAAAGCACCTGCTCAGGAGGCACCTGGGGCAGCGACAGCGGCAGGCCTTTCTGAGGGTCGTTGGGGTAACCCGGTGCGGCCATCACCACGCAGGCTGAAGCCAGCGGATGCCAGCTCAGATCCAGCTCATGCAGGCGACCCTCCACCACCGCCAGGGCCAGCTCCACCAGGTCGGTCTTGAGCAGGGGCAGAATGGCCTGGCACTCGGGGTCGCCAAAACGGGCGTTAAACTCCAGAACCTTGGGCCCATCGTCGGTGAGCATCAGGCCAGCGTAAATGACCCCCTTGTAGACGATCCCTTCAGCCCGCAGCCCACCCACCAGGGGTTTGAGCACCCGCTCGATAATCTCGGTCATCAGGCCCGGCGCCAGGGGATAAGGGCAGATGGCCCCCATGCCCCCCGTCATGGGGCCGGTATCACCATCGAGCAAGCGCTTGTGGTCCTGGGAGGGCAGCAGGGGCTTGATGGTGATGCCGTCGGTCAAGGCCAGTACCGTCACCTCAGAGCCGCTCAAAAACTCCTCGATTACGATTTCAGCGCGCTCTGGCCCTGAAAGAATGTTGGTCGCAGCCTGCTTAGCTTGTTGCAGGCTGGTCGCCACCGTTACCCCTTTGCCTGCGGCCAGGCCTGAGTCCTTGACCACAATGGGTGCTCCCACCGTCTCGAGGTAGGCCAGGGCGTCCAGTACATCACTAAAACTCCTGTGCTTGGCAGTGGGAATACCGAGGCGCTCCATCAAACCCTTGGCATAGGCTTTGGAGCCCTCGATCATGGCAGCCTGCTGGGTGGGCCCAAAAATTTTCAGGCCCCTGGTCAAAAAGGCATCGGCAATTCCCTCTACCAGCGGCGCTTCAGGCCCCACCAGGGTAAGCTCAATGCCCTCCCGGTCGGCCCATTCAGCCAACCCTTGCACATCACCGTCCCAAGGAACGCACTCGGCCAGCTCGGCCATACCCGGGTTGCCTGGTGCAGCGTACAGCTCCCTCACCAGGGGCGACTGCGCCACCTTCCAACAGATCGCGTGCTCCCGCCCACCCGAACCAACCACCAGAACCTTCACGCAGCTAAGAATAACAGGAGAAGCGTGGATAACGAATAGGGGCGCTAAGGTCTTGCCTGGAAGCCCTCGCTCCACCGCAGCCTTCACCAGCCCACGGCGGCAAACCCCTGGGGCCTCCTAGCAGGATCGAACGCTGCCTGAAGGTTATGCTCAAAGCCGAAGAGATGCAGGGGTACAGCCTCTAGGAAGCCTCAGCAAAAGAAACAAATCAAAGGCATTCTATAGCGGTGCAGTTGGCACAGAGCCCTCACACCTCCCCGCTTAGCACCTTGCGTACCGCCTCGGGGTAGGCCAGGTGTTCTTGTTCCAGAATGCGCTCGGCTAGGGTTTCCACCGTATCACCTGGCAGTACGGGAACCCTACGCTGCAGCACGATGGGGCCGGTATCCATACCAGCGTCCACAAAGTGCACTGTGCAGCCTGTCTCACTCACCCCCGCCTCGAGGGCCTGACGCTGGGCGAAGAGGCCCGGAAACTGCGGTAAAAGCGAGGGGTGGATGTTGAGGATACGCCCCTCCCAGGCCTGCACAAACTCGGGCGATAAAAGGCGCATAAAGCCCGCCAGCAGAATCAGGTCTATGCGGCGGTCCATAAGAAGCTGTTCTGTCAGACGCTCAAACCGCTCCCGCCCTGCCGCCCCTTGGCGCCTGGACCAGGGCACGTATGCGGCCTCTACCCCGGCCTCGAGCGCTTTTTGCAAGGCCAAGGCCTCACGCCGATCAGAAATAACCAGCACGATGCGGCCCAGTGGGTTATCGGGAGGAAAGGCCTTGAGCAAGGCTTCCAGGTTACTGCCGCGACCCGAGGCCATCACAGCGATGCGGGCAGGGCGTCCTAGGGGAAAATGTCTCATCGATTACCCTCCAGTTATGCTGGCGATCGGCCTGGGGCTGGGGTAGAGCACCACCCGGCCAGCTCGAGCCCAGGCGGGTCAGGCAGGCTGCAAAAAGAACTGACACAAGGAAGGTCCGACATGGAGCTGGGCGCATCCAACCTTCTGGCAGTGGCTTCCAGAGCAGACACAAAGCCACATCTTAGCAGGAAGGGCCGGCAGCTTAGCCCAGATGCCAGGCCTAAGCCCCCATGCCCGAGAAGCGCTGTAGCCCCTTGCGCCACAACCAGCGGTTGAGTACAAAGAAAAGCATCAACCAAGCCCCCAAAACCAAAAAGCCTTGTGCAGCGCCTCCGGGCAGGGGCAACCCAGCGAATAAGGAGGCAGGAAAGTAGACCAGATAAGGAAAGGGGGTGAGCAGGGCAAAGTTGCGCACCGCCTCGGGAAACACCGAAAGCGGGGCAATCAGCCCTGATAAAAACAGGTAGGCCACAAACCAAAGCTCCTCCACTGCTGCAGCCCGCTCGGTCCAGAAACAGAGCATGGCAAAGGTGTACTGCATCAAGAAACGCAACAGGAAGGAAGCTAGGGAGGCCAGCAACCCCAGCAACACTCCCTCGAGCTCTGGCACAAAACGGGCTTGCGGATAGACCAGCAAAAAAATCGCCACAATCAGAAGGCCAAAGGGCAGCCGGGTCAGGCGCTCGGCCAGGTGTTGCATCAGGTAATCCCATACTGGGTCTATAGGCTTCAAAAGCTTGAACGACAGGTGCCCCTGTACTACGTCCTCCTGAAACTCCCAGATTACCCAGATGATGGTGAGCTGGCGTACCAGAAACACACACAAAAAGTAGCGGGCAAACTCCGGGGCCGAAAGCGCGAAGCTGCCCCCCTCGGCAGCCTGGGTCCAGACCCCCATCAGAATCAGGGGCAGCATGGCTGAGAGGGCCCATAAGAGCACCTCAGCGCGGTATTCCAGAAAGTAGGCGTACCAGGCTGTCAGAAGGGCGCGTAGCTTGCGCAGCACCCCTCCAGTTTAGCCAAAGGTCTGGAAGGTTCACACACCATGCCCCCCCACTCTGCAGCGCAAAACCAGCACCGGCTTTTCCGAGCGGTGCAGGACCGCTTCGGTTACTGAGCCCAGCAAAAAGCGGTCAAGACCACTGCGCCCGTGGGTACCCATCACGATCAGGTCGTGGTTTTTGGCCTCGGCCAGAATGGCCTCCACTGGCCTGGCCTCTACCAGTTTGGTCTCGGCCTCAACCCCGGCAGCCTGGGCCAGCTCGCTGGCCTTGCTAAGGGCTTCGCTCCCCACCCGCTTGAGGTCTTCGACCAGCTCCAGGCCATAGGGCACGCTTTCGGGGCTAATCCACAGGCTCGAGCTGATGTTCTCCACGACGTACAAGAAGGTTACCCGAGCACCCATGTACTTGGCAACTTCCAGACCTTCACGAATTGCCATCTGGCTGCAGTCGCTGCCATCGGTGGGCATCAGGATTTTCTTGTACATAGAACCCCCCTCCTAGCTAACCTTTGTAACGTCCCATCCCTGCCACGTAACACCTGCCCCCCTCAAGACGAAAGCGATTACGACTGGGGGTTTGGGCTCGAGGCCTGTCGAGTGCACATGACCAGAATTAATGTAACAGCCCAATGTTCAAAAAGCCGAGCTCAACAAACAAGCCCGCCTACAATCACAGTTGCTTATGACCTTTCCCGAACTACTCGCCAGCTTGGTTGCTAAAGGGGTTTCCGACATTCACATGCACGCGGGTCTGCCCATCATGGCAAGGCTGCACGGCAAGCTCGCCCCCATCACCCAGAGTCCGCTCACCCCGCAGTACACCGAAGCACTCGTTGAGATGATGTGCAACGAACGGCAGAAGGTCATTTTTGCCGAGCGCAGCCAGGTAGACCTAGCCTATGCCGTGCCGGGCGTGGCCCGCTTCAGGGTCAACCTGTTCCGCCAGCGAGGCTCGGTAAGCTGCGTGATGCGGGTGGTCAACTCCGACGAGAACAAGCTCCGGATAGTCTCCCTACCCCAAGAAACCCTCAACTACTTCCGCGATAAGGAAAAAGGCCTGGTGCTAGTGACCGGCCCCACCGGCTCGGGCAAGTCCACCACCCTGGCCCGCATCATCGACGAGATCAACCAGCACCACGCCAAGATGATCGTAACCCTGGAAGACCCCATCGAGTACCTGCACCGCAGCAAAAAATCCATCGTGGTACAGCGGGAGATTGGACAGGATGCCCCCAGCTTCAAGGATGGCTTGGTCGCGGCCATGCGCCAGGATCCTGACGTGATCATGATCGGGGAGATTCGCGACCATGCCACTGCAGCGGCGGCCCTGGAAGCCGCCCAGACCGGCCACCTGGTCCTCTCTACCCTGCACACCCTCGACACCGTGCGAACCGTCAACCGCGTGCTCGACCTCTTCCCCCCCCACGAGCGGGAGGTGGCCCGCATCCTCTTCGCCGAGTCGCTGGTGGGGATTGTCTCTCAGCGCCTACTGCCCAGCAAGCAAGGTGGGCGGGTCTGTGCGATGGAGATTCTCAAGGGCAACCTGCGCATCCGTGAACTGATCAAAGATTCCGATCGCACCAACGAAATCTATGAGGCCCTCAAGGACTCTTCGCTCGATGGCATGCAGACCTTCGACGACCACCTGGCCGAACTCTACGCCCGTGACCAGATTGATTTGGAAACTGCTTTGGCCCACGCCACCAGCGCCCAGTACGTCAAGGTCAAAGCCCTGCAGATCAACGCCGCGCGCCAGAGCCTCATCGAGGAATCAGCAGTACAGCAGGGCAACTAACGGCACCTCGAGCACAGCTAGCTGCACCTGAGGGCAGATGGTCGGCCCAAAAACATTGGCTTCTCGCAGTGCGCTCAACTCGAGCGATGGCATTACCTCACAACCTCGGCAAGGATAGCCTCGAGGGCATTGTGATATCCCCTACCTCTTCAGGCGTCATCGAGCGCCAATTGCGTAGGGTTCGTAAGGGCAATGCACACCTTGGCATCGGAGGCACGGCAGGAGGGCCGAAAGCGGCAGGGTCTCAAGCGGTAGACCACCAGAACACTCCCCTTCACAAGGGCTAAGCCCGGGTGAGGCCCACACCTGCTTCTAGGCAGCCAGCCCAAACCCTCGAGCCGCCGAGCACCCTGTAGCACGCTTTCCTGCGGGTGCTTGGAAAGCCAGACCCTCCGCCCGCTAGACCGGCCTTCCCGCCATCATAAAGCTGGCCGTCATGCCGCCATCCACCGGCAGAATCGCCCCGGTGATAAAGCTGGCTCTCTCGGAGGCCAGGAACAGCACGGCTTGGGCTACCTCCTCGGGTTTTCCCAGGCGGCGCAGGGCGTGCAGGTCTTCCCAGTCCCGGCGGGTGAGCTCGGGGTGTTCAGAGATCTGAATGGCTTCCAGCACGCTCTCGGTAGCGATGGCACCCGGTGCCACCGCATTGACCCGGATGTTCATGGGAGCCAGGTCGAGCGCCAACGAACGGGTCAGGTTGACCAATCCCCCCTTAGAGGCGTTGTAGGCGGCGTTGTTCTGCTCGGCAAAAAGTCCCTGCACGCTGGCTATGTTCACAATCGCACCCCCGCCGTTTTTGACCATCTCCCGTGCCGACAAGGCCGAAAGATGCATAGGTGCAGTCAGGTTGACCTCCAGCGCCTGCCGCCAGTCAGCCAGCCCCACTTTGAGCGCCGAGCCCGGCGGAGCCACCGCTGCGTTGTTCACCAAGACATGTACCCCGCCCCACTGCTTGACGGCCTGCTCCACAAGGCGCTCGCGGTGTGCGGCCTGGGCCAGGTCGGCGTACACGAAGAGGGCACCTAGGCGTTTGGCGACCTCGAGGCCTTCGGGTCGAAGATCGCACAGCACCAGCAAGGCCTGCTCTTGGGCAAAGGCCTCGGCAATGGCCCGTCCAATGCCCCTGGCCGCTCCGGTAACCAACACCACCTTGCCGTGAAACATGCTCAAAGTTTATCTAAAACCGGATTATTGTGCCCTTCGCTTCACCATCGCTATCCGAAGACAAGCGGTCTACTAAACGGGAGTTTGGCGACTGGTTTTTTGCTGGACTGCCTTGCTGAACCCGGTAAAACACACAAGAAATGTCTTTTGGCTGGGGCCCGATGAGTAAAACGCCGAGGTTAAACCGAGTCGGAAAGGATAGCTTTCCAGAAGCCTCTGGAGCGACGAGGAGGGCTAAGGCCAACACGCGTGCCTCCTCCGGTTTCTGCAGAACCTGCCCCTAGAAGTTGCTGTGGCCAACCTGCCATACATGCCCTGAAGAGTGCTCTATACTAAAGCGTTATGGCTTTGCTGCAAGACAAAACCCCGCTGCTTTCCCTGTCCATTGAGGCCCTTCCAGGCCAAGGTTACCGCCAGAAGCAGCTTGCGGCCTGGCTTTACGCCAAGGGGGCCAGGCAGTGGGAGGAAATGACCGACCTGCCCAAGGCCCTGCGTTCCGAGTGGGCCGAGCAGTACCGCATCTCGGAGTTTGCTGAGACCACGCCTTTTCTAAGCCAGGATGGTTCAGTGAAGTACCTTTTTACCTTGTTGGACGGCCAGAAAACCGAGGCTGTGTACATGCCCTACTCGAACCGCAAAACCATCTGCATTTCCAGCATGGTAGGCTGCCCGGCAGGCTGTACTTTTTGCGCAACCGGCAGGATGGGCTTTGGGCGCAACCTCACGGCCGCTGAGATCCTGGACCAAATCTTGTTTGCCGCCCACCACCAAGGCCACGCCCCCCGCGAGATCCGCAACGTGGTGCTGATGGGCATGGGCGAACCGCTTTTGAATGTGGACAACGTGTTTGCAGCCCTGGAGCGCATGCTGCACCCCCAGGGACTGGCCCTGAGCCCCCGCCGCATCACCCTATCCACGGTAGGGATTCCCAGGGGCATCCACAAACTGGCCGCCTCAGGGCTCGAGGTACGCCTGGCCCTCTCACTGCACGCCCCCGACGACGATACACGCCGGCAGATCATCCCCACTGCGCTGCGCTACAACATCGCTGAGATCATGGAGGCTGTGCGGCACTACCACGCCCAGACCAGGCGCCGCATTACCCTGGAATACACCATGCTCAAAGGTGTCAACGACCACGAGTGGCAGGCCCACGCTCTGGCCACCCTCTTCAAGGGTATCAGTGCCCACGTGAACCTAATCCCCTGGAATCCCTGGGAGGGAGCCCCCCACCAGGGTAGCCCCAAAGCGCAAATCCTAAGGTTCGCGGGCATACTGCAGCAGCAGGGCATACCCACCTCGGTGCGCTGGAGCCGGGGGCGGGATGTGGGCGCTGCCTGCGGGCAGCTCGCACTCAAGACACCCCGCTTGCCCCAGGCGCAACATCCCCGACTGTGAACCATGCTGAGTTCTTACCGCGGAAGACAGAGCCTGGCCACATACCTGGGCGTGCCCCACGGGTGACTGGGGCTCGAGTTTTTCTAGTAACAAAAACCCAGCACAGCCCTGTTTGTTCCCTGTGAAGAGCTCTCTAACGCCTTTCACACAAAGCCCGTACGATAGGTCGCAGTATGAAGCGAAACCCTGCTTTCTTTTTAGTTGTTGCGCTGGCTTTGCTGGGCCTCGGAGCCTACTTCTTCCTGGGGCAACGTTCTGGCCGCCAGGCCCAGGTAGGCGGCGGTACGCTTTGCACCAACCAGCCCCCTGCTGCATCTGGCCTCACCAACGAGGAGATTACCACCCTTCGCATCGAAGACCTCAAGGAGGGCAGCGGCCCCCAGGCCATTACCTCCAACACCGTGCGGGTGCAGTACATCGGACGTCTGGTTGATGGCAAGCAGTTCGACACCTCCTGTCAGCCAGGCCGCACACCCTTCGAGTTCACCCTGGGCGCAGGGCAGGTGATTCCCGGCTGGGATTCAGGCATCGTGGGTATGCGCGTCGGCGGCCAACGCCGCCTGATTATCCCAGCCAACCTGGCCTATGGCGAGCGCAGCCCTAGCCCCGAGATTCCCCCCAACTCGGCACTGATATTCGACGTAGAGCTGCTAGAAATCCGGTGAGGCGCCATACCTCCTGCGCCTCCTCGAGGGTAATCCATAGCCTGTTTTGGCTGTGGCAGTTGGTCGTGCTGACCATAAGCCCACCGGGGCTACGGGTATACTTGAATGACGGGCCAACACCTAAGACGCGTTCTTCCTGCGGGTGGCCTCTTGGGGTGAGTAGATGCGGTTCGTGGTTTTGAGTGGACAAAGCGGTGCAGGCCTGACCTCGGCCCGGATGGCCCTAGAAGACCTGGGCTATTTTTCGGTGGATAACATTCCGCCCCCGCTTTGGGCCGACCTGCTCAAGACCGTGGAAGCCCAGGACATCCACAAGGTAGCCGTAGTGGTTGACATCCGAGCCCGCAACCTGCTTAGCCAGGTGGAGCAGGTGCTCGGCGAGCTCAGGCCCTTGGTTATCTTTCTGGAAGCCAGATCAGACATCCTGCTCAAGCGTTACAACCTATCGCGCCGCTTGCATCCGCTAGGCATGGGCAACCTGCTGCGCGAGATAGAGGAAGAACGCCTGGCCCTAGCCCCCTTGCGCGAGCGTGCCGATCTGGTGATTGACACCTCTGAGCGTACCCCGCGCCAGCTCAAGGAGGCCCTCGAGGCGGCCCTGGGCGAAGAGGAGGGCTTTGTGCTGCGCATCCTTTCCTTCGGCTTCAAGTGGGGGCCCCCACAGGATGCTGACCTGGTGCTGGACGTGCGCTCGCTGCCCAACCCTCACTACGATCCTGTGCTCAAGGCGCGTCCGGGCACTGACCCTGAAGTGGGGGCATATGTGTTCTCCAACAGCAAAAATGAAGCCTTTTACCGCACCTTGCTCACCACCATCGGGCTCTCAGCTGAGGGCGCCCGTCAGACCGGGCGGGCAGCGTACACAGTAGCCATAGGCTGTACAGGTGGTCAGCACCGCAGCGTGGCGGTGGCAGAGCGGCTGGCCCAGGAACTCTCGAGCCGCTTCCGGGTGGACCTCGAGCACCGCGACCTAGAAAAAGCCATGCAGGCTTGAGCGTGACCGGCGATTATGATCTGGAACAAGGCCAAACGCCCCAACCTGCGGGTTATCGCCCAGAGCTTGCGGGCTAACCCTGCCGATGACCGCTTTTTCAGCTCGCTGCGCTGGCTGCTGCCAGGAATGCGGGTCAAGCGCTACGCGTTTCTAGCCGCCTTAGGCATGTTGTGTATGTTCACTGGGGTGGTGCACCTCTCGTGGCAGACCACCCTGCTGCCCTGGTTCTTGCAGACCACCCGCTGGGCCGGCTACTTTTCCATTCCGCTGTGGGTCTCGGGAGGACTATGGTTGATAAGCGGCTTGACGCTGTTCCTGATGGGCCTGCGCTGGATGAACCGCAGCATGCTTTCCGCCATCACCGATCCCAACTCGGTCTCCAAGCAGGTATACATTCGCCGCAAGCTCGAGGGCGGTCCTCGCATTGTAGCCCTGGGTGGTGGAACGGGGCTCTCGCGCGTGCTGCGCGGCCTCAAGATGGAAACCGCCAACATCACTGCGGTGGTAGCGGTCACCGACGATGGGGGCTCTACCGGACGGCTGCGGGTCTCGTTTGGAGTTCCGGCAGTGGGCGATCTGGTAGACTGCCTGGCTGCTTTGTCCGACGTCGAGGGGCTGCCCGAGCTGATGGGGTATCGCTTCCAGCGCGGAGAAGAGCTCAAAGGCCATACCTTCGGTAACCTGTTGCTGGTCTCGCTCTCCGAGCTCAACTACGACTTTGCCAAAGCCATGCGCCAGGCCAACCAGATGCTGCGCCTGCGAGGAGCGGTGTGGCCCGCTACTTACGAGGCGGCCCGCCTGTGGGCTGAGCGCAACGATGGTACCCGGGTACAAGGGGAGACCGCCTTGCGGGAAAAACCGGGCCGGATTCGCAAGGTGGGGCTGGCGCCCCTAGACGTTGCCGCCATGGACGAAGCTGTCAAAGCCCTGCAACAGGCCGAGATGATCGTGCTGGGTCCGGGTAGCCTTTACTCTAGCGTAATACCAAGCTTTCTGCCCAAGGGCATCCAAGCGGCCATTCAGCGCTCTCCGGCCAAGCTGGTTTACATCGTCAACATCATGAGCGAGCGGGGTGAGACCGAAGGCATGGATGCCTATGACCATTTTCAGGCCATCGAGCAGCACCTAGGTCGTAGGCCCAACGTGGTGCTGGTCAACACGGCCCACATACCCGAGAGCCTGCTAAAGCGCTACCAAGCTGAAGGTCAGTTACCGGTACGCTTCGACCCCAAACGCTTTGAAGGCCTGGGGGTTCAGCTTGTGACCGGTGACTTTTTAGAACCCGGTTTCGCCCAGCACGACCCCACACGGTTGGTTAAAGCGCTTATAAACCTGCGCTGAACCCCTTGATGCGAAACCATGAACAGGTTAAGGTGTGGGTTCACGGGCCCCTTCGGCCCCGCGCAACATCGGATAGCAAACCTCATGATCCCCCTGTTTTTCTCTGACCCTGTAGGCGATGACCACGGCCTAGGCTATGCCTATCCCCGTGCTGCTTTATTTGCTGGGTCTGGCTTTGCCGACTTGACCGGCTTTGAGGTTCTTCGCAGAGGAGAAAAGGTGGTGTTGCGGGTCAGGCTATACCGCTACCCCAACCCCAACAACGCCCCCCACGGTTTCTCCCTGGCAACCATCGGCATCTACATACACACCGAAGCGGGTGGCCAGGAGGAATTGCCCGGCGCCGGCTTCAAAACCCCGCCGGGACAGGGCTGGAACTGGGCCTACCTGCTCACCGGCTGGAAGGCCCAAGAGCACCGCCCCGGCTACGTACAGACTGTGCCGCTTACGAAAAATGGCGACTGGCTCGAGCTGACCTCCAATTTGCCCCCTGGAAACTACGGCTACTACGTGGCTGTAGGGCTCTACGACCCTTTCACCCCCTGGCACTTTCGGCCTGTACGCCCTGGCGGTGGCACCTGGACCATTGATGGACCTGCAGGCGCCCCTGCCGCGGTAGACGTGCTTTCTATGAACCAGGCGCAGGCCTACCAAAGCGGCACCCTGTACCCTGTGGGGGCTGTCCAAAACCACACCCCCTGGGCCCTTCTGAGCGCCGCTTTGGGGCTGCTGTTCATACTGTTGGCCTTTCGCTGGGGAAGTTGAAGCCCAATAATCGCCCGATATTGCTGGTCGAAAAGTCCGCACCGCACCTTCGCGATCCGTAAACCTCGAGCCCCCTGCCCTTAGCCAGGATTAGCCGCAACTCCACAACTAGGACACACACCCCACATCCAGGGATTCTTGCAGTTATTCTAGTGGTTGTGGAAGTTTGGACACTCATCTACCGCAACCTACGGGCCCGCCCCATGCGCAGCATCCTCACCTTGCTGGGAATCGCGGTCTCGACAGCCTCCATGGTGCTTTTCATGTCCTTTGGTGAGGGACTGCGCAAGGCCCTGGGGGCTGAGCTGTCTGCAGTTGGGCCGGCTGTTCTGGTCTTACCTGAAGGCGTGGAGGCCTTTAGCCCTGGCTACCCTGAACTTCGCCCGGAAACGCTCGAGGCCCTAAAAAAAGCTGCTCCAGACCTGGGTATTAACCAGGTTATCCCATACGTGGTGCTGACTCGAGGCGGGTTTGATCCCCAAAACTCCTTTGTTTTTCAGGGGATACCGGATGGGCTAAGCCCCAAGGCGCTCTACCCCAACCTCAACCTGGCCACGGGCAACCTGACCCCCAGCCCCCGCGGCGCGGTGGTGGGAAGTCGGCTGGCTGAGCGCAACCAGCTCAGCCTTGGCAAGGTTTTACGCCTCTCACCCGGGGTTTCGCTGCGGGTGGAAGGTATTCTGCAGAAAAGTGGGGGGCTTTCCGACAACATTATCTTCGTACCGGCCAGCGTGGTGCAGGAGGCTCTGGGCACCCGCAACTATACCGCGGCGGCTGTGGGGGTAAGTGCGGGTTTTACCGCCGACCAGGTGGCTGAAGCCATTAGGACCCGGGTTGCCGGGGTAAGCGCCCAGACCACCGGCGATGTGCTGCGCTTTGCCGAGCGGGCGGTGCGGATTTCCGACCTGGTGCGCTTTGGCATCAGCCTGGTGGCGCTCATCGTAGGTGGACTGCTGGTGGCCAACACCGTGATGATGTCGGTGTATGAGCGCATCCGCGAGTTTGGTCTGATGCGGGCACTGGGAGCCAGGCGGGGCTTCATTTTTGGCCTGGTGCTGCTAGAGGCCCTGTTGTTAGGCGTGGTGGGAGGTCTGCTGGGCCTAGTCCTGGGCCAAGCAGCCTCGGGGCTGGTTAACTGGTACACCGGGCGCGAGGTAGGCTTGGCGCTCTCGGCCGTAACCTTCCGCCTGGCCTCCTTTGCGCTGCTGGTGGCAGTCGTGCTGGGCCTGCTGGCCGGGTTTTTGCCAGCCCGCACTGCCAGCCGGCTAAAAGTGGTCGAGGCCTTGGGGAGGCTGTGATGCTGGAGGCCATCAACCTGCACAAGCGCTACCACCAAGGCGAGATAGATGTGGTGGCGGTGGATCACTTCACCTACCGCTTTCCTGCGGGTCTGACTGCCATTGTGGGACCATCGGGCTCGGGCAAGACCACCCTCTTGAACCTGCTGGCAGGCTTCGATGTGCCCAGCGAAGGGGAGGTGCGCCTTGGCACCACCCTGCTTTCCACCCTGTCCGAGGATGGCCGCTCGGAGGTGCGCCTTAGGCACATGGGCTTTGTGTTTCAGCAGTGGAACCTGATCCCCACCCTGACTGCCCTGGAGAATGTGGCCTTTCCCATGATGTTGGCGGGGCTGAGCCTCAAGGAGCGCAACGCCAGGGCCGCCGCGCTTTTAGAAGCGGTGGGGCTGGGCCAGCGGGGCAAACACCTGCCCAACAAGCTCTCAGGTGGGGAGCAACAACGGGTGGCTATCGCCCGGGCGCTGGCCCTAAACCCCCCCATCCTGTTTGCCGACGAGCCTACCGGCAACCTCGACTCGGCCTCGGGGGCCCGGGTGGTGGAGCTTTTACTGCACCAGGCCCGGGAGGGCCGCACGGTGATTCTGGTTACGCATGACCTCGAGCTCGCCCGCAAAGCCGAGCGAATTCTGCACCTGAAGGACGGCAGGCTGGTTAGGGTAGAGGCCCCTGCACCTTTAGTTGGCGCATTGCCCTCCTCATAGCACTATTGCCCATAAGGGACAGAGCGTTTGCTACAGTCCTGTATCCCGAGAACTCTTTTCTGGGCCTGCTTGGCCAGTAAACTAAAAAGGATGCGCGATCTCGACTCGCAGGAAACCTACCTGGCCGACCGGTTTGGCCTGGCCTTCGAATTGCGTGACCTGGTGGGCAGCGGGCCGGTTCCCCAGGGCCGGTATGCCCCGCCTTACGGGGTGGTCGGCTTCGGCGAGGCCTGGTGGGCAGCGCAACTGGCCCGCGACTTCGCCCCGGAGCTTACCACCAGCGGAACGCAGTTTGTGTTGGAAGGAGGCTACGACTTCGGCGGCGCAGCGGGGACTGGGCTCTTTGCCTACGCGAGCGGCGCGGAAATCGTTCGCCTGGGTTTTCGTGAGAATGTCGAGGTGGAGGTACAAGCACATCCCCTAGCCACCTACCGCTACCTGCGTTTTCTGCTGCTGGCCACAGACCAGCGAACTGAGCTAAACCGCATAGACCAAGCCTTGTTGCTCGAGCGCGACCGCCTGCGGCCCGAGGTGAGCCTGAGTAAAAACCCTGCCAAGTTTCTAGCCTACTCGCTCTTGGAGCGCACCCCCATGTGGGTGGTTCCAGAACGCTACCCTGGCTTGGCTCCAGCCCTGCAACAAACCTTTGCCCGTATAGCTAAGAGCCTCTCCTTCACTCCCCCACCTTCGGCCCTAGAGTTCTTCGTGACGGGCCTCGAGGCCCGTCACGAGCAGGGGGATCCCCTTGCTGCAGTGCTGATTGGTGACGACGAACGCAAGCACTATGCCCAGGAGATTCTGGAAAGCCGCGTTGATACCATTATCGAACTGCCCGAGCCCGAGGCCGAAGGCACCCTGGCCAAGGCCCTGTGCTACTGGTACCGCGTGGCCTGGGCCAGCTACTATCTGGCCTTGTTGTACGGGGTAGAGCCGGGCGACTGGGAGGTGCTGGAAAACCTGAGGCAGGCTACGTAGAGCCTTGGCTAAAGTTGTTTTAGATACGGGCTTTACCCCCATCTGTTTTGGTGTTGAGCCAAGCAGCAAGCCTTAGGCGGGGTTCGCGTATCGAGTGCATCCCGCTGCTTTTTGATTTCCAAGTTGCTTTTCCTAACCCGCTGGTCGGCGTATGCTCTTGAGGTGCTGCCCTTTCTGCTCTCCTGGCTGCATGCCACCAACGACCTGTTCGGCGCGTTTCTGACCCCTTTGCTGCCCAAGCTCCAGACTGTTTTTGGCGTGAGCTACGGAGCGGTTTCGCTGCTGGTAGCCCTGCAAGCCTTCACCGGCAGCCTGCTGCAACCACTGGCCGGTTTGGTGGCCGATCGCTATGACCGCCGGTTTTTAGCAGCAATAGGGCCACTTATGATGGCGCTGGGCAGCGGCTTACTTGGATTTTTTCCTAACATCTGGGTCGCAGGTGCCGCACTGGCCCTCTCAGGGCTAGGCTCTGCCCTTTTTCACTCAGCAGGCGCTGCTTTGGTGGGGCAGTGGGCCGATCCAGCTCGGCGGGGCTTCTGGATGAGCTTTTTTGGTACAGGAGGTTATATCGGCATCTCCCTGGGTCCTGTTGTCTCCCTCAGTATAGTGAACCAGGCGGGATTGCAAGCCCTGGCCTGGTTGATTCCCCTGGCACTGGTGCCCGCTTTTCTGCTATTGCGCCAAGCACCCCCCACCCGGCTACGCACCAAGCCTTCTACTTTCTCTGATTTGCGGCGGGTTTTTCGCGGGCATGTGGCCCGCTTGTGGGCGGCCTCAACCCTGCGCAGCATCGTATTTGTTAGCTTCTCAACCACCATTCCCTTTTGGTTTCACCAGCGCGGCATCTCCGATGCCCAAGTAGCCCTAACCCTCTCCGCCTACAGCATCTCTGCGACTGTTGGAGCCTTCTTAGGCGGCACTTTGTCAGACCGTTTAGGGCGACGCAATGTGCTGATAGGTACCATGCTCTTGGCCATCCCGCTGTACGCCACTTTGCTGCTGGTTCCGCCAGAAAACTGGTTTTACGTGGTCTTACTGGCAGCAACGGGGGCGCTGATGAACGCAGGTGTACCGGTGGCGGTCACGATGGCCCAGGAGCATGAGCCAGGGCAGATGGCTACCGTTTCGGGGCTTTTGATGGGCTTCACCTGGGGGTTCGCAGGCTTGTTATATGGGGTGATAGGGCCTATAGTCGAGCGCTTTGGGGTGCTCGAGAGCCTAAGCGTGCTGGGGCTACTGTTGCTACCGGCCCTGACCCTTTCTCTAGCAGTGCGCGAGGCTCAACCGTGTATAACTAAGGGTGCCTAACGACCCTATTCCGAAAAGCAGCGCAGCAGAGTAGAATAGCCCCACACGTACCCCAAGTCTCACTCCGCACCACAGCCGCTCTTCGGAGGTGTCAGCAATGACCAGCACGGTAAGGCAGTTGCTTCAAGTAAAGGGTAATGCGGTCTACGCCATCCAGCCTAAGGCCACAGTTTTTGAGGCCCTCGAGCGCATGGCCGCCCACGACGTGGGGGCCCTGCTGGTGATGGAGGGCGATAAACTTGTGGGGATCTTCTCCGAGCGCGATTACGCCCGTAAGATCGTGCTGATGGGCCGCATCTCTAGGGACACCCTGGTTGAAGAGGTCATGACCCGCGAGCTCATCACCGTTGCCCCTGGGGCCACGCTCGCTGATTGCATGCAGCTCATGACCAGGAACCGTATCCGCCACCTTCCGGTGATAGAAGACAGCAGGCTGGTCGGGGTGATCTCCATCGGGGATGTGGTCAATGCCATCATAACCCAACAGGAATTCATGATCACCGAGCTAGAGAGCTACATTGCCGGCTCATGGTAATGCATCAACTCAAAGGCAGCACTCCAAGACCGAGCCCCTTGAAGCAAGCGGCGGGCATGCGCTCTTTACCGTGTCTCTAGTAGGGGGTGGTTCAGGCAGGTCAAAGGGCCCCGCAGCCGGTCACGCCTGCTTAGCAACATCCTTTGATCGGTGCAGGTTCCCAAAGCCGGCTTCACCGAACCCTAGCCAGTTCAGCCAGCTGAGCATACAGGCGCTCCTCCTCAGGGCTGGGGTGGGTAGGAATGGTCACCCGCACCTCAACATACTGATCGCCCCGGCTCTTGTCCTTGCGCGGCCAGCCTTTGCCAGTCAGGCGCAGCTTGCGTCCGGTTTGGGTTCGCTTGGGAATGGTAATTTCTACCGGGCCGTCGAGGGTCGGCGCCCGCACCTTACCCCCCACCACTGCGATGGGCGCTGGCACCTCCAGCACGGTGTAAATGTCGTCCCCCTCCAGGCGCATATCGGGCCTGGATTGCAGCTTGACGTGCAGGTACAGGTCGCCCCCCGCACGCCCTTTTCCGGCCAGACGAATCTTCTGGCCATCCCGCACCCCCGCTGGAATGCGCACGGTCAGGCGCTCAGAACCAATGGAAATGGTTTTTTCGCCGCCCCGGTAGGCCTCCTCGAGGCCCAGGGGTAGTTCGGCCTCGAGGTCGCTGGCCACCCGCGAACCCCGGCCGCGGCGCGGAGCCTGCTCAAACAGGTCGCCAAAGCCAGCAAAGCCGCCCTGAACGCCGGTGCCGCCCAGGTTGCCAAAGAGCTGCTGGAAGAAGTCGGAGAAATCCCCTATATTCCCACTAAAACCACCAAAGCCGCCCTGCCCCGGCGGGGGGCCCTGCCAGCCAGCCCTGCCCACCTCAGCCCCGTAAGCATCGTAGTAGCGGCGCTTTTCCGGGTCGGACAGAACTGTGTAGGCTTCGTTGATCTCTTTGAACTTCTCCTCGGCCCCCGGCTCTTTGCTCACATCCGGGTGATACTTGCGGGCCAGCTTCTTAAACGCCCTCTTGATCTCGTCTTCGGAGGCGTTTTTAGAGACCCCAAGAATTTTGTAGTAGTCTTTGTAGGCCATAGGCTCACCTGTGCGCGTAAACCTAGAGCTCGAGGGCCGAAAAACAGGGGCTAACTGCTTTCAGCACCCGGTTTCTGCTCTTCAGCCCCCTCGGGCTTGGCACCACTACCTACCACCACCCGCGCAGGCCGCACCAGCAGGTCACCATACCTGAAGCCCTGCTGATAGACGTGCAGCACCTTACCCTCTTCGCCTTCTACAGCCCCAATGGCCTCGTGGTAGCGTGGATCAAACTCGGCCCCCACCCCGGGCACCGCTTCCACACCCAGGCTTTTGAGGCTGCGAGAAAAGTTTTCCAGCACACTCCTGACCCCTGGGATCAGGTCTTCGGGCTTCACGCTGGCAAAACCCAAAGCCCGCTCGAGGTCGTCCAGGGTGCCCAGCAGCGAGCGCACCGCTTCAAACTTGCCGTTGCGATTTGCGGCCTCGAGCTCCTGTACCATGCGCTTTTTGTAGTTTTCGAAGTCGGCGTACAGGCGTAGGAATTTGTTCTTGGAGGCCTCGAGCTCGGTCCTCAGGAACTCCACCTCACCCTTCAGGCGCTCCAGTTCAGGTATATCGTTTTGCACCTCTGGGGATTCAACCACAGTTTCTTTGTTCTCCATACATCGCACCTCTGTGAAGGGCTGAAGGTGGGGTGCAGGGTATGGCCCACAGCCTTCCCTCCACCCCACCTTCTGCGGGTTAGTCAGCCGGTTTGTAGTCGGCGTCAATCACATCGTCGGACTTAGGGGTGCTGCTCTGGGATTGGCTGCTGGTAGCCGCACTTTGCTCGTAGGCCTGCAGCGCCGCCAGCAACTCCTCGGTAGCCTGGCGCAGATCGGCATCGGAGCCGTCGGTATCCACCAAGGACTTGGCCTTGCTCACGGCGGCCTCGAGACGGCGTTTGGCCTCGGGGGTGCTCTCCTTCTCGCCCATCACCCGCTCGGCCTGGACGCGGGCGGCGTCAAGGTTGTTCCTAAGTTCGGCGTGCTCCTTACGCTTACGGTCGGCCTCGGCGTTGGCCTCAGCTTCCTTGATCATCCGCTCGATCTCCTGCTCGGAGAGGGTGGTGGTGTTCTGGATGGTGATGGAGGCTTCCTTGCCGCTGGACTTCTCCTTAGCAGTTACGTGCAGAATGCCGTTGGCGTCTATATCGAAGGTGACTTCGATCTGGGGCACGCCCGCTGGCATGGGCGGGATGCCGTCCAAGCGGAAGCGACCCAGGCTCTTGTTGTCGGCGGCCATGGGGCGCTCGCCCTGGAGCACGTGGATCTCCACCGAAGGCTGGTTGTGCTCAGCAGTGGTGAAGATTTCCGACTTGCGGGTCGGCACCGTGGTGTTGCGCGGGATCAGCACCGTGCAAACCCCACCCTTGGTCTCCACACCCAGCGAGAGCGGGGTCACGTCTAGCAGCACCACATCTTCCACCTGCCCGGTCAGCACACCGGCTTGCACCGCGGCCCCTAGGGCCACCACCTCGTCGGGGTTGACGCTGCGGTTGGGCTCCTTGCCCAACATCTCCTTCACTATCTGCTGCACCGCTGGTACGCGGGTAGAACCACCCACCAACAGCACCTCATCAATCTGGCTGGCATTCAGGCCCGCATCGCGCAGGGCTTGCTCCACTGGACCGCGAATTTTCTTCAGCAAGGGCTGAATCAGCTCCTCGAACTTGGCCCGGGTGAGCTTGCGCTCGAGGTGCAATGGGGTCTTGGAGACCGGGTCGAGACCGATAAAGGGCAGGCTGATGGTGGTCTCGGTCACCGCCGACAGCTCAATTTTAGCCTTCTCGGCCGCCTCGATCAGGCGCTGCAGGGCCTGCCGGTCGGCCTTCAGATCCACCCCGCCCGACTCCTTCTTGAACTCCTCGGTAAGCCAGTTCACAATGGCGTGGTCGAAGTCGGAGCCGCCCAGGTGGGTATCCCCTGCGGTGGCCTTAACCTCAAAGACCCCATCGCCGATCTCCAGCACCGTCACGTCGAAGGTGCCCCCGCCCAGATCGAAGACCAGCACAGTCTCGTGGCCCTTCTTATCCAGGCCGTAAGCCAGCGCGGCAGCGGTGGGCTCGTTGACGATGCGTAAGACCTCGAGGCCCGCGATCCGTCCCGCGTTGGCGGTGGCCTCACGCTGGGCGTTGTTGAAGTAGGCTGGCACGGTGATGACCGCCTTGGTGATCCTCTCACCCAGCTTCTTGGAAGCGTCATCCACCAGCTTGCGCAGGATCATGGCCGAAATTTCCTCGGGGGTGTAGAGCTTTCCGGCGATATCGACCCGAACCCCACCGTCGGGGCCCTTGACCACCTTGTAGGGCACCCGCTTAGCCTCGTCCTGCACCTCTTCCCAGCGGCGCCCAATGAAGCGCTTGATCTCGAAAACGGTGCCCTCGGGGTTGAGCACCGCCTGACGGCGGGCTACCCGGCCCACCAGCTGGTCGCTCCCCTTGTAGGCCACCACGCTTGGGGTGGTGCGCTCACCTTCGGCGTTTTCCAGCACCACCGGACTGCCGCCTTCCATGATAGCAATCACGCTGTTGGTTGTTCCTAAGTCAATTCCTACGGCTTTAGCCATATACCCTCCAAAGGCCGCGCTAAGCACGGCTTACTTACCCAACATGATAGCTCCTGTTACCTATGTAGTCAATAGAGTTGAGTGCATCTCTATCAAGTTTAGCGCAGGCGCTCCAACACGAGGAATAAACACCGTTCTCTTTACTACCTTATACCCCCACCTTTCGGTGTAGTCTAGAAAGGCGATGAACCGCCTGCCGCTCAACCTGTGGTTTATCTTGTTCGCCGCTATCCTAATTGCCTGGGCCTTCAGCCTGACCGCCAACCAGCAGCCTGCCAATCAGGTAGCATACACCACTTTTCTGAATGAGATTGAACAGGGCCGGGTAGCCAAAATCATGGTAGACGGGCGCCAGCTCAGTGTAACCCGTCGAGGAGACGGAGACCAGTACGTCACCTTTGCGCCGGGTCCGGTAGACACCAACACCATCCGCGAATGGGGTGAAAGGAAAATCCAGGTCGAGATCGCCCCACCCAGAAGGGAAAACCCTCTGCTCGGCTTCCTAATTCCGCTCCTGCTTATCGGCTTGCTGATAGCCGTTATCTTCTTCTTTTCTCGCAACCGGGGTCCTTCGGGCGACAACGCCTTCGGCTTCACCAAAAGTCGGGCCAAGGTGCTAACCGAGGCGCCCAAAACCAGCTTCAGGGATGTGGCCGGGTGTGAGGAGGCTAAAGAGGAGCTCAAGGAAATCGTGGAGTTTCTAAAGGCCCCGGCCCGTTTTCACGAGATGGGGGCTCGCATTCCCAAAGGGGTGCTGCTGGTGGGACCGCCGGGCTCGGGCAAGACCCACATCGCGCGAGCGGTAGCCGGCGAGGCCAGGGTGCCCTTCATCGCTGCTTCGGGCTCGGACTTTGTGGAGATGTTCGTAGGGGTGGGGGCCGCTCGGGTGCGCGACCTCTTTGAGACGGCTAAACGTCACGCCCCTTGCATCATCTTCATAGACGAAATCGACGCGGTGGGCCGCCGCCGTGGGGGCGGTGTAGGAGGGGGCAACGACGAGCGCGAGCAAACCCTAAACCAGCTTCTGGTCGAGCTTGACGGTTTTGAGAAGGAAACCAGCATCATCGTGATGGCAGCTACCAACCGCCCCGACGTGCTGGATCCCGCCCTCTTACGGCCAGGCCGCTTCGATCGGCAGATAGCCATCGATGCTCCCGATGTGCGGGGTCGGGAGCAAATCCTCAGGATTCACGCTAAGGGCAAGCCCTTGGCCGAGGACGTGGACCTGGCTTTACTGGCGAAGCGCACCCCGGGGTTTGTGGGAGCTGACTTGGAAAATCTGCTTAACGAAGCTGCCTTGCTGGCAGCCCGCGATGGCCGCAAGAAAATCACCATGAAAGACCTGGAAGAAGCCGCCGATCGGGTGGTGATGGGGCCGGCCAGGAAGAGCATGGTGATCTCCCAGAAAGACCGCGAGGTCACCGCCTATCACGAGGCTGGGCACGCGCTGGCCGCGCACTTCCTCGAGCACGCCGATAAGGTGCACAAGGTTACTATTGTGCCGCGGGGGCGGGCCATGGGCTTCATGATGCCCAGCCGTCAGGACACCCTGCACTGGAGCAAGAAGCGCCTGACCGACCAGATCGCTGTGGCCCTGGCAGGCCGGGTAGCCGAGGAGCTGGTTTTCGATGATGTAACCACTGGTGCCGAGAACGACTTTCGGCAGGCCACCGATCTGGCCCGGCGCATGATAACCGAGTGGGGAATGCACCCCGATTTTGGCATGGTGGCCTACCAGGTGCGCGAGGACACCTATCTGGGCGGCTATGACACCCGACAGTACTCCGAAGACACCGCCCGGCGCATTGACGAGGCTGTGCAAAAACTGTTGCAAGAGCAGCACGACCGGGTACTGCACCTGCTCACCGAGAAAAGGGAGGTGCTCGAGCGGGTAGCGCGGGCGCTGCTCGAGCGCGAAACCCTCAATGCCGAGGAGTTTGTGCGGGTGGTGGAGGGTCAGGAGGCAGAAAGCCTCGAGGCTTCTGGTGAATCCTCCAAAGAAAAGGAAGAAAAAGAGTCTCCGCGGGTTGTGCCCAAGATCAAGCCCAACCTGGGCGGGGCCTGATGCTCTCCTTTTTGGGTAAGCTGTCAGCGTGCGCGGCTACTGGGAACAACCTTACGCCAGTGAGTTCGAGGCCCGGGTGGTGCGGGCCTGGAGCGAGGGCGAACAGCACTATGCGGTGCTCGACCACACCCTCTTTTACCCCACCTCGGGCGGTCAGGCCTGCGATACCGGCAGCCTGGGGGGGGTGGCGGTGCTGGAGGTGCTCGAGGACGCCAAGGTCAGCGGCAACGTCATTCACCGCCTGGAAAGCCCCCTCCCCGAGGGGCAGAGCGTGGTGGGCCAGCTCGACTGGACCCGGCGTTACCGGCACATGCAGCGCCACACCGCCGAACACATGCTAGGCCAGGCTTTTTTGCGGGCCGCGGGCTGGAGGGTGGTAGCGGTCAACATGAGCAGTCCGGTCTGCACCATGGACTTCGATGGCGCGCCCAGCGAGGCCGTGGTTCGCCAGGCCGAGGCCCTGGCCAACTGGGCGGTGTATGCCAATACGGTGGTTCGCTCCTATTTCAAAGATATTCCAGCCCACGGCCTGCGCCGCGCTCCCAAGGTGACTGGAACCATCCGGGTGGTGGAGATAGAAGGCTGGGACAAGGTGGCCTGCGGCGGCCTGCACGTGGCCCGCACGGGCGAAGCCGGCCCCATCAAAATAACCTGCTTCGAGCGCTACAAAGGCGGCACCCGCATCTACTTTGTGGCGGGTTGGGAGGCCCTCGAGCTTTTCGACCAGGAGCACCGCCTGCTCACCCGCCTGGGCGAGAAGTTTAGCTCGAGTCCCCTGGAGCTTGAGAAGCCCATCGAGAACCTGCGGGCGGAGTGGCGCAGGGTGCGGGCCGAGAATACCGCCCTCAAGGACGAGCTGGCCGAGCGCATTATGCGCGAGCTGCTGGCCGAGTTCCCCAGCCTGACCATGGCCGCCCAGGTTCCCCACACGGTGCTGGAGATGGTGGGCCAGCGCCTGGCCGAGTGGCCGGGGGTACTGGCCCTGCTGGTTGCCCAGGCCGAGGACAAAGCCCGCTACGTACTGCTCAAACACCCCACCCGCTCTGAGGACCTGCAAGCCATCTGGGAGCAAGCCCTAAAACCCCTGGGGGCCAGGGGCGGGGGGGCTTTGGTCAAGCTGGGGGTGCTGCCCCTGGCCGCACTGCCCAAAGCCCTCGAAGCCTTCAAAGCCATCGCGCAGTGAAGCCAGAGCACCCCTCTTCAGGGCTTCAGGCTCACTTTTGGCATGACCCGCCGCAGGGGTTCGGGCAGCCACCAGTTCCACCGCCCTGCCAGCACCAGCACCGCCGGCACCAGCACCAGACGTACCAGGGTGGCGTCGAGCAAGACCGCAAAAGCCAGGCCCAGGCCAATGGTCTTGTTGGCCACCACCTGCCCAAAAACAAAGGCTGAGAAGACAATAATCATGATCAGGGCTGCGCTGGTAATCACCCCCGCGGTGCGCTCCAGGGCGTAGCGCACGGCCTGAGGGGTGTCCATCCCGGCCAGGTGGGCCTCCTGCACGCGGGAAAGCAGAAAGATTTCGTAGTCCATCGAGAGGCCGAAGATCACTGCAAAAAGCACAATGGGCAGCGAGCTATCTATGCCCCCCACATCGGTCGGGGCCCCCACCAGCCCAGCCCCCCAGCCCTCCTGGAAGATAAGGGTGATCAGGCCGTAGGCTGCCCCCACCGTGAGGGTGTTCATCAGGATGGACTTGAGGGGAATCACCAGGCTGCGAAAGGCAAGTGCCAGCAGGACAAAGGTCGCCACAAAAACCGTCCCGATGGCCGCAGGCATGGCCCCCACCAGGGCCTGGGTAAACTCCATCGAACCCACCGGCGCACCCCCCAGCAGCACCTGCTGGAAGCCAACGCTTCTGGCTTCCTGTTTGAGCCTTGCGTACCAGTCGGGGATATCGGGCGCACGAACAGCGTCCCGGGGGATCACAGTCAGGCGCAGGTAGCGGCGGTTCTGGCTGATGTACTGGCTGGATAGGCCCACCAGCTCGGCAAATCCGCCCTGGGCCTCTTGCCGCCCAGCCAGAAAGGGTGAGACCACCAGCCGCACCTCGGGCCAGGCCGAGATGCGGGCCTCGAGGTCGCGCCAGCGGGAGCGGTTTTCCGGGGTGAAACCCTCCTGGCCCAGGTCGAGCAGCACCTCGAAAGCATCCAGGGCCCCACCCAGCTCGAGCTGCCGGATGAGCTCGAGGCCCTTGCGCGACTCCACATTAGGCCCCAGCCCAAAAGCCCCAGTATAGCCCAGTTTCATCTGGGTCATCGGCCAGGCCAGCGCCAACAGCAGCCCGGCTGCCCCCAGCGACCACATCCAGGGGCGCCGCATCACCCCTTCGGCCCAGCGACCCCAGAAGGGGCTGGGCTGTCCGCTGCTGGTGGCCCGGAAGGACCAGCGGCGCGGTGCGTTCACCCGTTCACCCAGCAACGCAAGGATGGCCGGAAGCAGGGTAATCGAGGCCAGCACCGTCAGGATAATCGCCATCACCCCACCCACCCCCATCGAACGAATAAAGGTCAGGTCGGGCACCAACAGGGCCCCCATGGCAATCGCCACCACCAGCCCGCTCGAGGCCACCGTCCGCCCAGCGGTGCGGGCAGTGATGGCCGCTGCAGCCTGCGCCGAACGGCCAGAAGCCAGCTCCTCACGAAAGCGGTTGACCGTCAAAAGGGCGTAATCAATTCCCGCCCCCAATGCCAGCATGGTAATCACCGGAAGAGCAAAACTACTCACCTCCCCAAAATGCGTTAGAAAGTACAGGCAGGCCAGGCCAGTAGCGATGGCCACCACCCCCACCATCAAGGGCAGCCCGCTGGCCACCAGGGCCCCAAAGGCCAGCAGCAAGACCAGCCCGGTCAGGGGAAGGGCCATCAGCTCGCTGCGCTTGACATCGGCCTCCAGCAAATGCAAAAAGTCTTTGGTGACGGCGGTAGCCCCCGTCACGTAAAAGCGAACCTCAGGGGTTTGGGCCGCACGGGCCGCGCGCCGCAGGGCCTCGATCACGGCTTCGCCGTTTTCTAGGTGTGTTTCCAGCAAGGTTGCGGTCACCCTGCCGTCGGCGCTCTTCTGCCGCAGGGGGCTGGGCGCATCGTAGCGGTTGATCCGAACAACGCCCTCGAGCCCTGCTACCCTAGCCATGAGCTGGTCATAGACCTGGCGAAAACGGGGGTCGCTTTCAGGCAGACTCGACTCACTCACCAACACGGTGCGGTCAACCAGAGGCAGGGCAAACTCTTCGGACAGAAGCCCCAGTACCTTCCGGGCTTCGCTGTTCCTAACATCGCTGGCATTGGCGGCCAGGTGCTGTGGGGCCAGACGGGCCGCCGGTACAGCCAGCAACAGGAGCGCAACCCAAGCCAGAACGACCTGAAGTGGGTAGCGGGTGACGAAGAGGGCCAGGCGGGTGAACATACCTAGGGCCCACCCAATATGCTCTTTTCTTCACAAGAAGAAAAGGGTAGGCCTCGCAATTTGCGTGGCCTACCCTACTCGGTATGTCGCCTAGCTCAGAGCGTTTGGCCAAAAGGCCCTAAGAAACCGGCGTGACGGCGGCGGTGTCTTGCTCGCCGGTGCGAATGCGGTAGACCTTTTCTACTGGTAGCACGAAAATCTTGCCGTCGCCCACTTCGCCGGTGCGCGCCCCTTCCATGATGGCCTGCACGGTGGGCTCAACAAAGTGATCCGAGACGCCAATCTCGAGCCGTACCTTCTCCGAAAGCTCCATCTTAACGGTGGTGCCCCGGTAGGTCTCGACCTGCTCCATCTCACCGCCATGGCCTTGTATCCGGCTAATGGATAGACCCCGCACTTCTGCTTTAAAGAGGGCCTCCAGGACATCGTTGAGCTTCTCGCTGCGGATGATGGCAACAATCAACTTCACACTGCCCTCCCCTAGTCCGTACCCCCTGCAGGCTTGGGCCGGGCCACTGGCATGGGCGTCTCACTCCTGACCAGAATGGCTCCCTCACCACTGGTGTAAGCCTCTTCACCGTGCTGGGTGATGTCCATACCCACACCTTCTTCCTTCAATGTGGCCTTGAGCGGGGTGATGGCGCCCACCAGCTTTAGCAGCACAAAGGTCACCGTAAGGCTGAAGACCACCGCAATCAGGGCGGCAAAAGCCTGGATCAGCACCTGGGCAGGATTACCGGCGATCAGGCCGTTGAACAGTCCGTTTACCGATTCCTGGGCAAACACCCCGGTCAGTATCGCACCAGTGATACCACCCACTCCGTGGACAGCGAAGACATCGAGCGAATCGTCTAAGCTGCTCCTGGCCCGCCACAGCAGCACGTAGTAGCTTGGGAAAGCCCCTATCGCACCCATGGCCAGGGCAAAGAGGGGTGAGACAAAGGCGGCCGCAGGGGTTATCACCACCAGGCCTACCACAATGGCAGTAGCCAGACCCACAGCAGTCACGCGGCCCGTGCGCCTAAGGTCGATCAGCGACCAGGCCACAACGGTAGCCGCCGGGGCCAGAATGGTGTTGGTCAGGGCCAGGCCGGCGGTTGCGCTGGCCGCCCAGGCGCTGCCTGCATTGAAACCAAACCAACCAAACCACAGCAAAGCAGCTCCCAAAAGCACAAAGGGCACATTGTGAGGCAGGATGGCCTGCCGCCCAAAGTCTTTACGGGCCCCCAGCACCAGGGCCGCGGCCAGGGCGGCCATACCTGAGTTGATGTGCACCACCGTCCCACCGGCAAAGTCCCACGCCCCCAGGTCGGCTAGGAAGCCGCCGCCCCAGACCCACTTGGCAAGGGGGGCATAAACGAAAAGGCTCCACAAGGTGATGAAGAGCAAAAAGGCCGGGAAGCGCATCCGTTCTACCACCGCGCCCGAAATAAGGGCGGCCGTGATGATGGCAAAAGTACCCTGGAAGATCATCCAGAGCATGTGGGGGATGCTGATATCCGCGATGGCCCCTTTATTCTCCAGGCCAACGTTGTTTAGGAACAAGTAGCGCAGGTCGCCGATAAAGTTGCCCTCACCCGAGAGTGCCAGGGAATAGCCCAGCAAAGCCCAGGCTACCGCCACGAAGCCCAGCGCCGAGAAGCTCATCATCATGGTGTTGAGGGCGTTCTTGGAACGCACCAGCCCCCCATAAAAGAAAGCCAGCGCAGGGGTCATCAGCAGCACTAGGCCGGTAGCCACTAGCATCCAGGCGGTATCGGCAGCGCTGAACTCGAGGTCCTCAGCAAAGGCCAGGCTTCCTAGCAGGGCCAGTAGGAACAACGGCATTCGAAGGTTTTTCATCAACCCTTCACCTCCTGAGCAAAAGGCTAACCGTACGGTGTGAAAATTGTCAATATATTTTTTAACAAATGCCCACATTTATGAACACATATTGCAAAATGACGTAGTACATTTGCCATCTGTTTAGGTTATTTATTACAACCTGTACACAAAAAAGCCGACTCAGAAACTCCCGTGGCCCTCACCCCCACAAATGCAACCCGACATACCCCCAAAGGCCGGTTTGGTTCTAAACTAGAAGCTGAACATGACCGAACGGCAACGGCGCATACTGCACCTTTTAGTGGATAGCTACATCCAGACCCAGACCCCCATAGCCTCAGGGGTACTGGCCCAGCAGTTGTCGCTGTCGCCTGCCACAGTACGATACGAGCTGATTGAACTCGAGCAGCAAGGTCTAATCGGCAAACCCCACACCTCAGCCGGGCGCGTCCCCACCCGCGCCGGGTTCCGCCACTATGCGCTCTCCAAACTGCCACCCAGCCCCCTACCCCAGGCCACGCTGGACAAGCTGGCCCAGGTGCTGGATGGCGCTGGCTCGAGGCGGGAAGCACTGCTGGTGCAGGTGGCTTCCAAGCTCGCCGGCTACCCGGCCATGCTACGGCTGCGGCCCCAGCGCGCACCCAGACTGTTGCAGGTGCACCTTTCCAACTTGACACCCGGTAAGGTATTGGCGGTTGCAGTTCTGGAAGGCGGGCGGGTGCGCGAGGCCCGCATCGAGCTGTCCTTTACACCCACCGAAGCCCAGCTCAACGAAGCAGAGCAGCGCCTGTACAAAACCGCCGAGCCAATCAGAGCCAGCACACCGGCTATGATGGAGCTATTCGAAGCCATCGGAAGAGCCTTCGCCCAAGGTAGCCAGGAGGAGTACCGTGAGGGGATGGGCCTCTTGCTGAGCGAGCCGGAAGCCCAGAACCCCCTGTTCCTGCGCCAGGCCATTGCGGTATTCGAGGCCCCCAGCGACCCCACCTTCACCCCCCCAGGCGGCATGAACGTTCGGGTGGGTGAGGAGGGAGGGCTTTCGCTGGTGCAGGCCGGCATCAAAGTTAACGACCAGGTGGGCGAGCTTACGCTCCTGGGGCCGGTGCGCATGCGCTACGAAAGGGCTTTATCGGTGGCTTTTACCATGAGCCAGGTCTACATGGGAAAGTGAGCACCCGGCTCTGGACACCCGGCCCATTAATCCAGACAATCTTTATATGCGTGTACAGGTACTGTTATTTGCCCTTTACCGTGAGCAAGCAGGGCAGGCCCGGCTGCAGCTCGAGCTGCCCGAAGGCTCGAGCGTTGCCGATGCCAAAGCCCTGCTGGAAGCCCAGTATCACCTACAGCTCACCGGTGGGCTGGCTGCCATCAACGAACAGCTCGCTCAGCCCAGCGACCCCCTGAAAGACGGCGACGAGCTAGCTTTCTTACCCCCGGTGTCGGGTGGCTCCACACAAAGCCAGGCCACCGCCAACGACAGTTTTGGCCTAACCTACCAGGCTTTGGCCGTGCAACCCTGGATAGACTGGGCCTCCGACGACCCCTATGGCGCAGTCATCAGCTTTCTGGGCACCACCCGCAGCCCCAACAAAGGCCTGGCCGTCACCCACCTGGAATACGAAGCCTACCCCAGCATGGCTGAAAAGGTCATGCAGCAAATTATTGCCGAGATGCGCGCGCGCTGGGTGCTGGGCCGGGTGGCGCTCTGGCACCGCCTGGGCCGGGTTCTGCCGGGCGAAGGCTCCATCCTGATCGTAGTCTCGGCCCCTCACCGCCCCGAGGCCTTCGAGGCCTGCCGCTACGCCATTGAGCGGGTCAAACAGATTCTACCCGTGTGGAAAAAAGAGTTTCTACCGGATGGCTCCTACTGGGTAGAAGGCTACGCACCCGAGGAACATCGGCTATAGCTGTAGACCGCGAGGACAGGCTGTCCAGGCAGACGAAGCACGCAGGCATGTTGGACAAACACCAGCGGCTGTGCTATAAATAACGGGTATGTCTCAACATAGGGTTTGGTACCCTTAGGGAGACGACCCATCGCGCAAGATATCTTGCCCCTAGAGGATTTCAGGCAGGTTTCTGGCGCGATAAACGGCAAAGGCAGAGAGGAAATAGGCGAATGGAAGACCAAGCTACCCAGACCCCAGTGGAAACTGGAGAAGAACCCCAGGTTTTTAGCATGGAGCAGGCCTTGCAAGATGCAGAAGCGAGGCTCGAGAAGACTGTCCAGCGCGGCCAGATCATCAGCGGCAAAGTGGTGTTCATCGCCAACGACGGCGTCATGGTAGACATCGGGACGCGCACCGAAGCCATCATCCCGTTCAACCAGCTTACCGAGGAGAGCCTATCCGAAGAGGAGCTTAGGAACCTCCTCAAGCCGGGGGACACTGTAACCGCCTATGTGGTGCGGGCCGACCTCGAGAACGGCCAGATCGTGCTTTCCAAGAAGCGGGCCGAGGCCGACCGGAGCTGGACCAGGATTCAGGCCCTCTATGAGCAGGGCCAGCCGGTGATGGTGGAGGTCAAGGAGAAGGTCAAGGGGGGGCTGGTTGCTATCATCGAGGGAATCCGTGCCTTCCTACCTGCCAGCCAAGTGGATCTGAAACGCGCCTCCGACCTCGACGAGTACGTGGGTCAGAAATTCCTGGTCAAGATTATCGAGCTCAACCGCAAGAAGGGCCGGATCATCCTTTCGAGGCGCACGGTATTAGAAGAAGAGCAAAAAGCTGCCCGCAGCAAGATACTCGCCAGCCTAAAGGAGGGCGAGATCGTTGAAGGGCAGGTTGTCGAGGTGACAGATTTCGGCGTCTTCGTCGCCCTGGGTGGCGTGGACGGCCTGGTACACCGCAGCGAGATTACTTGGGGCCGCTTCAACCACCCCAAGGACGTGGTGCAAAAGGGCCAGACCGTCAAGGCCAAAGTGCTCTCGGTAGACAGCGAGCGCGAGCGGGTCAATCTCTCGATGAAGGCCCTCAGCGAAGATCCCTGGCTAACCGTTTCGGAAAAGCACCCCGTGGGCTCCAGGCTCACCGGTAAGGTGGTGGGTCTGACCCAGTTTGGGGCTTTTGTGGAGGTGGAGCCTGGCCTCGAGGGGCTGATTCACATCTCCGAGCTGTCCTGGGTCAAGCGCCCCAAGCACCCTGGTGAGATTTTGAAGGAGGGTCAGGTGGTGGAAGCCCAGGTACTGCGCATTGACCCCGCCGAGCGCCGGCTCTCGCTGGGCTTGAAGCAAACCCAGCCTGATCCCTGGAAGAGCCTCCCCGACCGCTATCCACCTGGCACCCTAGTCAAGGGCAAGGTTACTGGCTTAACCGACTTTGGGGTGTTCGTCGAGGTAGAGCCCGGCATCGAAGGCCTGATCCACGTCTCTGAGCTGGCCCACGAGCGGATCGAGAAGCCCGCCGATATATTCAAAAAGGGAGACGAGATCGAGGCTGTCATCCTCCAGATCGACCCGGTGGAGCAGCGCATCAGCCTCTCGCGCAAGCGCCTTCTGCCACCTCCTCAGATCGGCATCCCCAGTGGTGAAGAAGGCGAGGGCCGCAAAGGCCGCCGTGAGGGCAAAGACGGCGAGCGCGCCAAACGTGCCAAGAACAAGGGCGCTTCCCGCGAGGGCCGTGGCCGGGAGCGCGACTACGACTACCTGGGCGGTGGAACGGCATACGCAAACTACGATCCCAGCGTAGCAACTGCCTCCAATACCAACGTCAAGCTGGGCGACGTGTTCGGCGACCTCTTGAGCCAGCTCACCTTAGAAGAGGACAAGGACAAAGAAAAGGCCTGACCTTTATAGAAAAGCCGCCCTAAGAGGGCGGCTTTTTCTTATGGGCACAGGGTATAGCCGCAGAAAAACGTTCGGCCTACCTGGTTCCGTCATTATCGCACTCTTTACAGGCGTGGCCGTTTGCGAAGAGCGCTCTACAGCCCCACAAACTGCCCGTTTTCCTGCAACACCTCGCCATCGGCCAAAAGTCGCCCTCCCTGGCGTAGATCCAGAATCAGGTCCCAGTGAATCGAGGAGGTGTTGACTCCGCCGGTCTCGAGGTAGCTCTGGCCCAGCGCCAGATGCACCGTACCGCCGATTTTTTCGTCGTAGAGAATCAGGCCGGTGGGGCGGCTGATGCCAAAGTTAGCGCCGATGCCAAGCTCTCCCAGGTAGCGGGCCCCAGGGTCGGCCTCGAGCATCCTTTGCAGGTATTCCTCCCCGGTCTGGGCGCTGGCCTCCACCACCCGGCCTTCCCGGAAGCGCAGCCGCACCCCCTCCACCCGCTGCCCCGAAACCACCACCGGCAGGTTGAAGCGCACCTCCCCTTCAGCAGAAGATTCAATGGGGGCAGTAAACACCTCGCCGCTGGGCATGTTGCGCTTGCCATCGGAGTTAATCCAGGTGCGCCCTTCCACCCGCAGGCGCAGGTCGGTTCCGTCGGCCTGAATACGGATTTCCTTTACCTTTTGCAGCCGCTCGATGAGGGCAGCTTGGAAACCCCAATTCGGAAAAGCCACCAGCCACATTCCCCCAAGCTGCGCCAACAGGAGACGCCAAGCGAGGTTGTGCTCCATCAGCTTGAAGAGACCATAGCCCAGCAGCACCGCATAGAGGTGAAAGACCAGCCCCTGGGTCTTGCGGTAGGGGCGTTCGCTCAACCCCAGCCGATCCAGGCTGGAAAACACGC
>Ga0209809_1000453_pt1 | contig 37161 bp, 24 predicted proteins | sample YNPMSTMetaG_FD_186172 | JGI IMG/M metagenome (GOLD analysis project Ga0209809, IMG submission 186172) | Anoxygenic and chlorotrophic microbial mat microbial communities from Yellowstone National Park, USA - YNP MS-T MetaG (SPAdes) (version 2) ...
GGAGCCGACACACCTACCAGGCATAACAAGCATAACCCGCAGCGGTGTTACTGCCGGCCGGCCGGCGGCGGGCAGCAGTGGGGCGGGCATTCATCCGCACTGGGGCCCAGCCCGCCCAGCGCACGCCGGGGCCTGTGCGGATCCAGCCGCTCTAAAATCAACTCCCGAATCATCCGCACAAACCGGGGATGCACCCCCACCGTACCCGCCCGATGATACACAAACCCCAGCTCTTCACACGCCCCGGCCACTTCCACATCCAGGTCGTAGATCACTTCCATATGATCGGACAAAAAGCCGATCGGCACAAAGAGCAGATGGCGCAGAGTGGGCTGCTGTTGCCGCAGTTGCCATAGATAGTCGGGCAATTCGGGCTGGAGCCAAGCCTGCTCCGGCGGGCCGGATCGGCTTTGATACACCAGTTGCCACTCGGACCAGTGCAGTTGCTCGGCCACCAGTCGGCACGCCTCGTGGAGTTGCTCCTGGTAAGGGCTGGTTTGGGCCATGGGCACCGGCAGACTGTGGGCGGTGAAAATCAGGGCGGTCTTTGCCCGCTCCGCAGGATCGATCTGGGCGAAAGCCGATTGCGCCCGATCGGCCACCGCCTCGATAAAGCCCGGATGATTAAAAAACAGCCGAAGTTTGTGGATTTCCGGCGCTGCGGGTCCGACGGCGGCCTGGGCCTGCTCGATGGCCTCCCGATACTGCCGACAGCCCGGATACGAGCCAAACGCACTAGTTACGAAGGCCAACGCACGTCGGCAGCCGTCCTCGGCCATTTGCTGGACGGCTTCCTGGAGAAAAGGCGGAGCATGGCGATTGCCCCAATAGACGGCCAGCGGCGGACCTTCGCTGTGGAGCAGTTCGATCAGGGCCGTCAGCAAGGCCCGATTCTGGGCATTAATCGGGCTTTGCCCGCCGAAAAGATAGTACGGTTCGGCCAACTCCTGGAGTCGTTCCGGCGGCAATTTCCGCTCGCCCAACACACTTTCCAAAAACGGAAGCACATCTTCCGGCCGTTCCGGTCCTCCAAAACCGACCAAAAGGAATGCATCGTACGGAGGATCCGGATTCGCAAAGGCAGGCTGCTGCTTGGCTGGCTCTGAAGAACTGCTATTCTGAGGTCCTGGACCGAGCAGATCGGCAGGGAGCATCTACACCTCCTTTTTAGACATCTGTGAAAAGAAGCCTCTCCATGGACGTACCCCTCCCGTTTCGAGGTTGGATGGAAAAGCCCTCTGGCTAACATTTTACCCGAATGAAGCAACCGGTCTCTCCCCTGACCGTCCAGAGGCCGGCCAACCGAGAGGTGGACCGGGGGAGGGGGATTTCGGCAGCACAAGGGCCCTCCACTGGTGCTTGCGCAGGAAGGGGACACCTACTTTTCCGTTCGGCCTACCCTATTACTTCGACTGTATCTCCCCCGTTCGGCTCCTACCAGTTGTAGGGGTAAGAATCGGATTGAACACCCCAGATTGGGGTGATCGTTCCGGGGGGATACAGTCAAGTTACCAAACCGGCCCTTTCCGTGCAGCAATGCGAAAGCAGTTTCCCTCTGGCGGCGCGGCGTGGTGGAGATCACAATGGATGTTACCGAGGTGGGTTTCCTGTCGGTCTCTTCCCTGCAAAGAAAGGAACCGAGCATGCGCCAGCGAACGTGGTGGAGTCGGCGGCGGTTTTTGGCTGCCGGGGCGGCCGGGACGGTTGGTCTATCCAGCAGTCTCGCATTCGGGAGAAAAAGTATGGGAGCCGAAGAGTATCCTTCGACCGAACATTTTTGGTATCGGCCTCAGCCGAAGGGGCTTTTTGTCGATTCGCAAAACGGCCATTGGGCCTTCGCCTACACGGATCGGGAAATCCTGCTTTCGGAGGATAACGGACGGAGTTGGCCGTATCGGGCTGAGTTTCCCCAGGCCCGCCATATTGTGTTTAGTTGTATCTTTAAGAACGGCAACGTGCTTTTCAGCGCCCTGGCCAAACTGTATCTGAGCACAGATCGGCTGAAAACCTATCGCCAGATTACGGTGAAAAATGCGGATGGTTCCGACTACCAGCCGCACACGCCGAAAAATCCCCAACGTCCCGGCTGGTATTTCCATAGTCTGACCGGCGTGAACACCTGGGAGATCGACGGCCGAGAAATGCTTGTCTGGGGCAACTACTGCAATGTGATCGGCGGAGCCGCCCCGGTGAACATCTACTACTCTACCGATCAGGGCCAGACCGTCAAAATCGCCTACCAGTTCGGCCAGAATCCGTACTTCCGGGACGACGGTTCCGAAGGGGGCGGTCGGACCGGCACCTTGCTGGGTAACCCCAATAACCCCGTCATCTGCCGCCATGTGCATGATGTTTCATACAACCCGGCCGAGCAGGCCTTCTACGCCTGCACCGGAGATGCCAATCGGCCGGAAGGCTTCGAATGCCATTGGCTTCGGGGGACTTACGATGCGGCCAAAGACCGATGGGATTGGAAGGTGTTGATTTCCGCACCGCTGAACTCTCGTTGGAAATCGGGCGGGATCAATTTTGTGGATGGCAAACTCTATTGGATCAGCGACGCCAACGGGCCAAAGCCGCACGACCGGGGGGTGTTCCGCTGCGACCCGGCCGACCTGACCAAGCCGGAGAAACATGAACTTCTGTACAATCCTGGGGTGGAGTCCGGCAATATGATCATCCAGGACGGCGTGATCCTGGCCTCCCACTGTGCGCCGGCCTCGCCCCTGGCTACTGGGTTCATCGTCTCCTTGGATATGGGCAAAACCTGGGCCCAGCACGACCTGAAACAGTTCGGCCGACGCTCACCCTGCCGATTCCATCGCAAAAACGCCGAAGGTTGGTTCCGGGTGGATCTTCGGGCCGATTGGGTCACCCCGGCCGAAATGCTCTTCATCAAACCCAAAACAACCTAACCGGAACCTTTCCCCAAAATCCCGCCTTCCCTCACAATTTAGCCAAATGGTAATATTTTCGCCGCATAATGAACGAACTCGCCTCTCCCACCCTGGGCAGGATGGCTGCAGAACGAAGCTGGCCCAGGCGGGTCCCTGCCGCGGAATCGGCAGTCCGGAAAGGAAGAGGTTATGTGGGCTGGATTCCCGCTGGGGCGGGAACAAGCCTGGACTGCCGCTTTGGCGGGAATGACACTTTGGTTTCTTCCGTCGGCTCACGTGTTGCTGCTGTTTGATTGGCTTGGTGCGGGTTGGGGGCCGCCCGTTGGTTGGATATCCCCGGTAAAATGAAATTGGAGGTCATCTTCTCTTTATTTATATTTCTATTTCTTATTGGTCTTCGCAAAACCAAGGGATACCGAGGTGGCCTAAAAGCAGGGAATTTTGCGTGTCTCTAGGATTTCCGAACCTTGGAGAAACCCGGCGGGGAGAAGAAAAGTTGGGAGTTGCTCTTCCGCCACGGCCCCCAGAATGGCCGGGCAAAGGCTGCGTAGGGCAGAGGGGTTGGGTGGAGCTGGGATTGCCCCCAAAGTAGGAGTCGTTATGACCAGGAAGGAGTATTTGGGAAGGATTTTTCTGGGGCTGGAGGGCAGGAAGGGGTGCTTTGCGCCTACTTTGGGGGGATCGGGATCATTTTGCAGAGGGGATTGCCTGGGGGGGTTCTGCCAGCCGACTCTGCCTGCCGAAGCCAGGCTAAAAGCCCCCCCTGTGGGCCTGCCGGTTTGCGGGGCATGCATCCTTCGGGTGAGCCTGGCCGGTCTAGGCTCCGGCCTGCCTACCCTTCTCGGGAGGGTTTGGTGCGTGGTTGGGCTGTGGGGAGTCTTTCTGGCCGGGCTTTTTGAAGGGGGGTTGGCTGGAGCCGAACTCTGCCCAGGCCAATCCCCCCTTTGGGGTGGGGTTGCTTTGGCAGAGGGGTTGCAAGAGGTTCCTTCGGCGAAACCCCCCCTGGCAGGGGAGCCCTCCAAGCCGGCCAAGTCCCCTTGTGCCCCCACCGGCGCTCATGGGGCGGATAGTTGGCCGATGGAGCGGATCGAACTGGCCGACGGCCGGACACTGATGGGCCTGATCGAATCGGTCGATGACCGGTGGGTGCACATGCTGGTGATCAAGCGAGAGCCGGGCCGACGCACCCAGCTTGTGGTTCGGCCGGTGGAACGGTCGGCGGTTGTGCGGATGGAACGGCTTCCGGAGCCGGACCGGGTGCATCTGCAGGAGCGGGTGGCCGTCTTGGCCTTTCACGCCCGGATCGAAGCAGCGCGGATGGAAGCCGTCGAGCTGGAGAAGAAGGTCCACAACAAGATTCCTGTATTTTTGTATGCTGGCCGATGGTTCTCTCTGGAAAGCAACCTGCCGGAGCAGATGACCCGGCGGGTGATTGTTCGATTGGAGCAGATTTTTTCGGGCTATCGGCAGTTATTGCCGCCCCGAACGGAGTCGCATCGGCCCCTTAGAATCCAGATTTTTTCCTCCCGGATGGAGTATGAGGAGGCGATCGGGCGATATGGGGTTCGGCTTGCCAATCCGGCTGTCTTCCTGCCGAAAGAAAACCTGGTGTTGGCGGGCACGGAGTTAGGCCAGGTGGCCGCCCAACTTCAGCAACTGGAGGAAGAACACGCCCGGCTTCGGCAGGAGTTGAACGGGCTTCGGGAGCAGTTGGCCAACAAGTTGGAACAACTCGGTCGAAAACTCCGCCAACAAGGCATTCCCCGCCAGGAAGCCGCCAAAATCCTCCAGCGGGAGCGGCTTAGCTTCGACAACCAAATCGCCCAAAAATTGGCCGACATCCACCGGGTGGATCGCAAAAACACCGAACTGTTCTCCCAGATCATGGAGCAAACCCTCCGCCAACTCTACCACGAAGCCTTCCATGCCTATATGGAAAACTACCTCTTCCCCAGCAGTCAGTACCAAGTGCCGCTTTGGCTTCAAGAGGGGTTGGCCATGCTGTTTCAGGAAGGCATCGTGGAGGCGGACAACCTGCGGTTGGATGCCATCAGCCAAGAGGCCGCTTCCCTGATCCGAAAAGATCGGCGTCAGGGGGCCACCATGCCGTTGGAGCAGCTCCTGGGTGCCGGAAGTACCGAGTTTCTCCAAGCACCGGGAGCCGGTTCCGCCCTGGGGAATCGGTATTATGCCTATGCGTGGGCGGCGGTGTATTATTTATGTCAGACGGAGCGGCTGAACCTGGCCCGCTTGGAGGCCTATCTGAGTCCAGCGGCGCAGGGGCTGACCCCTCAGCAGCGATTGGAGCGGCTGCTGGGCATGGACCCAGCCCGATGGGAGCAGGATTGGCAGAAGTTTCTGCAAACTTTGTAACTTGCTGCGCTCGGCGGAGTTGGAGCAAGAGGATGTTGGCCAACGCGGGGTTTCCCCCGGCCGGGTTGGCCGAGGTGGCCCCGGACTTGGGAGCCGGTGCGGGCGGCCAAGGGGACTGTGCCCCCCGGCCCCACCCACACCGGCGCCAGCGGGAGATGGGAATCGATGCGGTTTGCTGAGGTAGTGGGAATTTTAACCCAACCGGAGTCTGCTGTGGACTATTTGGGCCGGTGGGGTTTGCAGGATCCGAAGAAGGCGCAGGAGGAACTTCGGCAGATTGCCCGCTCGGGGCTGACACCGGATTTGGTGCAAGTTTTGGTGGAGCAATTAGCCCGGTATTTGCCGAGCTGTGCGGATCCGGATATGGCGCTAAGGAACTTTGCGCGGTTTGTGGCCCGGGCGCGGAATCCGCTTTCGATGGGGGCGCTGTTTGAGCGGGATCCGGAGGCGACGGCCACCTTGCTTCAGATTTTTGCCGCCAGCCAGCATTTAAGTGATCTTTTGATCAGTGATCCAGAGAGTTTCGATCTTCTTCGGCTCACGGAAGGCCAACCGGTGGGCCGGGAAGAACTGATCGAGGAGCTTACTGCGGAAGTGGCGGCGCTGGAGTATGAGGCAGCGGTGCTCCGGGCGCTGCGGCGGTTCAAGCGGCGGGAGCTGCTGCGGATTGCCTACGGGGACATCATTCGCCAACAGCCGTTGCAGACGGTTACCTTGCAACTTTCCTATTTGGCCGATGCGGTGGTGGAGGGGGCGTTGCGGGCGGCTTGGCGCCGGTTAGGGCAGCGGTGGGGCTGGCCTCTGACACCCCAAGGACGCCGCGCCCGCTTCGTGGTGCTGGGGCTGGGGAAACTCGGCGGTAATGAACTGAATTACTCCAGCGACATCGATCTGGTCTTCCTCTACGACGAGGAAGGCCAAACCGACGGCCCCGGACGATTGACCAACCGGGAGTTTTTCGAGCGTCTGGCTCAGGAGATCGTTCGTTTGCTCACCACGCCTACCGAGCTGGGCGCCCCCTACCGGGTGGATTTGCGTTTGCGCCCGGAAGGTCGCTATGGTCCGATGGCCCTCAGTTGCCCAAGCGCTTGGGCCTACTACGAAACCCGAGGCCGCACCTGGGAACGCCAAGCCTATATCAAAGCCCGTCCGGTAGCGGGCGATATCGACCTGGGCCGGGAATTTTTGGATCGGCTCCAACCGTGGATCTACCAACGCTATCTCAGCCGGGCCGACATCACCGGCATCAAAGCTCTCAAACGTCGCATCGAACAACGGGCTCGGTTGGAGGGGGCGGATCAGCGGAACGTCAAGACCGGCCATGGCGGCATCCGGGACATCGAGTTTGTCATCCAATTTCTCCAATTGCTCAACGGGGCCGAATTGCCCCAAGTCCGGACCGGCAACACCCTGGAGGCCATCCGTCAACTGGCCGCCGCCGGCTGCCTGAGCGATCAGGAACGGGCCATCCTCGAACAAAACTACTCCTTCCTCCGTCAGATCGAGCACCGCTTGCAGGTGATGTTCGACCTGCAAACCCATACCATGCCCGAAAACCCTGCCGAACTCCGGAAGTTGGCTCTTCGGCTTGGATACGGCCAGGCCAGTTCCGACCCCCTGAGCGCCTTCCAACACGACTACCAAACCCGCACCGAACTGAACCGCCGTATCCTGGACCATCTGTTGCATGATGCGTTTCCGGATGCGTCGGCCGCCGAAACCGAAGCCGACCTGGTCCTGGACCCCGATCCCCCCGAAAGCCGCATTCAAGAGGTCCTCGGCAAATATCCGTTCCGCGACCTCAAACAGGCGTACCAAAACCTGATGTCGCTAGCCGAGGAAAAGGTGCCGTTTCTTTCGACCCGACGGTGTCGGCATTTTTTGGCGGCCATAGCCCGGAACCTGTTGGAGGAGATCGCCGCCACGCCGGACCCGGATTCCACCCTGCTGCAATTGGGGCAGGTGAGCGATTCGTTGGGCGGCAAAGCGGTCTTGTGGGAACTGTTTAGTTTCAATCCGCCTACCTTGCAACTGTTTGTTCGCCTCTGTGCGTATAGTGGATATTTGGTGGGGATTTTGACCAGCCAACCGGGCATGATCGACGGCCTGATGGACAGCCTGGTGCTGAACAAATTGCCCGATCGGGATTTTCTCCGCCACACGTTGACCGAGCTTTGCCATGGCGCCGAAGACCTGGAGCCGATCCTCCATAGCTTCAAAAATGAACAGTATCTCCGAGTAGGCGTCCGGGACCTGTTGGGCAAGGAAGACATTCAGCCGACGGTCCAAGCACTCACCGATATCGCCGAAACCTGCCTGGAACAGGTGATCTTGCGGGAGTGGAAGCGGCTTGTCGCACGGTGGGGCCGACCTATGGTCGGCGCCGGACGCCGGGCCGGACAAGAGTGCGAACTGGTGGTGCTCGGTCTGGGCAAACTCGGGGGCAGGGAAATGAGCTATTCCAGCGATCTGGACGTCATCTTCCTCTACGAGGCCGAAGGCCAAACCCTGCCCGCCGCCGGACAACGAGAAAAAACGTCCAATCAACATTTCTTCTCCGAACTGGCCCGCCGCATCATCCAGACCACCACCGCCTCCGGACCGTATGGCCGACTCTACGAGATGGACCCCCGCCTCCGGCCCACCGGCCGCAGCGGCACCTTGGCTTGCAGCCTGGAGGAGTTTCTCCGCTATTACCGGGAGGGACAAGCCGAACTCTGGGAACGCCAGGCCTTGTGCCGGGCCAGGGTGGTCTATGGCTCAGAACGGATGGAACCGTTGGTCATGGAAGCGGTGGCCCAGGCCGCCTTTGGCCTCCCCTGGCGAAAACAGCACGCTCAGGAAATCCGCCAGATGCGGACCCGCATCGAGCAATCGGCACCCGCTTCGGATATTAAACGCGGCCCAGGTGGACTGATGGATATCGAATTCCTCATCCAAATGCTCCAGCTCAAACACGGCCGCCGCGACCCCAGACTGCGAACCTCCAATACCCTGGAAGCCTTGGCCGCCCTGCATCAGGCAGGCCACTTGGCCGACGAAGACTTCGGCTTTTTCACCCGAAGTTACCGATTTTTGCGGAGCTTACAATTGAAGCTGCGTCTCCTATCGCCCACACGCCGAACCACGCTGTCCGACGATCCGACCGAAATGGTCAAACTGGCCCACCTGATGCGGTTGCCTTCTTCTGGGGAACTGATGGTTCGGCTGGAGGAGTTCCGGACGCAGACCCGCCGCCGATTTGAACGCATTTTCGACGCCGAGATGAGCTAATTCCCTGACCCTCTCGATGGCCGCGCAAGAGGGGAAAACTTGCCCAGTTTCCGCTAGAATATTCCCCAGCGTTTCCTCTTCTATTGATGTTGGAGAGGGGCCTAGCCCTTATTGCCGACGAAGGCGGGGATACGTACTCAGCAGGAAGTACAACAGCGGCAGGGCGCCCAGCACGATGATGATCGCATCTGGCACGATCCGCCCATTGCCTAGGGTCTGGACCACTGGCAATTCATAGAAGGCGGCACTCCGGGCCCACCACAGGCCATGATCATAGCTATACCAAAGTTGCAGGATCCCGATCGGCAGCAGCCCCGTGAGAAACATCAAAAACAGCCCGCCGTTGAGCCCCCAGAAACTGACGGCCAAAAGCCGATCGTTCCAGTACCGGTTCTCCACCAGACCCCGCCAGCAGAACAGAATCAGCGCAATGGCTAACATGCCATACACGCCGAACAGGGCCGTATGCCCGTGGTTACTGGTTAGATAGGTGCCGTGCTCGTAGTAGTTGATGATCGGCAGGTTGATGATAAACCCGAACAGCCCGGCGCCTACGAAGTTCCACACACTGGAGGCCGTCAGGAAATACAGCGGCCAGCGATACGGGAACTCCTGCCCGGCTGCCCGGATCGACCGATACTCCATCCAAGCACGCACCACCAAAAGAATCAGCGGCACCGGTTCGATCGAGCTAAACACCCCGCCCAAAGCAAGCCAAAAACTTGGCCCGCCATACCAGAAATAGTGGTGCGCGGTGCCCGGAATCCCGCTCAAAAACACCAAAATCGCGGTCAAATACGCCACCCGAAGGGCTGAACTGGCGCTGACCAGCCCCAAGCTCACCAAAAACAGCGAAATCACCGCTACCCCGAAAAACTCAAAAATGCTTTCCACCCAAATGTGCACCACAAACCACCGCCAATAGTCGGCTATCGTGATATGCGTACCCCGGTGGTAAAACAGACCGAACCCAAAAAAGGCCACCACAAAAATCGCACTCAGCACATAAAACCACGTCAGCGCCCGGCGATCATAGGCCTCCTGGTCTTGGGTTTCCGGTCGGCGGAGCACCGGCAGCATCGCCCGGTACACAATGACCAACCAAAAGATCAACCCGCCAAACAGCAGGATTTGCCACAAGCGGCCCAGTTCCAGGTATTCCCATCCCTGATGGCCCAGCCAATACCACGCCTGGCCCAGATATCCCTTGATGCCCAGGGCTTCGCCCAACAGGCTGCCGACGGCCACCAGCACAGCGGCGGCAAACAAAATGTTCACCAGCAGACGCTGCCCCGCCGGCTCCCGCCCCGTCATCAGCGGGGCCAAATACACGGCCGTGCCGATCCAAGAGACGGCAATCCACAAAATGGCCAATTGCAAGTGCCATGTCTTGGCCCAGCTATACGGAATCAACTGGGCGATGGCCTGCAAGTAGAAACTGCCCGGATGCACCGTGTAATGGGCCAACAGTCCCCCCATCAGAATCTGCGCCACAAACAGCAGGCCAGCCACCAGGAAAAATTTGGCTGCCGCCCGCTGACTGGCCGTTACCGGCGCCTCCACCAACGCCCAGGCCGCGGCCACCGCCTTTGACTCGCCATAGAAAAATTCATATCGGTGCACGATATACACCACCAACCCCAACACGGCAAACAGGGCCAAAATCGACAGCACACTCCAAACTACCGTTTCGGTGGACGGATGATTGCCTACCCGCAGGTCGGCCGGCCAATTGTTGGTGTAGCTGTACGAAAGTCCTGGTCGCTCCGTCCCAGCAGCCCAGGCCGTCCAAAAGAAAAAGTCCGCCAGGTCCCGCCGCTCCTCGGCCGTCGGAATCGTACCGGGCAAAAATCCATAGCGCTGGTCCCCCTCGGCAAAACTGCGATCCCAATACCGCCGCATCTGCGCCGCTGCAAAAGCCTGGGCCGGCGTCAGCCGCAGCGTCCTGGTCTCCGAATCATAGCGGTTGGTGCGGAATTCCCGGATCACTTTCAGGTCCAGCTCGTCGAGATGCCGGCTGGGGGAAGATGGAATTCTTGTATAGGCATCCAGGTTCGGACGACCGCCTGCCGCATAGTAGGCCTTCATCAACTCGGCTAATCCGTGGAGCGTATAAGCCGAAAAATCCATCCCCCGCAAACTTCCATGCCCCCAGATGCTTCCGTGGTTCATTAGCCCGTAGCGCTGGTAAACCTGCTGCCCTCGCCGGATTGACTCGCCGCTTAACGGCGGGTCCAACAGGCCGGCCGATGCCACCTCAGTCGCAGCAGCCCCCGATGGTTCGCTGCCCTGGGTGTGCCCACCCGGACCGCCGGTTGCCGATTCGGCTCCCTCTGGTTGAATGACCACGTTGTCGGGGATGGGCGGCACTTTGTCCAACGCCAAAAACCCGCCGCCCAAAAGCAATGCCATACTGACCACAAACGCCACGATGGCACCGTTGCGCAACCCTTTCGTGCTCATCTATCCATCTCCTGAAAAAAGCCCATAACGCCAAAACCTGCCTACCGAAACCGAACCTCTGCTACCTATCCTGCGAACCACAACACGACGAAGACGTTGGCACCGTCTGCGCCACCGTCGCCACCCCGTATTTTTGGGCCAGTTGCTGGGCCGTCTGTACCCACCGCTCATGCTCTCCTGGTTCCATGCCCGTTTGCTCGGCGTGCTGAAACTGTTGGAGAAGTTCTTGCTGATCCTGGGGGGAGAGAGCTTGTTCGGCCATTGTAAACAAAATGTTATCCTCTTTGTAGATATGCTCCCGCAAAAGATCGATGTACGCCCGGGCATGTTGGCCGAAGGCAGCCCGGGCCTCCGCCTCGCCAGAACGGAGCCGCTGAAGGGCCTCGGCCATGCCCCGCACATGGCTCCGCCCCATCTCATGCTCATAAAGCATCACCCCAATCGGCCCGCTTTCATGCGGAAATCCTTTCCGTTCCATGGCAGGGAACAAGAGGCCTTCCTCTTTGCCATGGTGGCAGCGGTCGGCAAATTGGCGGAAGAACGCAATCGTTTGGTCGGCGTCGGCCTCGGGGAAGGATTGGTCTTCCGGCCAACGGCAAAGTCGCTCCAATACGGAGAGCATTTGCTCAATGACCCGGTGCTCTGAACGAAGGAGCTCTGTAGGTTTCATGGCATGTGTCCTTTCCTGAAAGAGGGAACGGAGGGGAAAAATCGTGTCTGGGGATAAAAGTCCCCTTTATAGTCAGGTTTTATGGTAGTCGGAAAGGTTTTCGGGACCGGCGCACCTTCCAAAAATAGTTGAATCACATGTAATTCACCGATTTTTGGGTAAAGAACCCCCTTTTCTCATCCCTCCATGGTGCTCCAACCTTTTAGGAGGGCGGTCAGTCCCATCCGGAAAGGTCCTCCTTCTGGTGGAGCGAATCCCTCCCAAGAGGGCGTAATTTCTGCGGGACTGCCTCTTTCTGGGGAAGGGATGCTTTCTCAGGAAAGGATTCTTGAAGGCCAGGCCGGGATCCTGATTGGGGCATGATTCGGGCGCCGGCCAGCAGTTCGGCGATGGTCGTCTGTTGCAAAAACTCCAAGTAGGCATCCCGGACCTTTTTCCATCGGGGATGGACCGGGCAGCCTGTCGCATCCGAACAAAGGGGATGCCCAAGGAAGCAGCCTTCCCATCGGCTCACCTTTTCGAAGGGTTCCATAGCCTCCCAAAGGGTGATATGGGCCGGGGACCGCGCCAGCCGAACCCCACCGCCTTTGCCCTTCTGAGATTGCAAAAGTCCTTGATCCGTAAGGACCTTCAGCAATTTACCCAGGTAGTTTTTTGGGGCGCCGATTTGTTGGGCGATTTCGGCTGCGCCCAGGTATTGGCCCTCCGGCAAGGAGGCCAGGACGACCAACGCCCGGCAGGTATAAATTCCGGTTCGGCTTAGCATGGATTTGCAGAGTCCCTCATAAATAAACTAATCACATGTTATTATATGATTATTTCACGTGCTGTCAACCCCAGACCCAAAATTTTCCAAAATCTCCTTTAAAATCCTCCAGAATGCCCCTTTGGTGGTAAATGGTACCCCCTAAGGATGCGATCCTCTCCTCGAAAAGGCCCGAAACGCCTCTCTTTTCCCTCCTCTGGCAATTGGCAATGCATACTTGGAAGGAGACTAGTCGAAACTCTCCTTTCGGAAACCCAGGACACCCTTGGGCAGAAGCACCGCTCCATTAAGGAGCAGGCTGATGAATCCTATGCTGACGGCCAATTCGGCATCTGGCGCTGCTTCAACCGGCTTCGAGGATGGGCTGGACCTCCCGCCGCCGGAGGAGGTGGAGGTATTGGGGCTTCGGCTGGCCCGGATGGGTTTTGCCGAGACCGTGGACCGGGTGGAATGGCTTATCCGGCGAGGAAAGCCCGCGTTTTTCATCACCGCCAATCTCCATTATGCCAGGTTATGTGAGCGGGATGCTCGGCTTGGTGCGGTCAATCGGAAGGCGGCTTTTTTGACGGCGGATGGGATGCCGCTGGTCTGGGCAAGTCGGGTTTTGGGCCGGCCGTTGCCGGAGCGGGTTACCGGAGCGGATCTAGTCTGGGCGCTTTGCCACCGGGCGGCTCAAAAGGGCTGGCGGGTATTTCTGCTAGGCGGCGGACCGGGCGTGGCCCAGCAGGCGGCCGTCGTTCTTCAGGCCCGCTATCCGGGACTCCGCATCGTCGGGGTGGAAGTCCCGGTTTTGGAAGAGCTCTCTCCAGCGGAGCATGCCCGGCTTTTGGAGCGGATTCGGAAGGCCAAGCCGGAGCTGCTTTTTGTTGCCTTCGGCCAACCGAAAGGCGAACTCTGGCTTGCCGAGCATCTCGAAGCCCTTGGTGTGCCTGCCGCAGTGCAGATCGGTGCGGCGCTGGATTTTGTAGCCGGTCGGCGTCGCCGGGCGCCGGGGTGGATACGGCGGATAGGGCTGGAGTGGTTTTGGCGGTTTTTGGGCGAGCCTGCCCGATTGGGACGCCGTTATCTTGCCGACGGCCTCTTTCTGCTCCGCCAGATGGGAAAGTCTTTGTTCGCAATTCACCCGCCCGTGCCCAGCAACTTTCTCGGGAAAGGTCTCTAAATTCCCTTCTAAGAGGGTGTCCCGAAATTCCGTTTTTGGCCCGATATACTATCAACCGGCGGCCCCCAGTCTGCCAAAACCCCCCGGGCACTTTGGGAAATGGGAAGGGTTTGGCAACGGTCCGGGCCGTCGCCTGAGTACCCATTTCGGGACAGCCTCTAAGAGCCTGTCCCAAAATGGTCCGATCAGGGGGTTGGCAAACCGACTGGGCGGCCCCTCCAGTTCCTAAAACCCTACCAAAACAGGGGTTTTCCGATATCCTCTGGCTCCGGGCTGGAACCGCTCGGATAGGGCATAACGGATTTCCGGGACAGCTTCTTAGGCCCTTTCTGGGCAAGCGGTTAGGGGAAGAAGGCTGCTCAGGGTCTCCCAGCCAGATGCTTGGCGCAGCAGGGGTGAAGGGGTAGGCTAGAATAGTAAGATTGGCCTGGTTTGCTTGGCCGAAGGCCGCTCTCTCTGGCCGAGCAGGGGACCCACCGGCGCAAAGCGAACCGGGCGGAGCGGCAAGGGGGCGATCAGCCTGGGGTGTTTGCCTTTTACCCAGAGCGACTTTTGCCATTTTTGGGGCACCCGCTCATCGGGGAATACCCTAAGTCTTTGTAAGTCTTGAGGTTAGGAAAGCGGTTCTCTGAAGGAGGGGGTGGGGGTAACTTTCGATAAACCAAACAGGTACGAAAATGGGGAAACTCGAGGTGAGAGGCTGCCCCGAAAACCCGTTTTGAGCCGGTGGTACCCCCCATCGGCAGCCCCTCCGGCGGACCAAAACGTGCATCAACCAGTCGGCAGATAAAGGAGAACGGTGGGCAGGGGCATCGGGGTAGCCCAGCGGCTTTTTATTTTGGGAGAGCATTGGAGGAGCGGCGGAGGCAGGATAAACAGATGTTTATTCTATCTCCCCAATCCTAGGGCCCATCCACGCCGGGGAGGAAGCGGGCGGTGACGTTGAAAGAGTTTGAACAGTGTGCCTTGGCCAGCGGCTTGCTGACCGAGGCGGACCTGGAGGAGGCCCGCAAGGCTGGCCGGTGGGCCGGTCCGCAAGGCCTGGCCTCCCAGCCCCCCCGAACCGCCCAAGAACTGGCCGAACGCCTGATCGCCATGGGCCGACTCAACCGCTGGCAGGCCAAACAACTGCTCGAAGGCCGTACCCGTTTCACCCTCGGCCCCTATCGGATTATCGACTATCTCGGCCAAGGCGGCATGGGCCAAGTGTTCAAGGCCGAGCATACCGTCTTGGGACGTACCGTGGCCATCAAGGTCCTACCCCGCAGCAAATCCACCCCGGAGGCTATTGCGAATTTCCATCGTGAAATCCGTGCCCAGGCCCAAATGGATCATCCCAACTTGGTCCGCGCCTTTGATGCCGGCCAGGATGGAAACGTCCATTACCTGGTGGTCGAATATGTACCTGGCCAGGATTTACGCCGTCTGGTGCGTCAGGAAGGCCCACTGGACATGTATCGGGCCGCCAGTATCATCTCCCAGGTCGCCCACGGCCTCCACTACGCCCACTCGATGGGGATGGTCCACCGGGATGTCAAACCGGGCAATATCCTGGTTACGCCGGACGGCGTGGCAAAACTTTCCGATCTCGGCCTGGCCGGGCCCTTAGGTGGAGATGCCGAGCAGGATCCCCGGTACGGCAAGATCGTCGGTACCGCCGATTACATTTCCCCGGATCACATCGAACGGCCCTGGGAACCCACCCCGGCGTGGGACATTTATTCCCTTGGATGTACATTATATTATGCAGTTACCGGCAAAGTGCCTTTTCCTGGCGGCACCACGGCCGACAAAATCCGGGCCCACTTGACGCTTCGGCCATTGGACCCCCGTCGGCTAAATCCGGCACTTTCGGTCGAGTTTGTGGATCTGATGGCCGACATGATGGCCAAGGACCCGGCCATGCGGATTCAATCGGCCGCCGAGGTGGCCCAGCGGCTCGCCCCCTGGGTGCAGACCGGGATAGCTCTGCCCGAAGCTGCGGGCAAAGCCCGGTCCATTGTGCTCCCCGGCCGAAACCCCCCGCCTGCGGCCTCTTCCCCCGCAGAAACCGTTCTGGAAGACACCCAGCCGAGTTTCCCCGAAATGCCGCCGCCGGATTCCGGTCCCCGGCAATCTTCCAGCCAGGCCTCGTTGGGCACCTTGCCGATGGCCTCTGCGGCAGAGCCGACACGTCCTTCCTGGGACCGTTCCCAGCCGTGGGTAAACCCCTGGACTTCGCTGGCCCTGCTGGTGGGCATGCCGCTGGCGTTGGTCAGCCTGGCTCTGCTGCTTGCCCTGCTGATCAAAATACTCACGCTTTAGCCGAATAGGTGGACTATGTTGCCTCTCTGCCTTTTGCGTGAGCCTCTGTCCCATGTCGTTCCCCCACCAGGGGAACCCCAGAATGTCCGCCACTGCCCTTTGTGTGGGAAATAGGAACTCTTGTAACATGTTAGCCGAATGGAAGTACATGCTTAGCAGGCCCGGCCAAAGCAGCCCTCCAATAGAGCTCCTCCCAGGGATCGGACCTCCGAAGCAGGAACCGGCAAGACGCTCTTCATTTGGGTAAAATGTCCCAATCCATGAGTCTCTGTGCTCTCTGGGTCTCTGGGGTGAAAGTGAGCTGACCATTACAATGCATGAGTCTCTGTGCTCTCTGAGCCTCTAGGGTGAAAGTGAACTGACCATTACAACAAATGAGTCTCTGTGCTCTCTGGGTCTCTGGGGTGAAAGTGAGCTGACCGGTTGAAACCGAGAGCAGGGGCGTGTGAGGGGGGCTTGAGGCGGTGGTCAACCTGGTCCGTCGCCTGGGGGGTCCTTTCGGGGTAGCCGCTTGGGAAAATGGGGTGGGAAGGTGTTCAGAGGGGGAAGCAGGTGGGGCTTACCGGAAGGGGAGTTCGGCCCAGCCTAAGAGCTACAATGCTTCCCAAAGGTCTCGGAGTCGATCTGCGATCCAGTGGCGGCGGTGGGGTTCGGGTTGGCCGCCTTCTAAATACTCCCGCCACTTTTTGGCGTTCCCACCGAAATCTTGGCCGGTCAGTTCTTTCAGAGCGAGCATGGCCCGACGTTGCAAGGCCGGATCGCCGTGGATCAAGGCATATTTCAGTGCGTCTTTTGCCCGATCGTCTTTGGTTTGGCCGAGGGCTCGCACGGCGGCCAGGCGCACATCGGGATCCATATCCCCTCGGACTAAGCCGGCCAGCAATTCCACCGCTTCCGGACCTCCCATGCGCGCCAAAGCGTCACAGGCGGCAATGCGGACCTCCGGATCGGGATCGGTAACCCCTTGCCGGAGCATCTGCATCGTTGTGGGGGTTGGATATCGGCTCAAGGTGCGCACGATCTCCGCCCGGAGGAAGGGATCGGCTTCCTGCCGATAAGCTTGGGCCAGGCCTTCGGCAATGCGATGTCGTTCTTCCGGGCTAACTCGGTCGGCCCGTTCGGAAAGCCGGTGTAAAGCTTCCCGACGCTCTTTGGGTGTAGAAACCCCTGGAACCTGATCGGTAAAAGGTTCCTTTTGAAAAGGCCAAAACCGGCCGGGATCCGTTAGGTCCAGAGCTTCGCAGCCTGCCGTCCCCAAAAGACCTAGCAGTGCTACGATGGCCCATCGCCGGTGCAATTTTCTTCGCCTTACCATCCCTACCTTTGCAGAAAGAGAGATTAGGCAGATGGCTTCCGGAGGCCCGGGGTGGCCAGAAGCCGCCTTCGGATTCCGGTCCCCCGTAGACGCTGAGATCACCTTCCGGTGCTCCTGCATTTGCCACTGGCTGAGGGTTATACCTTGGAAAGCCCTTTCCGGCCAAGAGAGATTCCGGAGCAGGAGGATTTTTATACCGATTCCTAGGTTTCTAGGTGGACCGTATCCACCGGAAGTAATTACCACAATCTATGGGGTTCGTGCCGATTTTTTACCCCCTATAAGTTGGAGGGGCCTGGCGGGAGGATCCAGTCAAACTAGAGGAGAGGGACGGTTTCACCGTGGGGGTAAAGAGGGAGAACGGTGCTGCTTCAGGAAATACAGAGAAAATACATAAAATACACAAGATAGATGCGGATTTTAAAATGATTCCCATTTGGGACGCCGTCAGGGAAAAATAGAGAAAATACACAATATACACAGAATAGAAAAACAGTAAGAAATTTCTCGATAAAACCACAACCTTTTCCCGGATGCCAACTTCTCGGGGAATTGGGCAGAAAAAGAAGCCGCTTCCAGAGGGCTTTGCCTGCTTCCAGGGGGTGGAAAGATTCCGAAGAGAGTGTAAGAGATTTTAGAGAGTTTATAAGGTGGCCAGTTCCACATAGGGAACCAGTTCTTGGAGGGAACGGCGGAACTCGATCCCGTCGTCCCAATAGACCAGATACAATCGGCGGCAATGCGTATAAGGTCGGTAGCGCCACAATTCGGGTAGCAGCGGATCTTTTTCGTGCAAGCCGAGCAAGAGCAAGCGTGCACCGGCTTCTGCGGCCTCCTGAGATAGCCTTGCCAGCAGCACCCGGAACACATCCCGTCGATCGTTCTGCACGGCCAAGAAGCTCAAAAACCGGTAGGGAATCTCCTGGCCGGGCTGATACCATGTCGGTTTACCCAGATACTGTCGCACCCGGTGGAGCACGGCATGGAAAAGGCGTCGCCAGCCCCGGTACCCTTCCAGGACCAAGGGGTGGAAGGCGGTTTGGTTCCATAGAGCCGCCACGCCGACCACGTGGTGCCGCTCCCGGGCCAGGTAAAAATCTGTGGGCCGTAAATCTCGCAGATGGGGCAGGCCGCTCAGAAAGTCATTGGCAATAAAACAGGGGAAGAACTGCCGCCGGGTGCCCTGTTGGTTCAAGCAGTCTTCGACCTCGGGAAGTTCCGAGGGATCGGCCTGAACGACCTCGATGGAGGTGCCTGGCCGGCTTTTGCCTACAGGAAGGCGAATCCCCAGGGCATAGTATCGGCCCAAGTCGTCGTAGTGGGGCAGGCCCGCTCGGCCGCTGGTCAAAAGCTGCCGGACTTCGTAGGCCTGTTCGGCTATGGTGGTCAGATAGAGTTGGGTTTGCCGATCCCGATGCAATTGGTAGAAGCTTTGGAAGAGGCGGGCCAGGAGGGTTCCGCCCCGGACAGCCGGATCCAGCCACAAGCCGCCCAAATAGCCCAAGTTTGCGGCGCGGCCATTAATGTAGGCGGCCCGGATGGAGCGGATGGCCCCGCCGACGATCCTTTCGGTTTGTGTGTCTCGCACCACCCCGATTTGGACTATTGGCCCCAGCACCCGCACACTCTGAAAAAAACTCGGTTGATGCCGGAAAGAGACCACGACCGAGCCGGTCGAGATCGGCTCCCGGACCATCTGGTGCAGGGCAGGATCATCGGACGGCTTGGCCAGTTCGATGACGAATCGGGACATCCTTCCTCCTATGGCGGCTGGTTGCGGAGGGTCGGCCAGCCATCGGACAGCCAGCCCCGGAGAAACAACTCCTCGACAGGCCACAACCCGAAGAGTTTTTTCCAGCGGTCGGGTGGCTACTCTTGCTTTTCCACCACCCAAATATTCCGGAATCGTACCGGACAGCCGTGATTTTGAAGGAATAGCGGCCCTTTTTCCGGTCCTTCGGGCAGGGGAGCAGCCCGGGTGGCGAAGGGCAATTCCAGGTTTTCGTGCACCAGCACGCCATTATGCCGGACCGTGATTCGGGGCCGCTGGACCAATTGGCCGTTGTGCCACTTGGCCGCCTGAAACTCGATGTCATACGTCTGCCAACTCAGAGGGGGGAAGCACATATTCACCTTCGGCCGGGCCACTCCATAAATGGCCCCACATTCGTTGTCCAAACCTTCCAGACCAAAGCTGTCCAAAATCTGGACCTCGTAGCGGCCCTGAACATAGACGCCGCTATTGCCCCGAGCTTGTCCCCGGGCATAAGGCATAAACGGTGTGCGAAACTCAAGATGGATCGTACAACTGCCGAACTTTTGTTTACTTGTGGCCCCTTCCATCAACAGGCCGTCGGGGGTCATCCGACCGCCCTGGAAATGGTCGGCCGAGGTGCCATCGAAAAGCACCACCGCACCGGCAGGCGGCTTGGCTCCCAGGGTGGGGCTCTGCCGATGCACTTTCTGAAATCGGGCAATCTCCCGGCCGGTCGCATCCCGGACCACCAGGATCCCCTTGCTCAGTTCCGCCTTTCGACCTTCCGATAGAAGAAAAGACCACCTGATCCCCTTGCCGCTGGCCGTCCGCATGGATCTTTTCGCTCCCATCCCACCCATCGCCGGGCAATCCACCCACATAGCCTACGGCATGAAACTTTCCATCGCCCAGGGCAATTACTTGAGCGCCGTATTTGACCGGGCCTGTGTCGGTTTGAACCTGCCCCACGTATTCCCCTTGGTCAGCAAAATCGGGGCCTGCCTGAGCCGGGTCGGTAAAGACCTTCGGTTTGCTCGCCTGCTGGCCCCACAGCGGTTGCCCACCTACCACCACCGCCACACCAAACACCACTCCGGCAGCCACCATCGTCGGTCGCATGGTACTCCCTCCTTTCCAGAACGGGGTTGCTACGAAATTCTACCGAAGAAGCGGTCCTAGTATTCATGAAGTTGTGCGGACAGGCTTCATTTTGATCCAGGCCCTTGCAGGATGCAAGGGGAGAAGCTGTTTTTTGCCGACGCCCGGCAAAACGCGATCCGCCCGGAACACCACCAACCAGGTGCGCTTCCGCCGAGCAACCCCGGTTCGAGCAGGATTTACGGACCTCTGCGGGGAGGCACCTAGAAGAGACGCCTTAGACCGGTTCGATCAAGCCGGGGGGACTGGCCACCGACCGGAAAGTAATTTTTCGCTCCCGCCTTCTCTGCTACTAGACGCCCCGGGGAAACCTGGTATGATAATGAAAATGAGATAGTCCATAGGCCGGATTAGCTAACCGGGGCAATGCGGCGGCAAAGGGTTGTGGGCGATTATGGGTCTTCGCAAAACCAAGGGACACCGACGTGGCCAAAACCGGGCAATGGCGTGTCGTTGCGATTGGCGAAGCTCCGTAGGACGTCTTAGAGCATAGGAATGGGCTATGACAAAAAAAGAGGAAGGAATTGAAGTCGAGGGTGTTGTAACCGAGGCCTTGGCTAATACACGTTTCCGGGTGCAAGTGGAAGGCGGCCATACGGTCATTGCCCATTTGGCAGGCCGACTCCGCAAAAACTTTATCCGCATCGTGCCGGGCGACCGCGTCCGGGTAGAGCTGTCGCCTTATGATCTGACCAAAGGCCGGATCGTCTATCGAGAACGGTAAAAGGCCGTGCTGAACTTTTTACCTGCCCTTGTCCGTGCCCTCGCCAACCCCCTCCCTTCGACACACCCCAGCCAAACCCCGGTCCGGTAAGACACACCGGTTGGGAAACCATTCGTTCCAGCTCTCGGCCGTTCGGTTTCGGATCGCTAAACCGGCTCCCCGATGTGTGTTGGATTAATGGGCGGCGGAATGCTTCCACCAGCGTCTGAGAAGGAACCAACCCAGCAGGCCCAAGCCCAAGAGCAGTCCACTGGCCGGTTCCGGCACATGGAAGGTCAAAAACAGGACGTCGCCGCCGCCTTGTCCCTGCCACGGCTGGATGCCGTAGGTCCAATACTGGGCGGGCCGGAGTGCTTCCGGCACAAGCTGGATGCCCAGATCGCTGATGCCGCCGGAAGCGGTGAGCACATAGAAGATGTCGCCTGGCTGGGGCTCAAAACCGGCCAACAGGGCTACCCGGAGGATGCTATTTTGCTGTAGCTGTGCCGATCCGCCGACGCTCAGCCAGTCGTAGCCGTTGCTGCTCCATTGGCCTGGTAGAGCTTGGGTGCCGCCTTGGGTGTAGCCGGCCAGTTCGACCAGCATGGTTCCGCCGGTCTGGAGGGTGAGGTCGCCCTGGACAGTGAGTTTGCCGGGAGAATTGCCGGCGGAGACGGTGCCGCCGGATTCGACCTGCACGGAGCCGCCCACCGTGCCGGTGCCGCCCAACATGCCGCCGATGACCCGCACCAGGCCGGTGCCGGTGGCCGATCCGGTGGTGTTATTGGCCAGGAGTGTGCCGGCCAGGATACGGGTCTGGCCCGTATAAGTACCCTGGCCTTTTAGCTCCAATGTGCCGCCGCCGACTTTAACCAGATTGCGATAGCCGCCCACGCCGGCGGTGCTTTCCGAGACGGTTCCCAGAATGGTGAGGATACTTCCGGCATCGACGCCGATATATTTGCTTCGGGATGCGTCGTTGTCCGAAGAGACATGTAGGACCACATTGCCGCCCCAGGTGTTATGGCCGCTCAGGCTCCGGACCTGGGGGTTGCTGGCATCGGTCTGATTGGAGAGATACAAGGTTTTTCCGCTGGGCGTGGTGATATTGTTTTCCAAATGGACCGCCCCGGGAGATTGGATATGGAAGTAGCTGCCGATGGGCGATTTATTGCTCCGAAGGAGCACCACGCCATTATATACATCCATATACCATGTTGTTCCGGAGTTATCGCCGCTGAGGATCAACGTGCCGGCTCCCGTTTTATCCAGCCGGACTCCACTGATATTGCCGCTGATCGTAAGCGCAGTGCCGGAATCGACTTCCACCCGGGTATGAGCAGCCACAGTGACGGGGCCAGCCCAGGTGTTATTGCCGCTTACATTCCGAAGCAAAGTGACATAGCCGGGGCCGCCGGAGTAATTGAGCGTTAGGGCCTCGCCGGTTACGGTGATGCCCCCTGCCAACTGGAGCTGGCCGGAAAGGACGGTGGTGCCGGCGTCCGTGGTGCCCAGGGCTTGTCCGTGGGTGATGCGGAGCACGCCGCCGCTGGCCGTGGTACTGCCGATGGTGGTCGTGCCGGTATAAACATTCGCGGTGGTCAATTCCAACGTGCCGGCGCCAATCTTCGTTAGGCTGCCGTTAGAAAGCACGCCGGAATAAGTGGTGTCGGTATTATTGTTGCCGATTTTGAGGGTTTTGCCTTGCATATTCAGGTTGGCCGAGCCGGTCAGCCCCCCCAGGGTAAACTCTGGGGGCGTGCCGAACAGAATGCTGCCGGTGTAAACGGGGTTCATTTCCAAGGTGCTCAGTTGGAGGGCGGCGGAGTTTTCCAACTGGAGCGTGCCTGCTTTCACCCGGGTCAAGCCGGTAAAGTTTCCCGTGCCGGCCAGGATCAGCGTGCCGTCGCCAACTTTGACCAGATTGTCCGGCCCGCCGGTTTGATTTACGTTGCCGTTGATCCGAAGCGTGCTACCGGTGTCCACGCCCACCACATGGTCGCCGTCGCCGATGTGCAATACAAGAGTTCCGTTCCAGATATTATTGCCGCTTACGCTCCGGAAGGAGGGACTATCCGTGGTGGCCACGCCGGAAAGGTAAATGGTTCGGCCTCCGGGAATATCCAACCCACCGGTGATCTCTAGCACCGCATTGGCGTTGTAAACATGGAAGTAACCGTTTCCCCCCGGGGCCATCACCGCATTGGCATTGGTCAGCCGCACCACACCGGCATAGACATCCATCCAGCGGGTATATCCGGTGTTATCCCCCGAAAGGATAAGAGTGCCGGGATTTTGTTTTTTCAAATAGCTCGTTCCCCCGGAGCCATCCAGGAGGCTGGAAGAGATTTCGACGGTTACTCCGCTTGGGATAGAGATATTCTGATTGGCTCCGAACGAGAGGCTGCCGCCCTGCAGGGTGTAGGAATTGTTGAAGGTGAGGTTATTGATCTGCGCCCCGCTGGGCAGGGTGATGAGGGAGCCGGTGGCTGGGATGGTGGCCGGGAAGACGGCGTCGTCGGCCAATGTGGGGATTTGGGCCGGGTTCCAATTCCCGGTGTTGTTCCAGTCGGCGCTTGTCGAGCCGGTCCAGTTGAGCAGGGTGGCTTGGGCCGGCAAGGCCGCAAAAACCCCGCTCAGGCAGCATCCTACCAGAAGAACCCGATAGCGATTGCTGGCCTGTGGCACCATCGCTGGAAACGTAGCAAACATGGCCTGGTCCTCCCCGGAGAAAGATGGTTATAAGTACATGTTTGGTCTGGAGTTTCCACTGCCGGTCGGAAAAGGTTTTATAAACTCTCCACCTTGATTATCCCCAGCCGGAGGGATATTGTCAAACATTGGGCGTCAAAAAAGCAGGTAAAGAAGGGGCTGTAAAGAGGGTGTGAGCCCCCCCGAATGGGGTGCTTCCCGTTTGGCCGGCTCGTGTCTCTTTTGATGTTGGGTCGTGGTTTTGGGCCTTCTGGTACCAAAGTCCTACCGTCGAACCGACGGTGCTGGAGGGGCCGGCCGATCGGCTAGGGCTCCTTTCCTGCGGAGTCTTCCGGGAGCGGATCGGGCGGGACCTATTGCGCTTCCCAAATCGGAAAGACACAAGAGTTGCTGGTTTTTGGCTCCCGTGGTTTTGCGAAGCTCAATAGGAGGCGGCAGTGTCTCGCACCCGCCGTTCCCAGAGATCGTACAGGGTAAAAAGCATTTCCCGCAGATCGCCTTGGCAGGCCTGATAGGCGGAGGCCACGTCCTCTGGCGTAATCCCCGCCGGAACTTCTCGCAGGAGCCAACCGACAATCTTCTGGGCCAATTCCAGATCGGGCCGAAGCCGAATCAATGTCGGCAGTCCCACGGACCGATGGGCCGTTACGACCAATCCCCACCCGGCTTGTCGGCAGAGGCGTCGGAGGTGGAAGCGGCGCCACCGGCTGAGTTGTTCATATCCGTCGATCAGCAGGACCAAAGGCATTTGGCTGGGGTCAGGCTGGGGGAGTGGTTCGGGGAGTTGGGTGGCCCCTTCGTGCAAGACATACAGATGGGTGGTGCAGCCGGCCTGCTGGAGAGCTGGGATCAGGTGGGCCAAAAGCGCTGATTTGCCGCTGCCATGGCCGCCCAGGATTTCCCCTTGCCAGCCGTTTTCCCGGAGCCGTTCTACCAGCGATTCCACAGGGCAGCCTTCCGGGAAAAAGAACGGAATCGCCCCCGGGCGCACATACCGAGAGGAAAAGGGATTACTCTGGTCAGAAAATCCGGTGCTCACTTGGGGATTCCTTTCGGGGTCCAAACCGAACCGAGACGAAACCGGAGTTCTTCGACCACTTGTTTGCCGCCCACCAAAAACAGCCGAACCCGCACCGCCCAAACAATCTTGACGATCAGCCCCTGGTAGCTTAAGGGACTGCGGGGTAGCTGCGTGGCAAAGGCGCCGATCCACCGCCCGGCCATCTGGCGCAAATGGGCCAGGCTGTCCCGTCGGAAGAAATGGACGGCCAGGTCTTCTTCGCCTTTCCCTTCTGTGTACCAAAGTACAGATAACTCAACCGCTTTGACCTCCTCCGGCGCCACACCCTCCAGCCAGTATTGGCCGCGCAGGATGCTCCCGGGCGCCAAGGTGCGGCCCTCGGCATCCAAACGGATGGTTAGGCGGGGTTGGACGGGCACGGAGCAGCCTCCTGGGTATCGGCCGGTAACTGGGTATCGGCCGGTAAAATGATCAAAGGAAATCGGCGTTGGTAAGGCGGCCAGCCCTGCGCCTGGCCACGCACCAGAATCGTCCATTGCACCTTGTTATGAGGCGATTGGAAGGAATGCATGGCCGTCGGCGGCACCGGCAACCGACATCGGGCCTGAAACCCCTCGGCTGCCGAAATCGTAAAATCCTCCTGCCGAAAAAGCCGATCTTCATACACCCGGACCAATTCTTGCCGACTGTTGGTGCCTTGGCGATAGATGGCTTCCTCCTCGCAGACCAAGAGGATTTCCAACAACTTCATCTTCAGCCGACCGGCCTGCGAAACAAACAGTTCATACGTTCCGCCTGCTCGGAGCGGATGGTCGGAGATTTCGACGAGGGTCGGCCCGATGATGGTGGCCAACACCAATTCCCGGAAAAACCAATAGATCGTCCCGCCGCCCACCAGAACAAAAGGCACGAGAAACGCTGTACCAAGCCAATCCGGGTTCCCTTGGACATATCGGCTGATGCCGAGGATAAGGAAGATCAGCACCACCCCATTCCACAGCACACACACCACAAAAGAGGCGGCCAGGCGCCAACCTCGTTCGGAGAAGATGGGCAGCCGATAGGCCAACGTGGTGCCGGGGCTTTCTTTCGGGTCCGGAAACCAGGGGATGCCGGGCCACTGGTCGGCCTGGGCCGGGGGACCTTCGGAAGCAGAAATCGCCTTGGCCTGGCGCGTCCACACCGCCCGGCGTTCTGCGGAAGTCCGCCACCGAATGAGCCCATAGCTCAAGCCGACGCCGCCCACCGCCATCAGCGCTGCCGGCACCACCAAAAAAAGCCAATACCCCCAATGATAGCCCCGCACCAGCACCACCCGATCGGGGTTGGCGGGATCGTACCAACAGGGGTATTTCTGCCCCACCACAAAAGGCTGGATCCAGGCTTCGGCCTGCTTGGGGTCTTCGGTGTGTCGGCTGGGGGGTTCATGGGCGGTCGTTACCCGTGTTTCACCGGCCACTTCATACCGGATCCGCACGGCGGGCCGATACAGCACCACGCCATTTTTTTCCGTTTTAGAGACCGCTGTTTCCAGCACCGTACAATCGGTCTGGATAAAATCTCGGTTCTGCCGCCAATCCGGGATCACAAACCCCACCAGAATCAGGGCCAGGCCCACGCATCCTAACAAAAAGACCGCCCCATGGAAACAAAGTTCCCCGAACATGGCCGCCGCCGGAGAACCGGTGCGGCGATGCCCACGTTTCTTTTCATACAGTCGCAACCACCGAGCCAACGCTCCCCTCCTGCTGTGCTTCCCTTGCTGCTGTGTTCCCTCTTGCTGCCGGGGAGAAACCGCTCTGCATATCGAGGCTCTGGAAACAGGTGCCCCTGCTGGGAAGCCGATCCTCCCGCTGGCCAATCTCCCGTCTCGTATCGCAGACGTCTCGTCTGCCTCCTACGCCACTGCCCTGGCGGAAGAGGCCGGCCTGCGCAGCAGGCGGGGTGAGAAGGATTTCGAACGCATCAGCAGCCTGGATTGCGGCTTACGCAGGAATGACACTTCGGCCCCTCCATTCGGCTAAAATGTTACTTTGTTACTTTTTATTGTAGGTTCCCGAACGGCCTGGTCCAACCGAGGGGTTTGGCGGCAACCCGGAGCCACTTGGAGGGTGTTTTGAAACCTTCCCGAGTTCGAGCCAGGTTGGGCGGCGCAGCGGAGCGGCTCCTTTGGCTGGGCTGCCGGTTTGCCCAGGCCGGGGTAGGCAGTGGCAGACAGCCGGGAAAGATTCTATATTGAGGGCTATGGACGAGCGAGCAACCCCCAAGCCAATCCCCCCTTCCTGTTGCCCACCTTCCAGCAGTTCGGTCCCAGGCTGGCTCTCCGGTCCCCAGGTGGAAGCGGAGGAGAAGCGGAACCTTTGGATTCTGGCCGGACATCAGATCGTCTATTGTGTGGGCTGGATTTTTAAGACCGAAAGTGTGATCATGCCGGCCTTTTTGGATGCGGTGGCCGGACCGGGAGCCGGGCTGCTGCGCGGTTTTTTGCCGGTGCTGAATCGGTTTGGGCAAGGGGCCTCGCAGATTTTTTTAGCGTCTCGGCTTCGACGGATGGCGCTGAAGAAGCGGGCGTTGGCTGCCTTTGCGGCTTCGATGGCTTTGCCGTTGGTGGCCATGGCCGCCCTATGGATCGCCGGTGCCGGTCAGGCCCATTTGCTGCTGGCGTTGGGGGTGATGGGCTGTTACTTTCTGTTTTTTGTGCTCAACGGATGTTATCTGCTGTCGTTCGGCACGGTGCAGGGGAAACTGATTCGGCCCACGCATCGGGGCCGACTGCTCCGCCGATCCACCTTTTGGGGCACCCTGGCCGCCACGGGGTTTGCCCTCTGGCTTCTGCCCGGTTGGTTGCAAGGCAACGACCAGGCGCAACCCCATTTTCATTGGATTTTTCTTTGGGTGGCCGGCTGTTTAGGTGTATCGGCGGTGGTGGCCTTAGCGTTGCACGAACCGGCTGAGAAAACCGCCGCCAACCTGCCTCGGCGATCCTCCCGCAACCTGCGGGATATGATTCGGGCCTTGCAAGCTGATCCGAATCTTCGCTGGGTGGGATTGGTCGGCATCTGCCTGGGCGTTGGGCTGATCGTCTCGCCGCACTATCAAGCCCTGGCATTGGGGAAATTTCGATGTCCGCCGATGGAACTGATGCGATTTGCCATCACCCAAAACATCGCCGTCGGCGTAGCCAGCCTGCTGGTCGGACCGATGGCCGACGCATGGGGGAATCGGCTGACCTTACGGTTGGTGATTTTGGGGGCGACCGGAGCGCCGGGTTTGGCGGCCTTGCTGACCCTGCTTCCGGCCGGTCTAAGTGGGAGCCTTTCCTGGCTGATTTTCATTCCGTTGGGGCTATCGCCGCTGTTGCTTCCTATATTGAACAATTATACTCTAGAAACCTGCCCACCCCATCGGCATCCGAGATATTTGAGTACCGTAAACCTTTGTGTAGCCATCCCGTTCCTTCTGGCTCCGGTGGCCGGTTGGGCGGTAGAACATGTGGGCTATGGACCGGTCTTTGGCACGGCGGCGGCCTTTTGGCTTTTGGCCGGGCTGCTGACGTTCCGAATCGCCGAACCCCGGCGTCTGCCAGCCCTCCCGCCCCAGCTTCCCCTGGCAGAATTGGACGGCAGTTTAGTGGCCCACATTCTGGCCGAACAAGATCACCCTCCGCCCGCCCACCAGCCCCACTCCAATACGTAACATTTTAGTGGAACGGTATCCACCGGAAGTACTTACCACACTCCGTGGGGTTCGGGCCAATTTTTACCCCCTACCAGTTGAGGGGCCTGGCCGGGCGGATACACTCCAATGAGCCGAAGGAAAAGCCCCTAGGAGGCTGTCCCGAAAATCTGTTTCTAGGCAGATGGACCACCGGCAGCCCCCCCTCCTGCCCAAAACCCTAATAAACGGGCATTTTGGGAAACGGAAAGGGTTTGAAAATAAGTCGGGACCCGCCGGAGTGCCCATTTCGGGACAGCCTCTGGGAGGAATCTCCCTTAGACCCCTGCTTTAGCGGGCCTGCCACGCACACCCCTTCATTCGGCTAGACTCATCCGAACAGCAGGAGGATTCCGTTCGGCCGAAGGGTTCCGAGCATTTCACTGGGCCGGCTGTTTGACGTCATAGCACCATAAATGTTCATGATACCGGAGATACAGTCGGCCGTGGCAAATGACCGGATGCGCCCATGCATCCCGCACTTTTTCAGGCACCAGGCGGAATCGGCCGACAATTTCCATCCGTTCTCGGCCCGGCTTGACAAGCCCCACCTGCCCCTGTTCGTCCAGGATATATATTCGTCCATCTGCATACACTGGGGCTCCGGTGGTGAACTCTCGGAGTTCAGCCGACGTCTTGCCGGTCTGCCAATCCACGGCAAACCACCATTTGGACTTTCGGTATCCGGCCGAATAGAGCACCCCTTCCACCCAGACACCGCTGCCAGTAACCGAATCCAGCGGGTGGGTCCAGACGTGCTCGGCCCGCACACCGTCGTTCGTCGGCACCAGCCGATACAACCGCCCCAACTCCGCATAAGGGGTGACATAATAGACGGCGCCCTGGGCAAAAATGGGAGTAGAAACATTTGTTAAGTAAGGGTTCCGAAGCGGCACCGTCCACAAAAGTTTCCCCGTATCCGCATCGATGCCAAATCCATGCGAAGCCGAACATTGGGCAATCAGCCGACGGCCCCCATAACGAAACAAAATGGGCGAACAATAGGAGGTCGGCTCGTTGTCCAGCGGCGGCGTGGTCAGCAGGGTCGTGCCGGTTCTTTTGTCCAAGGCAGCCATCAGGGCCTTCGGCCCGCCCGGGGTGACCCAGACCCGATCGCCTTCAACCAGTACACATTCGCTCAGTGCCCAGGTGATATTTTGGGCTTGGAATCGCTGGAGGATGTCCACAGCCCAGAGTTCCCGCCCCGTCTGTGCCTCCAAGCAGGCCAATCGACCGTGGGCGTTCAGATGGTACAGCCGGCCTTCCGAATAGGTGCATGCCGCCCGGCACCCCGGATACGATCCCTTCCACGCTTGACCGTTTTTCGCCTTCCATCGGACCGAACCATCCCGAACGTCCAGCGCAAAAATCACTAGATCGTCGTCCAGGTCGCCAGTAATGTACAGGGTCTTCCCGACCACAATCGGGCTGGACCACCCCCGCCCCAAACCGCCGACCTTCCAGACCAATTTAGGCCCACCTTCCGGCCAGGATGGCAGCAGGCCTTTTTCGTCCCAGATGCCATCTCGCCGGGGACCACGCCACTGCGGCCAATCCGGCTCCGGAGAGGCAATCAAGCCGTCCGGCTCGGCGCCGAAAACGATTCCCCCGCCCGCCGGCATCCCCGCTGCCGCTGCCAACCACACTCCCCCTGCCACTCCAACCCAAACAACCGCTCCTTCCCGGCAGACTCCCACTGCCGCTGCCAGCCACCGGACCGCTCCACGAAAACACCCTACCGCCCATAACCACGCACGCTGCTTCATCGTCAGAACTCCTTCTGCACACCAAGACACGCTCTAGGTACACTCCCACGGAAACAGAGAGCCTTTTGGGAGATCCTGGTGGAGGTCCCAAGCGAGAACATCGGGCAGGATTATGCGCTTGCCGGGCAGGGGCCTGTCGATTCCGTACCGGTGGCCAGGCGGAGAGCCACTCGGCAAGCCTGCCAAAATTCTGGCAGAACCAGATATTCTTGGCAAGTATGCGGATTGACCTGCCCGCAGCCGAGCGTTACCGTGGGGATGCCCCGATGGGTCAGCCAGTTGGCGTCCAGACCCCCTTGGGAGACGGCACGCTCCGGTAGAGCGCCGACGGAGCGCACTGCGGCTTCGGCGGCAAGCACACAAGGTTCGTCCTCCGCCAGCCGAAATGCTTCGTAATCGGTTTGTTCCTCCCAGAGGATCTGGGCCTGTTGGCCGTGGATGTTCCGGACCTGGGCGGCGGCCTGCTGGAACGCTTCCTGGAATACCTGGACAATTTTCCTCCGGAACGTTGGATCATGGCTTCGGGCTTCTGCCTGCAAATGGACTTCAGGGGTAACCACGTTAGTGGCTTCGCCGCCGTAGATCAGGCCGATATTGGCGGTGCCTCGGCCTTCCGGTTTTTCCACCAGACCGTGCCAGCCCTGGTGCTGAAGCCATGCAATCGCCAACCCGGCCACCGCAATCGCACTGACGCCCTCCTGGGGGGCCACGCCGGCATGAGCGGCCCGGCCAAGAATCCGGATTCGCATGCGCTGGCCGCCTGTGGCGCCGATGGTTACTTTGTGGCTCGGTCCGCCGTCGAAGTTGAAGGCCAATTTCGGTTTGCCCAACAGCCCGAGCTTGGCAAACCGGGCGCCCAGGAGCCCCACCTCTTCCTGCACCGTCCAGAGAAACACCAGGGGCGGATGCGGCAGCCGCTGCCGGAGCACTTCCAGAGCGGCCGAAAGGATCACCGCGGCCCCGGCCCGATTGTCGGCCCCCAGAGCGGTGGTGGCCTCGGCCGGCACAATCCTCTCCCCCCGCCGAACCGGCCGGGCACCCACACATAAAGGCACGGTATCCACATGGGCCATCAGCAGGCGCCGTGCTGCCCGGAGCGTGCCCGGCAACCGAACCACCAAGTTGCCCACCTGCCCGCCCCACGGACTGCGCTGATGCACCGGATCCCACACAATGGCCGACTCCGGCACACCGGCCGCCCGAAGTTTCTGGGCGATAAACTCCAACACCCGCCGTTCCTGGCCACTCCGGCCGGGAAGGGCCAACATCTGCATGAGCAAGGTTTCGGCCTGTTTTAAATCGGGTTCGGGCAGGCCGGCAGCAGAAGCCATGGGGCCTCTGGAGCCTCTTGGGCGGGAAGAGCGGTTTGAGCCAACGGATTTTTTCCCAACGTGGCCCGGCATGACAAGTCCTTCGCTCCCGGAAGCAGTTGGGTAGCGGCTCCGCTGAACCAGGCGCTACACGCCCGAATCGGCCCGGCCGGTACGCACTCGGAGCGGATGAGGCTCAGGACCGGCTTTTTGAGGCTGTGGCCTGCAAAAGCGGAACCGGTTCTTTTGCGGTTGTTTCGGTATCGGGCATGTACTGCACTGCACAGAACGGAATCGGGGCAACGTTTCTAGCCTCAGCGCGGCTTTTGCCCTTTTGGGGCACCACCGATGGGCGAATGCCCTAACTGCTAGTCAATCTTGGAGTTAGACAAACGGATCCCAAAAGAAGGGATGGCTGTTTCGATAAACCAAAAAGTTACGGCAAATGGCAAAATTCGAACTAAGGTGCTACACCCTGGACGGAGACGGACCAGACTACGCTGGCCTGCCTGGGCTCCTCCGTCCGATGGCTTGGTGGGATTTCCAAGCGCCCCGGTAGGAACCTTTATGCCGATGTACCGGCCAGTTCGATTTTGGTAATCCGGACCCGGCTGTAGAGTTGGCGGTGGCCGATTTTTCGCCGATAGTTTTTGCGGCGTTTGAATTTGCGGATGACGATCTTCGGCCCAATGACCGGACCGAGCATCTCCGCCCGCACACAAACTGCGGTCAGATAAGGCTGGCCTACCCGAAGCCCCTCCGCATCCCGATAGGCCAAAACTCGTTCAAACCGAATTTCCTCTCCGGCCGGTACATCCCGATAATCAATCTGAAGCTCTTGGCCCTCTTGAACCTTAAACTGTTGGCCACTATCTTCGATAATGGCATACATCGCTGGCACCTCACATACTTTCTTTACCACACCTTCCTGATCCACTGAAACCTTCTAGCCACTCAACCCATCAAAAAATCCCCCCTTCGGCCGCAAAGGGCCAACGTAACATTTTAGCCGAAGGAAAACCCCCTTGGATGGACCTGCTTTGAAGGTCCGGCCTCTGGGAGGTGGCTGTCTAGGATGGCCGCTTGGGCGGCCTGCCAAGCAGGCACCTCCATTCGGCTAACGTGACTGTATCCCCCGGAACGACGACCCCAATCTGTGGTAATCGATCCGATTCTTAGCTCCTCCCACTGGTGGGGGCCGGCCGGGGGAGATACAGTCAAACGAAAATGGTCCTGGCCGACAGGATCCCCCAACCGGATCGCTCCACCGGGCAAAGCCGATACGATGTAGTGTACCACAGGCTGCTGCCGGCTGGTATGGGGGAGGGAGTCCTTGGCTGGTTGGCCCGAAGCTGCTCCTCCACCCCGGCAGAAGGCTGGCAGGAACTGCTCTGGCATCTTGCCGTGTCCGCCCCGAAACCGCTCCTACGCCGTTTGCCCCTTCGGATCAAACTGCTCCAGCTCTTCCAGCCAGATGCGAATCTCGTTGTGGTATTCGCTGGCCAGATCGCCTTTGACGAGTTGGCGATGGAAACTGGCGGCCCCTTCTTTAAACAGATCGGCGGCTTCCGCACTGGGGAACCGTCGGCTTGGATCCGGGGCAATCATGCTCCGGATGAAGTTCATCAGCAGATCGTTGCAGGTAACCTCGGCCGGCAGAATCTGATGGAGCCGCTGGGCCAGGAATCGCTTGGCTTCCAACAGCTCGCTCACACTGGTCCGGCCGGCAAACGGCGGTACCCCGGAAAGCATCTCAATGAGCACATAGCCCAGACTGGCCAGGTCCGACTGCGGACTCCAGACATGCTGTTCCAAGACCTCCGGGGCCGCATACGTAGGGGTGCAGGTTCGGTGGGCCGGCGGACGATCCAACTCAAACGCCGCCCCAATGTCGATGATCTTGGCCGTGCCGGTCCGCTTCAGCATGATGTTCGACGGCTTCAAATCCCCATGCACAATGCCTTCCCGGTGCAGGGCCGCCAACGCAGCCAGACAATCCCGCACAATCGCCATGGCCACGCCCGGCTTCAAGCGGGGTTGGACCGGCCCCCGGGTAACAATCACCTCATTGATATAATTCCACCGCCGGGTACTGACGTGATCGTACAGGTAATCCATCATCCGGTTAGTGAGCAATCGGGACAGGTCGTATCCATCGACCCATTCCATCTCCATGATCCGGATGCGATGGCGATCGATCCAATTATGGACGTCCAGGAGATTATCCTGTTGGATGCGGGCCACCCGGGCCGCCACACGAGCCATTTCCGCCATGGCTTCGTCGTAGGCTCGATCGTGGGCAAACCGCTCGGGAGAGAAAATTTTTAAGGCCACCGGCAAGGTAAAATCGTCGGTGCCGCGGCGTTCGCTTAAATACACCATCCCCTGCCCGCCTTTGCCCAGCAGCCGGATCAGCCGATGGTGGGTGGTCCAACTGAGTCGGGGTTCGGCAACCAACTGATTGTAGGCGGCCAGGAGTTCTTCAGAGCATCGGCCGGAAGGATGCCCGCCCCAGGTCAAGGTGCGGGTACCCTCATGCACAAGGGTTGTGGACATCAACATCCTCCTTCATGGAGTAGCTACCACCTTCCCTGCCGAAACCAATCCTGGAACATGTTCGCCGAAGGAAGACCATTTCGCCGAAGGAAGCCCATCGCCTTTCCCCCGGCTGGCTAAACCCAGCCTGTCATTGCCGCATAAACGGCAGTCCAGAAAATCCAAAGCGATGTTCTCTGGGATGCTGCTTTCGCAGGAACACGCCCGGACAGTTGCTTCCGGCAGCAGGGATCCATTCCTGCCCTTCCTTCGGCTAACATGTTACCAATTTTTTCGGTTTTTTCGGTGGTCCGTCGAAGGGCTGGGCCGAAATTCCTTTTGAATTAGGCCGGAAATTCCTTTTGCATTAGACTGTATCCCGCCCGGCCCGCCCCCTCAACTTGTAGGGGATAAAAATTGGCCCGAACCCCACCGATTGTAGGAATTACTTCCGGTGGATACAGTCAAATGAACCGGATTTACCACTCACCGGCGCTCCCCTCTCCGCTCCCTCCCCCCAACACGGGCATTTCGCTAAACCGGAAGGGTTTGGAAAAGGTTCGGCCTGCCGGCTGTCCATTTCGGGACAGCCGCGGAATTGGTCTTCGCAGGCAGCTTGTCTGTTCGCTTCCCCCAAACCTCTCGGGCGCAGGTACCAGGAGCTGTTTCGGTTTGTTGGGAGGGTCCAGGGGAAGTCGAGTTCCTTTTATCTTATCTTGGGTGGCCGGAGGATGCCATACCACTGGAGGGCAAAATATTGGGAAAAGCATCTTCCACAAAAGAATCCGCTGGCCGGTTCGAAGTTTCCTCCAGGGAATTTGGTTGTTCTCGGCCAAGACAACCCCCGTCAGTATCTCCATTATTGCGTAGGAACCCGTAATCTTCCCATTGGAACTACTATATGTAGGTATTTTTAACCTATAGGCCACAATATCTTGTATATGGAGACACATTGGCCGCTGCCCTCTCGACAGGGCACCGGAAATCTTGGACAGGCCATGGGGGGTAGCCCCCGCCAGCACGTACGGGAATTCAAAACGCCGAAATCGCTGCCTTCGGGAATTTAAAACTCCGATCTCCCCCAGCGGGGGAGCACAGCCAGCCGTTCAACCTGGTCCAGACAGAGGCCTGGGTGATTTTGATCTCCAGAGGGAGTCCCCCACCGCCACAGGGCAGGATTTACGCCTCGGGCTGCCCCCGGTCCATCATCTGAGAGGCGGTGCCAAAATTACCAAATCTAGGTGTTGGCAGCCAACCGAGGTTTCCCATCCAGCTACACCCCTACAAAACAGGGGGTTTTCCGATAACTTCTAGCTCCAGGCTGTAACCGCTCGGATAAGGTAAAACGGATTTTTCGGGACAGCCTCTGAGATCGACTTTTGCCAATTTCCGTAACTGTTTGCTTTATCGAAAGTTATAACCCATCCTCTCCTTTGGGGTCCCGTTTTCCTAACCCCGAGTTTTCCCAAGAGGTTGGGTATTCGCCCATGGGCGGGTGCCCCACAATGCAAAAATCGAGCGGAGGGGGAAGCGAAGTGGGCCGGGGAAGGAGCAAGCACCTGCACCAAAATCGAGCAGATACATGCCAAACGCCTCTGCGAAGTTGGCGGGGGAAGGGCAAGCACCTCCACCCTCTGGCCAAAACGTTTCAGAAGCCGGCGGCTGCCAGAGGAGAATATATATGCATTTCCTGCGATCCGGTCATCGGCAACAATCAAATGTTCACGGTTGCAGCAGGACGATATCCGTCCATTCCAAGGGGAGTTCCAGGATGGCTTTGGTGTTGTCCGGTCGGTCCACTCGGACCGGCACGCCTTCGGTGCTTGTGGCCTTTTGGAAGGGGGGCGCGGAGGCCAGTTCGATCCGCAGTGTTGGGATCGGCTGGTAGGTGTGGTTGATCAGCACGATGGCCGAGCCGGCCGGGCCGCTCAGCAGACTCCCTTCCACCACCGGATGGGAAAGCTGGACGGTTCGGGGGTTCCGGAGGCCCAGTCGAAGCGGCTGGGCGAAGATCATGCGCGGGCCTTCCGGCCAGACTTCGTCCAAGGTGGTTTGGCCGGGTTTGTACGGCGAATAGGCCAAGCCGGGCATTAGTCCCACGGCAATCACCTTACCGCGTCCATGGGGGACGGTGGCAGCGGCCGGGGCGCCGTCGTCAAAACGGGCCCAAACCTGTTCAGGTTTGAGATCCGGCCGGAGGTTCAATCGACATCCGATCACCTTAAGCCGCACTTTGACCGCGGCTGCCTCTTCCGGCTTGGCTGATGCGGCGCCGGGTGCAGGCGGCGCGGGAGCGGGCTTGGCCGGCGGAGCGTCGGCGGAAGCGTTCGGCGCTGGGAAAACGGCTTCGGCATGGGTGATCGGCTTGATCGTGGGCAGATCGACCCGTTCATTAAAGGCATGGCCGGTTTGTTGGACCAGCAGTTGGGCGGCATTTTCTGGCCAAACGGCAGCGGCAAACGGCGGCAGGTAGGGTTCATAGAATTCGTCCCGGGTGGCCGCCCCGGCACACAGGTACAAAATGCCGCCTTGCCGAACCCACTGATCTAACTGCTGCGCCGCCTTCCGGGTCAAACATTGTCCGGTCAGGTAGGCCACCTGGTAGTGGCGCAATTGGCCCGCTTCTAGGTCTTCTTCCCGAAGCAGGTCGGGTTGCACCCCTAGATGCCGGAGAGCCGCCCAGGTCAGCCGATTCTCCACAAAATGGGCTGGTCGATCGGTGTGCCACATGTCATGGCTTACCGAATAGATCAGGGCCACGGGGTCCCGGACCGGCTGGGCCTGGCTGAGGATATGTTCGGCTTGTTGGAGGGCATGGCAGAGTTTGGCCAGGCCGTGGTACTGGCTCTGTAAATCCGACCAGTAATTCTCCGTACCGATGTACGTCGGCCCAAACGTCCAGAAAAAGAAACTCTTGCACCCCTGAGCCAGGGCGGCGTAGGCTTTCAGGCGCAAATAGCCGTCGTCGCTGGGGGTGATCAAGGCCCGAAGCTGGACATTACGACTTCCGATGCCGCTTCGATAGATGGCACAAAGATAGCCCAGGGCGTGTTGGCCGGTCCAGGTGAAGGCCGGGCCATACATGTGGTTCAGTCCCAGCCAATCTTCAGCGGAAAGAATATCGACCGCCTCTTGCTGGCCGATCTCAAAAAAGTCCAGACCTCGGTACCCCATGGCCGTATGCGGCGGGCCCCAGGCATTAAAAAAGCAATGATCCGACGGCAACGTCTCCGTTTTCATACCCGCCGGCAAACAGGCAAACG
>Ga0209809_1000456_pt1 | contig 37049 bp, 18 predicted proteins | sample YNPMSTMetaG_FD_186172 | JGI IMG/M metagenome (GOLD analysis project Ga0209809, IMG submission 186172) | Anoxygenic and chlorotrophic microbial mat microbial communities from Yellowstone National Park, USA - YNP MS-T MetaG (SPAdes) (version 2) ...
CAGCACAATCTGCTCTACATAATGTACAAAGTCCTGACTCACAAGGATTGCCTCTGTTTACTGTTCCTAAAACATCGTTGTTTTTCCTAAACTCTATCATTGTTTTATAAAACCTCCTTGTTGATAAATTTTTCTCACCATTAATTATTTATAATAAGAAGTTACACCATTGTAATATAAACTCTGATAAGCATCTTTGCTTTTTTAACCTTCTCGCCATTGAGAAAAGTAAAATTTGAAAAGCAAACTTTTTGACTTTATTTTTTAAATTACTTTTTGATAATTGTCAATACTTGACAAAAAAATTTTATATAAAAAATGCCGGGGGAGAGAATCGAACTCCCGACGCTCGGTTTTTCAGACCGACGCTCTACCACTGAGCTACCCCGGCACTTGCTTTCTTTTTAAGGGAAAAAGAAAGTAAGCAAAGAAAAACTCAAAATTCTTGTTGCTTACTTCTAAGATATTATTCTTCTTTAAACTTTTTTACAACTTTATCTTTACTTTCTTCAACAAACTTTTTAACTTTTTCTGCACCTTCTTCAACAAATTCTTTACCTTTTTCTAAATATTCCTCACCTTTTTTTTCAAGATCCTCAAGATATTTTGCAATTTTTTTTCTTGTTTCTTTACCTTCAGCTGGTGCAAACAAAATTCCTAAAATAGCACCTGCAGTTAACCCTAACAAAAAAGCTAAAAAACTGTTTTTATTTTTTTCATTCATTTTTTTTCCCTCCAAAAAAATATTGATGTTAAAAACTTTAATAACCTTGATGTGACCAATCTTGTTAAAGAAAATATAATAGGTTTTACAGCGTTTATTCCAGAAAAAACTTTGTATGAAATTTTAGATACATCTTCAAGATTTTTATCAATTTTTTCAACAACTTTTTGTATCTGTTTCGCAGTGCGGTTAATTTGAACTAAAGTTAAAATCAAATAAACAACTAATGTAACAAAACTTGCAAGAAAAATAATTACAGAAATAATTATAAAAATTTTCATAAACTTTTAATAATTAACAAAATACAATTTTGTTTTTCAATAGTTTGTTTTAAAAAATTAAAATTATCAAAGGATGACGTGGCAATCCCGCAATCTGCGGGATTAAACGATAACAAAGCAGAGCTTGACGCTCTGCAGCTATTCCGTCAAAAGTAGGGACATCGTAGTAGAATATAAGTACTTTTTCTGTGTTCTCTAACTTGCAGGATTGATTATGCACTGATTCTGTAAAAATAAACTCTGTAGCTACAAATTTAATAAAGTTTTAAAATTAACAAAACGAAATTATCTAAGAATTGTTATTGTCCCAACTTTATTTCCTTTTTTCTTATCAATTTTGTAAATATAAACTCCTATGGGCAGTTTTCTGTCAGCATCGTCTTTACCATCAAAAACTGATGGAAATTTTTCTAGCGTTCTTACTAATTTACCTTTTATATTAAAAATCTCTACTTTTTCAATATCTGGGTCTGCAAAAATTACTTCATCGTTTATCCCATCATTGTTTAAAGATAACAACTCTTTTTTTCTAACAATGTTTTCTACAGAAATAGTTATTGAATCAACACAAATTTGGTTTGATGTATCATAAACCTTCATTTTTATAACATATTCTCCGTTTAAAACATCTTTTGTATTCCACAAATATATATATGGTGGTGATGAAAAATCTATCAAGAATTTATCGTTTATATAAAACTCTACTTTTGTTATACCAAAATCGTCATTAGCAGTACCTGAAATTGAAACAATTTTTGATACAAAACTGTTTTCAGGTGGTGATAAAATTTTACAACTTGGTGGATCATCTTTTATAATTATTTTTTGGTCAAAAGCAAATTGGTTAACAGTGTCATAAACCACCATTTTTATCATATGTGTACCACTTGGTAAATTTTTTGTATCCAATAAAAATGTGTAATATGGCGATGTTGATAAGAATACAATATCTTGAGAATAATTGTCAATTTTTATTTTTATATCCTCACTTGCTGAACCTACAATAAAAGATAAAGTTATAAAAAGGTTGTTGTCTATATAAAGTTTTATTCTTGATATACCATAATCATCAGTTGCTGTACCAGAGATTGTTATTATATTTGTTACAACATTGTTATTTTTTGGATATAAAATTTCACATGTTGGTGGTTCATCTGACTCAGCAGAAATTTTTATAGTAAGTTGTTTCTCAGATTTTTGTCCATCATTGTCAGTAACAACAAGTTTTACATTATAATTACCAACATTTTGATATACATGTTTTGGATTTTTTTCAGTAGATGTAGAACCATCACCAAAATCCCACCACCATTCTACTATGCTACCATTAGAATCAGTAGAATTGTCAAAAAACTGTACTGTTTGGTTAACCTTTGGATATACTGGTGTCCAATAAAAATTTGCAACAGGCACGCCTGGTTCTATACCCCAAATTAAAACATCGTTTCTATACAAAGTTATTTTTTCCCAAGGTATATATTCATTAGCAGATGGTGGTCCACAAGAATAGTCGTTTGTTTCATCAAAATTTTTGTCTGATGTAAACGCAAACTCTATAAACGCATATTGACCTGCACCTCTTAAACTTGGTGCACCTGAAGAAAAACTTATCTCTAAGTAACTATCAGCATTTGATACTGGTCCATAACTGTAAAACTTAAATTTTATATATTGATGTAAAGAACCAGTATATGGATTTTCTAACTGACAAGTATATAAAATGATTCTGTTAGGGCCAAGATTGGCGTCATCTTTAGTAAACCAGTACCTAACTTTAAGTTGTTCCAAAGGAACAGGCTCACCTGTGTTACTTAAAATTTTAATATAAGGTTTAATCCATTCTGCTTCATTCGCAACATCAGCATTTCTGTAAAGTATCTCAAGTTCAAACTTAGGATATGCACAAAGTTCTATAGATGGTTCTGATCTGTTGCCACTGGTATCTACAGCTACAATTCTATAATAAAACTTAATGTTTGTCTGTAAATTTTTGTCAGAATAACAACTTGTAGATGTCCTTGCTACAAAAGTTTCTTCATTTGGTACAAACCCGCTTATTGTACTTCTATAAACTTCATAATGACTTATATCAGGTTCTGTATTTTCATCCCAGTCAACAAAAATTTCTGTTAAACTAACAGATTTAAAAGACAATCCTGTCGGTTGGTGAAGGGGGTGTTGTATCTAACATCTCTGTATATGCAGCAACTTCGTTTGAGGGGTCTGATTCATAACCTTCATTATCAACTGCTGTTACAACATAATAATATGTGGTTTTTGAGACTAAATTCTTTGTATCAGTGTAACTACTTTCTCTTATAACTTCTGCAACTAAGTTTGATGAAATAGTTGCAACATTTGACGTTGTACTTCTGTAAACTCTATATTTTACAACATTTGGTTCAGTACTTTCTTGCCAATCAAGTTCTACTTTTGTTGCTGATGCTGAAACAACAACAAGATTTTTTGGTGAAGAAGGACCTTTTAATGTTGCTGCAAAACTTTTTGCTGGTTGTGAGACATTACCATTAAAATCTACTGCTACTAAAACATAATAACAGGTTGTACCATTTCTTAAAGATTTATCTTTATACTCTCTTGTTTTAACTTCAGCTAAAAAAGTAGCAGAACTTATAACTACATTACTTACAACATCACGATAAATTCTATAACAATATATATCAACATCTTCTTCGTTTTTATCCCAACTTAAATTTATTTGGTTAGGACTTACAGCAACTGCTTTAAATCCTTTAGGCATAGATGGTGGTATTGTATCTCCAGGACGAGGCGGTACTTCGCCCCAAAGTAACATATCATCATCGTATACTGGTATATATTTTGTAGCAGCAGTAAACAACCTTGCATCCCAAGCTGTACTATCTGTCCTTGTAAGGCCAGTATAAGACCAATCGTTAGCAGAATTCCATTTTCCTGAAGGATATTGTATTTTAAACTTATCATTTTTTTCACTTTTGTCCCACCTACCTGGATAAATTTGTACACCTGTAAAATCTATTTTTATAAAATACACATTACCCCACCAATGTTGTAAACCTGATATTGTAGCACTATCGCTGTTAAGTAAAGTTATGTTAACACTACTTGTTGACAGACCTTGTTCAAAAAGTTCTGTTAAATCAACAAAGTATCTACAAGAAAGTTTATCTTTTACTGTAGGAGGCCATGCTGATCTGTTATTCAGTTTTAAAAGTATATCAGTTGAAGAAGAGTCTTCAAAATCAACCCATGCACGAACAAAATATTCTAATCTCCGTTGTTCTGGCGGTGTAAAATCCGATGGTCTTGGGAAATCTTTTATAGGTTCACCACCATAAAGTAAATACATCTTTGCTAAACAACCTACTAACGCTGCGTTATAATCTATCCCACCTTCTGATTGTTGATATTGTCTAACATCGTCACTGTAAACATCGCTACCAGATGGACCACCAACCATTAAACCATATGCTATATGAGTATGCTCAGCAGGAACATCTATCATACTAAGCCAAGAACAATGTGCAGTTCTATGATGAGGATGTTTAGGATAATTAGGACCAAATCCTACAATATAACTCATATTGTTTGGATTATCACCTAAGATATAATTTATCTGACTTTCAGCAAAATTACGATATTTTTGTTTTTTTTCTGCAGCACACAGATTTGTATCAGACCATTTGAAAGCTAAAAACGCAGCTGCACAAACATATCTCAAATTACCCCATCCATCAAACGAAGCAAGTCCACCAGAAGTATACCCAACACCACCTCCTGGCATCCACCAATCTAAATTGAACTCTACTGCGTTAACATATTTTGATTTACCAGTTAACTCTGCAAGTTTTAATACAGCACCATACCTAACATCATCCCAACAATGAGTATGATGCCCTGTGAGAGAAAAATTTGGATCGTTAATAAAAGTTTCTGCTTTATCTAAGTATTCTATTTGTTGAGTTGCAATATAAAGCCATATAGCAGCCCAAGTTAAATCGTCTAAATAAGAACTGCTACCATAGAACGCAACTGGTGGTGCAAACCCGCGATAAGTCTCAGCAAAATTAAAAAGTTCTTTTGCATGTTTTAAACAAACTTCTGAGTATTCAGGGTTTGTAGGTTTAAAAACAACAGAAGCAGCTGCAAGCGCTGCTGCTGTAAGTCCTGCAACATCAGAACCTGGTGTTGAAGTGTCAACCTTATGAGCAGGACGTGTGGTAAGCAAATGTATAACCTCATGAGGGGCCCAGTAATCATGGTCTGTTGCATTACCTACATAATAGTAAAACTCGTTAGGTGAAGGATGACATTTTATAAAATAATCTGTTGCCCATTTTATCTCGTCCAAAATATCGTTTAAAAGACCTGAACGTTCAAAAGCTTCTCTATATTCATAAACAGCCCAAGCTAATTGTGACGCAGCATAAGCCATTGTATGCCCAACTTTTACTCCGTCTCCGCAATCATACCAACCGCCAGTAAGGTCTAAACCAACATCTGAACCATCTAATAAACAAGAATCTGCTCTCCATATAACAGGAAAATCATCAGGTAAATCACCAGAACGTTGGATTTTATAAAAAAATATTGATTTCTGTAATGCTTCGCCGTAGTTGTAATAACTTCCGCCAGTACGAGGAGCAGCGTTTATTATTTGAGTTAAAAAAATTGAGACAAAACAAACAAAAAAAGTTTTGCATCTCATTTATTTGTTTTCAATTCTTGCTTTTATATATTTTTTAATAGATAATTTATCTATAAACCCTAATTTTGTAAATTTAACACCGTATCTTTTCATTGTTCCTAACACTTTACTCCACACAACCTCGCCTACTACATCTATTGGTAAAGTTATTTTTAACAAAATTTTATCATTTTTGTTTAACTCACCTGATGTTTCTATACAAACACCTTTTAAACTTAAATTAATCCCGGCAGCACGAAAACTTTCAACAACTTCCCCTTGTTTTATCACATCTAATATCATAACTATAGGTATTCTTATTGCTCTTCTTCTTTCATTCATAGGTTTATACCTCCAAAAAAGTTAAGTTCTGTTAACTATTTTATGATGTTTATGAAATTAAAAGATGAAATGTCCTGCATTCTTCGGAGACTTTTTCAGCGGTTTCCCAAAGCGGGAACATTTCAGCATTATTGAATACTTTTTCAGTGCCCTCCAAGTTACGGGATTTGTAAATATGATTTATATCTCAAAAAATATCATTTTTAGTTAACAGAATTTAAAAAACTTATAAAGAAAAGTTTTTTAAAAGAACAAGTTCAACCAATATATATATTAACTGGTTTTTCTAATTTGTAATATACACTATCAACTTCTAAATTTTCAGTAATTTTTATCTCAGCAGTTTCAGACAAAACAAGTATCCCATGCCATACACCTTTGTTTAAACACACAGGTTTGTCTAAAAGAAACGCTTCTATATTTTGTGGTGAATTAGGTTCAGCTACAATTATTATACTTGTGCCTTTAACAGGTTCAAATGTTTCCATTGAATGAGGATGTGCTTCTATTGTAGAAACTTCCTGTGGTGTCATCACAAGATATCCTATCCGCCAACCAACTTTTGATTCTTCTTTACAGATTACATCAAAAATTTTGTTTTTATCTTGAGGTTCAATAATAATACCGTATTTCTCAAAATTTTCTTTTTTTAACAAATTTATTTTTATCATAAAGAGGCGCGTTCCTATTTATAAAATTTTTGTTAACTTTTCTATGATATTTTTTATTAAATTATTTATTAAATTACAAGACAAATTATCACCTATTCAAAAACACTGAAAAAATCTATTTTTTTGTCATTGCTAACCTGTTAGTTAGAACATATCAATTCCACAATTTGCAGAAAGCAGACATAATTTTACAATTTACTTATTTTTTATATCAGCACAAGGTGCTGAAACTACAATACAAAATGCGAGGTAGTCGCAGTCCCGCTTTTAGGAGAATGCTGAAAAACCCCTTTTTTGTCATTGCGAGCTCGCCGAAGGCTGGCGTGGTCCCGCTAAAGCGGGAACATTTTGGCAGCATTGAATACTTTTTCAGCAGTCTCCAATCTGCGGGAGTGTCAATCTCTTACTACTTGTCGCATACATGCCTGAGGCAGTCCGCCTCTGGCGGAAATGTGACCGCTACAAATATGTAAATATGTTAATGTGCAAATGAGTGAATATGTAAATGTGTTAACTACCTAACACCTTCATACTTACTACTATCTACTATATTACGCGGGATACTGCCTGAAGCAGTCCCTGCCACCGGTAAGCGGGCGACTCCTCCAGCAGAAACTTGGCCACTACTTTGGTTATAAATATAATGTATCTCACAAAAAATATCATTTTTAAAGTTGATAGAATTTTTATTTTATTATAACAATTTTTCCTTTTTTAACCTCTCCATTTTTAAGTTTTGCTCTATAGATATATACACCTTTAGCTAAATTTTTACCATCAAACTTTGTGTCAACTTTTTCTACAAGTTTACCTTTTGTATTGTAAATTTTAAACTCTTCCACATCATTAGAAACTATTATTTCGTCATTTATTCCATCAGCATTCGGTGACAAAATTATAACATCTTTAAGTTCAGTTATTTTGATTAAATTTGGTGGGACTGTGTTGTTAACTTCTACTACAACTTCTTTGACTACGGCTCTATTGTATTCGTCATATACTTCAACTCTTATAATATGTGTTCCATCATTGTATTTAGTAGTGTCAAGTTCAAAACTATATGGTGAAACAGTATCTGTAGAAACACATATGTTGTCTATATATAACAAAACTTTTTGTATGTTAACTAAAGAATCTATATTAACATCTATATTTTTAACTCCTGAGATAACTTCGTTGTCATTCAACGAGAGACTTACTTGTGGTAGTTGAGGTAATGATGAAGATACAAAAACTGCTGTTATTGTTTTGCTAGAATTCATTACTATTGTTGCTGGGTTTTGATTACCACTTAAATCTCCACTCCAACTACTAAATACATATCCATTATTCGCTACCGCTGTCAACGTCACTGTGGTCCCCGCAACATACACACCACCAGAGGGATTTAATGTTACACTTCCTGCGCCTTGTGGGTTAATATTTACAGACAAACTATAAATAGTTGGTTGTTGTGAAGTTTTGTATACAAATGCAATATCATCTATATAAAACAACGCGTTACCTGTTTGCACACCAGTAACACCTATCTGTATTTCCCAAACATTGCTAAAATCTATCCCACTAAACTCTGTTAATGGTATCTCTACTTTTTTCCATACACCAATATAATTAGAACCTAAATAAGGTATTATATCAATTTCGTTAGTTAGAGCATTTGTAGAATCTTTCAACTGAAAATTAATTTTTGCATTAGCTGGTATTGAAGAAACCTTTATCCAAAATTCAACACTTTCAAATTGGTTTAAATTAAGAATTTTATTTTGTTGCCACCATCCTGCCCAGTTGTATCCAGCACCACCCCACCAGTTATCCCATTTCAAGCTTAACTCTAAAGAATGGTTATAAGAATTATATTCTGTAGTAACTTCCCTTAAAGTTGAGCCAGTAGGTGCTGCCCAACCACCACCTGAAGAATAATTAGTTGTTGATGTCTCACCATCATATACAATATATTTAGGTTTAGAAATCATTATATCTGAAGAAATATATATTGTAAAAGGTTCTGACCAACCTGACTCTGCTAACTTTGTATCTACTGCTTTAACTTTTATAGTATAAGTACCTGCTCCTACATAATAATGTTGAGCATAACCAGTAGCACCAGAATAAAATAATGTTGATGTTGAGATACTGCCATCTCCCCAATCAAAAACATATTGTATCATATCTCCGTCAGGATCTGTTGCTGTGGTAGTAAACGTGTATGATGAATATCTGTACCCATAAGTTGGCCCTTGAGGTTTTTGTGGAGTAGTAGGAGGATTATTTGTTGCTTGTGTTCCTGATAAAACAAAATGATATACAGAAAATTTTGGTATTGTATAAGTGAATGTATTATTTGAAATGTTTGTTACAGGTGTACGTTGAATAATTTGTGAAGAGTTTGAATCAAAACCCCAAACCTCTGCTGATTGATAATTTGTCTGTGCTGTAATTTGAAATGTTACATTTATGTTGTTATCATAATTTCTATTTATAACTATAATATTAAGTTTACTATAATTGTTATCCTCTATTGAAGCATATACAGGTAAATCTTCAATATTACTTGTCTCAGCTTTAACTGAGGTATTTCCAAACTTACCACCTACACCATTGTAGTTTAAATATATATTATACGCAGCTGCTGCATATGTACCACTATCACTCCATCTTGTAGCTGCAAACACACCATATTTACCAAATATACCTAAAACATCTGCTAATGCTATACCTCCTGAAATATGGTCTTTACCGCCATAATTAAATTCTGTTACAGCTAGTTTTGTCCCTGGGTAAAATGTATCTATAGATTGTTTAATATTAGGTAGTAATGGCAAGTATTCTGGAAACCATTGGTTAATCCAACTTCGTTCACCAGCAGTGGTCTGTCCTTTAACTGAAGTTTTATAAGTAGGATCCCATAAAGTACGTGGTGCTTGTACTCGTGCTATACTTATATCTCTGTAAACATCACTTTCAGAAGTTATCCTTATACCAGACGAAGAAGTTGCTTCTGGATACCAGTGAATTGAAAGAACATCTAACAACCTTCTTCCTTGTCTATCAGATTCTTCTTTAAATTTTTGTAAATAATAATCTATAAACCACCTATGGTTTGAAGTTTTAACTTGGTCCCAATCAGGTGCATTTTGTAAACTATAATAAGCCATAAATCCATAAGGTTCATAACCAAATACTAATGCATTAGGATCTAAATCTTTTATAACTGTTGCTAATGTAGTAGATTTTTGAACTAATTCAATACAAGTTGTTGTACTTGGATGTATTCTCGGATGAGTATGTGGCCATAATGCAGGTTCGTTATCTAAAATATATCCAAAAACACCTCTTGTAGAAGTTGACAATCCATATGTGTTTATCAGAAAATTAATACATTCGTCCATATAAACATAGTTGTCATTTACATCGGGTTGAAGAGATAAAGAACCGCTTTTCTTAAATTTTACTTCACACCATCTTGGTGACGGCGCTGTCTCTGCTTCTGATACTGTCCCATTTTTATCCTTAGCAACATAACCTGCCATTTGTAAAGTAATCAAACTTTTTGCACCTACCTGCAACGATTGGTTATGAAAAACAGTTAGTACACGGCCTGGGAGGTTTCGTTCTGCTGAAGGAATACCTAAAATAGAACATAAAAAATCATCACTGCTGTGGTACCAATCACTGCCAGCGTTTGATGCGTTGTTCTCCCAGTTGTATCCAGTCATTCTGTTCCCCCCAATTCTTCGTACTGTAGGTATAACTCCTTGTATATCTTGGTTAACTCCATATATATACGGACTTATTAGATTACGTTCCTGCAGTGTATTTATATTGACAGTAACTTGAGAATAAATTTGAGAAACGACAAATAATAATAACAAACATCTTATTACTTTTATAAAATCTTTCATAAAATTTATCCTCCCCACTATTAAGATTTAAGAAACAACAATTATCTTGCAACTAAAACAAAGAAAATTTTGTTTTTGTTTGTTTTCAAAATGTACAACCCGTTTGGTACAACATCAGTATTATCTTCTGCTTTTATGTTAATCTTAACAACACCACTTACATAACTATTATTTTGTGGTGATAAAATTTCAACATATGGCGCCGGGTTATTATCAGTTGTGATTCTGTAGTCAACTTGTGTTGTTTGTGTACTGTTATCAACTGCAACAATTTTTAATGTATGTGTACCATCTAACACAGAAGTACTATCCCAAGGATAATTAAGTATATATGAATTTGTATCAAACGAAATTTCTTCAAAAAGTTTTTGGTTGTCTATCCATAGTTCAACTTTTGAAAGACCAAAATCATCTTTTATATTTGCTTGAATATTTACCTGAGCAGAAAGAACCGTTGTAGTTGAAGGAGAAACTAAAGTTATAGTTGGAGGGTTGTCTCTGTCTTCATACAAACTATAATATCCTAATGCTAAAGCAAACGCTGCTTGTTGCCAAGTTCTGTGGTATGTAAAAGTATAATCTTGTGGTATTGGTTCGCCATAGTCAGGCCGTGTTTCTGAAAATGCGCGGTTGCCTGATTGAAGTGTTCCTAAATTTGATATTTGTTTTGTCTGAGGAACATATACAGTTGAAATAGTTGTATTATTAAACCTTATATAATCTGTTCTTACTTCAGTTGCAGAAATACCTAGATCTGTTTTAAAATTTTTCCACATTGTGTCTAATATAGCTTTTGCTAAGTATTTATAAAAATCTGGTTCAAACTTTGCTGTATGATTATGTTTTAACAAACCTTGACGGTAAAATATAAGACATTTAACAAACGCGCCCATCAAACCTACATCATGTCCCCATGCTTCTACTTCAGCACCATAGTTTGGATCTCCAGGACCTATACCATTCCATCCTTGCCATCTTGAGGTTGATTGCATCTCACCAGGTGCATCTAATGGATTGCTTTTCTCTGGATCATTTGGATTAAGCCAATACCATTTTGCAAAACTCACTGGTATGTTAACATCTTCAATCTGTGATGTATCTTTTAAATCATCAACAGTAAGTTGGTCAGCTGTATACCAAAGTTCCAGAAATTTTTACTTTAAAATTAGGTACTGCCCATAAATCCATCCATTTGCTTAATATATCATATGTATCTGATAAATAAGAACTATTTGTAGGTTGTAAATAATAAAATTGTGCAAGTCGTTCAGAATACCAATACTGCCATCCACACCATGTGTTACTACCTGGATCCCAATATACAGGATGGTGAGAGTATTTTATTCCCTGTTGGCCATTAGTATACGTAGATGCTCTAAACACAGGTGCACCAGAATAAGTATAATTAACATCGTCGTCAGGATAATCATTTGCAACACCACCACCAAACGCTCCTTCACCTAAATGTCCTTCGGGTACTTGGATAAATTTTGCTAATTCAAGCTGTGTTTTTAAACTTTTATCCCAATCTGGAACACTTTTGTTTGACCAATAATACGCAGCAAGCGGGTTTTGATATCCATTGTGTGCTGAATGACATCCTATGATCCAACCCCATCCTTCACTATTTACAGGGCCTCCCCAAGCTATATACCAACTAATTAAATAATGGCAACTATTATATCCATTACCTGCTATTCCTGCATTACCAATTTGTCTAAAATACTTATCAAATAAACAATATCTCATCCAATGGCCTAAATTTTTTGTTTTATTTATTTCTTGCTGAATTGTAGAAATAGCATTTTTTTCTGTTGCCCACAACTCTGCCCAATACATAGCTTGCGCTATACGCGCCTAAGCATCAGGTGCAGAAGTGTATCTCCATTGTGGAGAAATAGATTGTACAAAAAGGTCAACATAAAAATTTTGCCCAGGAGTATTTTTATCAAATGAAGGATGATGTATGGTCTCCCAAGTTGACTCATTAGGTCCTAGCTGGAAAGTGTTTGTTTTAACAATTCTTCTATTTCCTGTCCCTAAGATGCCAATACTATATGTTCTACCATAACCTAACCAATCATCTATATCTAAATACCAATGAAGTAAATAAGGAGTAGACCTACCTGTAGCTGAAGTAACCGAGCTGTATATAGGATCAGGCCCTACAGGTGCATTTTGGTCAACTGCTGAAGGATATCTTGTAAGTAATTTGTGTTCGCTAACAACGCTTGCAGGTTTTGATGCATTATAAGCAAAATTAGGTTGGTCTTGAGACGGTGGAATATAATATGTTTCACACAAATTCCATGCTTTTTTTAAATTACTAAATGAAGTATTGTTAGTGATGTAATCATACATAGCTTCAAGCCAAATAAGAAAAGATATACCTTCACTTGTTGAACAATGACCATAATCAGTTGCTTCTACAATTCTTTTTTCTCTTGAATGATAAGGTAATCCTTCATGAGATAAACACCCGTTCGTATGTATGTTATTATATAACTCTAAAAACTTGTCCTTGTAAATTCCACAAAAATTATTGCTATTATTTAAAAAAGCAAACAATAATAAAATTAAAATTTTCTTATTTATAGTTTTTATAGTTTTCATAGTAAATATATCCTCCCCCATTATTTACCAGAATTTACTTGTTATTACTTGTTATAATTTTATAAAATAAAAAAATTTATGTCAACAGTTCATGGCAATTTTTTTCACAGCTTAGTTACACTAAATTTACTTAAGAAATTTATGAAAAGTATTACTCGTAGTTGTTATAGAACTATTTTTTCTTTTTTTGTGTAGAATTTCTTATCACTAGTTTACAAGGAAGAACAATTTTAATAGGATAGTATTTATTATTATCTTCAATAAACTCAATAAGTTTTTCAGCAGCAATATGTCCCATTTCTTTTCTCTGTATATCAACTGTAGTCAATGGTGGAACAACTTGTGAACTTTGTGCTATATTATCAAATCCTATAACATTTATATTATCAGGTATCTTAAGTCCTTGTTCAGAAATATATTTCATTGCACCTATAGCCATTAAATCGTTTATACAAAAAATACTATCTGGTAGCCCTTTTTGTGATGATGAAAAAATTTTTTTCATACTATCATAACCAGATTCAAATTCTAAATTTCCTTCTATTGTGACTAAATTCTCAGCATTAAATCCTAAATTTTTAAGACCTGTTACAAACCCTTCATATCTTACCTCACAACTAGGGGAATCTTTTGGTCCTTTAATACACGCTATTTTTTTAGAACCAATTTCTAACAAAAACTTTGCTACTTCATACCCACCACGAAAATCATCATTTATCACCATAGGAATACTATATCTTTCACATAAAGGATTGTTAATTGATATAACAGGCAAACCTGATTTTTTTATAAATTCTATAATTTTTTCTTCAATATCACCTAATAATATAAAACCATTAACATGTTTGTTTATGATGAGCTGAGATAAATCAGAAACTCTTTTTATATTTTCGTAGACAGTAAAAGATAAATGGCATCCTTTTTCTCTTACTTTTTCTTCAATAGCACCAATAATCTCTGCATAAAACGGATTGTCTATACCCCATTTAACTTTGCTTGGGAATACTAAAATGATGTATATATTTTTAATACTTTTATGGAAGACAATATCCTCTTCTCTTACATTAACATTAGATGACTCGCCAATAACTACACTACCAACACCCGGGATAGATTTTATAAGTTCTCTTTTTATCAATATTGCTAGTGCTTGTCTTACGGTTATACGACTACATTTATAAATTTTTGTAAGTTGATTTTCAGAAGGTAAAAAACTATTTTTTTTATACTCGCCTTTTTTAATTTTTTCTATTAAAGACTTTGCTATTTGTTTATATTTTGGTAATGCTTCCATAGTAAGTAAATATATTATATTTTTATATTTTTGTCAATAACTTTTAAAAATTTTTTTAAAAACAAATCATGTATATACTTGTTAAAACATTTTGCTGTTTTATTATTATTTTCTTCCTATTTTGGTAACAGTTTTAAAAATTTTGTATAATAACCTCAACTTCTGCAAAAGTAGAGGTTAAGGGGATTGTTACCATGACTAAATTTATTAAAGATACATTGACATCTAAATGGCTATTAGTTGTCTACCACTTATGGCGGGATAAAGCAAAAAAAGTCAAAGAATTTTGAAACAGTTGAATCCCGCAAATTGTGGGATCGCAATTACAAAAAAAGTGGGTTTTTCAGTGCTCTCCAATCTGCGGGACCTGTCCCGCAATCTGCGGGATAAGGTTCATCATTCTGTATCAACAATTTATAGAACTCTTAAAAGACATCCATTAAATGAAAAACGAATAAAAAAATTAAAAGATATGTAAGAATTTATCCTGGCAAACTCTCTCACACTGACACCTTCTGTTTACCTAAAACAATTTTTATTAAAAGAACAAAATATTATCTATTTGGTCTTTTAGATGATTGTACAAGACTTTGTTATGTTGAAGTTATTGATAATATTCAAAGTTCAGCAGTCACAAAAACATTTTCTAACGCATATAAATGGTTTGTTGTTCATGGAATTACAATAAAAGAAACAATGATCGATATTTACTGCTTATACTTCTTTAAGGAATCTAAACAAACACATTTTTTTGAAACAATACTTAAGATATTTTATATTAAAAATCATTATACACCACCATATCGGCCACAATCTAATGGGAAAATTGAAAGATTTTGGAAAATTTTGTATAATGAATGCATCAGAGTTAAAACCATTTCTCTTTCAAAAAACGATTTTATCGCAGAACTTTATGGTTTTTATGTATCGCTATAATTATCAAAGAAGATACTCTGCTTTGAGTTACCAGACACCTTTAGATAAACTTAAACAAGTTGCAAAATTGTTACCAAAATTTCTCTGAATCATTACACTATGACGGAAATCTGGCAGTTACAAATTTTATAGTAGAAAAAAGTTCTCTAACTTACAATACACCATTCATAATTTTATTCTTATTCTTTCTTTAAAAAATAGCAGTGTTCCAAAAGTTTTTCAAAATCTTCTTTATCTATTGTTATATCTAAAAACTTAATGTTTTCTTTAAGTTGTTCAACTGTTCTTGAACCATCTATAATACAAGATACTCCATCAAAACACAAAACTGCAGCAAGTGAAAATTGTGAAATTGTAGCATTATATTTTTTTGCAAATTCTTCAACTTTATCTAAAACTTTCCATCCATAATCTGTAAACCTAAACAACCATCTTTTTTTCTCCCAATCTGAAAGTAAACTACCACGAGTATTCTCTGGGACAGGTTTATCTTTTCTATATTTCCCTGTAAGAAACCCTGATGCTAAAGGACTATATGCCATATAACCTAAATTAAATTTTTTTGCAAGATTGTATTTTTCTATGTTTACATCAAAATCTACTAAATTAAAAATTTCTTGTAATACAGAAGGTTTATTAAAATTTTTTTCTTTACATATTTGTATTGCTTCATAAACTTCCCATGACTGATAGTTTGACATACCAATAAATCTTGTTTTACCAGATTTTACAAGTTCGTCCATTGTTTGTAAAACTTTTTCAATAGTAGTGAAAGGATCTGGCCAGTGAAGAAAGTATATATCTAAATAATCTGTATTTAACCTTTTTAATGAAGCGTCAATACATTCTAAAATTTCCTTCCTTGATTGATATCTACCATCTCTGTATCCATGGATTTTAGAAGAAATTATAAGTTTGTTCCTTAATTTACTTTCTTTTAAAAATTTACCTAAGAACTCTTCTGCTTGACCTAAATATGAACCATATACCTCTGCTGTATCAAAGAAATTTATTCCTTGATCAATACAATAATAAAAAATTTTCCGTGCTTCTTCTATATCAGTTCTTCCACCCCAAAATGCTGTGCCGTAACAAATACAAGAAACTTCAAGTTGAGTATTACCAAGTTTTCTATATTTCATAAATAATCTCCTTTTTATTTTAAATATGTAACGGTACAATAAGAAGTTTTTGTACTATATTCTATTTTACAAATATAAACTCCTGGTTTAGGAAACAATTTATATGTAACTTTAAACGGTTGTGAAACTATACTTTTTACTAACTTACCCGAAGGATTAAAAATCTCTATTGATTTTATATCACTGAAATACTCTTCAAAATCTATCTCTTTGTTAACTGAGTCCTCTTTTCCTATTAACACAAAATTCTTCTTTTCTTTAACCTTAACTTCATCTGAAACATTGTCTATATTAACACCAACACTACTCATCGCTGTCTGGTTCACATCATCATACGCTATTATTTTTATAACATAACTACTATCAGTAAATATCCTTGTATCTAACAAATAATATGTAGCAGATAAAGGTAAATCAGTTAAATAATTGTTGTTTATATACAACTCAAGTTTTACAACATTTTTATCATCGTTATAAATATATCCTACTTGAATAATACCTCTTACGATCTTATTATTCTGCGGTGAAATAATATGTACTTGTGGTGGTTCATCACCAACTACATTGTTAACATAAACTAAAACTTCTTGTGTGGTTGATTGACTCAAAGTATCATATGCTATAACTTTTAACCTAAGTTGTCCATTGAGATATTGTGTTGTGTTAAGATTATAACTAAACGATGAATTGTAAGTGTTAACAATTTGGTTGTTGATATAAAATACCACATTAGTTATTCCTTTGTCATCACTAACATTTACTAAAACTTCTACTGTACCTGAAACAGTTGTCCCTGAGGTAAGATTAAATACTACAACAGGCGGTGTATCTGTCTGCTGGCTACCTTCATTTCCTCCACTACTACCTCCACTATCACCTCCGCCAGAAACATTTTCTACTGTAACACTGATCTGTTTTTCTGCAGTTTGGTTTGTTGTATCGTAAGCAACAGCTTTAAGTTGATAAACACCATTAGCTAAACTTGTTGTATCCCAGTTATAAGTAAGCATAGTTTGATTTTGCACTTCAGAAACTTTTTGGTTGTTAATAAACAACACAATTTTTGCTACACCTTTATCATCAGATGCTAAAACTTTAATACTTACAACTCCTTTAACAACTGAACCAGCAGCAGGCGTTGAAAACATAACAGTAGGTGGTGTATCTGATATTTCTGAAACAGGTTTTGCAAAATACGCAGTTGTGATCAAAGTACCAGCCCAGTAATCAACACCTCTCTCTGTTGCTACATAATCATCCCATCTATCTGAAAAATTAGTATGTGATTTAGGACCGCCAATAGTAGCACCAGTAAGTTCTGTAGCAGGATAAGATGGCAATTCTGGGACATTTTCACCATCAGGGTTTGCAGCTCTATGGTGAGGATGTTGTGGATATCTTGTAAGCCAACCATCTTGTTGATTACCAATTATAAAACTCATACCAAACTGGTTTCTTCCAAGAAACCAGTTCATTTGATCTTTTGCAACTTTTAATGAATTTGGATTAGGTTGACCTTTTTTTAATGACAAGTCATAAGACATACATGCAGTCGCAGCAACACCCATCATATATCTACAAGTTCCCCAACCATAATCCCATTTCCTGCCATAAATATCAGCTTGAGGTGCTGACTGGAACACATCTCGTTCTAACCATTCTAAACATTCATCCTTAGTAAAAATTTTTGTATCAACCTCGCTCGGCGCGTTGTCTACAGTTGATGCATAAGGATAATAATCATATAAAACAAATGCAAAAACATTTGGGAAACTTAAAACATAATATGAACAAAACTGCCATTTATTTTCTTTTGCCATCCAGTATTGTGCTTCTTGAAGATAATAAGGATCACCAGTGGCTTTATAAAGTTCAACTGCTGCTAATGCCATATCGTCATCAGCTCTGTTATCTGACTGATAATATCCTTTCCCACCAGTGTTTCTACCACTAACACCATATAAATTTTTACCTATAGTATACACAACTTTTGCTGCGTCTAAACATCTGTTTGCATATTCTATATCAAACTTATAGTATGCAGTTGCCATCATTGCTAACGCTGCTGAGAACCTTCCTGCAAGGTCTGAACCAATATCAGACCATGTTTCTCTTGGTTGTCCACCACGAGATTGTGGAAAATTGTCCTGATATTCTGGTTTGTTCCACCAGGTATGATCATCATCACCATCACCTGCTTGGTAGTACAATCTATTTTGTTGTATTAACCCATCTTCTACTGATGCATCATATAAATTTAACATATAATCTGTCACAACTTTTACTTCGTTTAATACATCTGGTATACCATCAGGTTTTGGATTATAGTATGTTCCATCATAGCTCATACTGTATACATCTGCAAACCTATCAGGCCATGCGTTGTATGCAAACAATAATGCACATGCTGCATAAAACACTGTATTACCAAACTTTACATGGTCTACACAGTCATGCCAACCACCAGCAAGTGTACCTTCTTTAGCAGTTCCTCTTATTACACCATCTTTAGTATGGCAATGATCATGTATCCAAGAATCATAAGGACCACACCTGTTTGCACCATATACTCTTAATGTATAATATAAAACTTTGTTATATAAATCTCTTTTTATTTCAAATTTATATAAACTTTCGTTACCAACTTTTATGTAATAAACACCTTCCCGGTTTAATTGAGAAAAGTCTGCAAGATATAATGTCTCTCAAGTACCAGAATTTGTCCCGAGTTGTGTCAAAGTACCACTATAAACAACTTCGTTTGTGTTATAATCCCTTACTTCAAAATTCCCAGATAAACCCGAAACTACTGCTGTTTTGTAACCATCTTCAGTAAGATAACCAGCTTGGTTTAATCTTATAACAGGCGCTCCTGGTATTGCTGCTGAGTTTATAAAATATGCATCAACAAACAAACTTAATATAATAAACCACATCTTCTTCATAGATCTTTTCCTCCTTATGATAGTACTAATTTTTTTATTATAGACAAAAAAATAAAAAATTTATTATTTTTTGCTACTGAAAAACAGAGAAGTTCAAAATATAAAATACTTTATATTCTGTAAATTTGCACGAATCTATTCTGCTACAGAAACATACATAGCAGAAATTGTAAAAGTTTGAAAATATATCCTACATTACTTCCCAAAAATCCGTAACAAACAAAGGTTTATGACACAAACATAACGGAGGGGGAGGGATTTGAACCCCCGTTCCCGATATAATCAGGAAACTCCGTTTCGAGCGGAGCCGTTTCAACCACTCACGCACCCCTCCAAGTACGGATTAATGAGTTGATGGGTTAATGTGTTTATGAGTTATTTAAAAATATCAATATAATTTTTTTATTTCAACATCAGGATAGTAGTGTTTTATTACATTTACATAATTTTCCCCTTGTTTTGCAAGATTTGATACACCACTTTGACACATACCAACACCATGTCCCCACCCTGCTCCAAAAAAATAAAATTCGTCAGTATTTTTGTTATATTCAAGGATAAAAGATGATGATCTTAATGGTCCTAATGGAACTATATTTCTTATCAAATGTTCTTTTGACAAAACAACTTTTTTCTTGCTACCTATAATTTTTATTTTCTCTATATAAAAATTAACATCACGAGAAATAATTTGTATATCTTTTAATTTACCAATTTTATATTTTTCATCAAGATATTTTTCTAACAAACTTTTTTCAACAACACGAACCCATCTTGAAAAACCAGGATGTACATATTCTGAAGGTCCACACCAAAGTTTTGGTGGAGAAAGATACCAATAATAAGTATTGTCTACATTATAATTTTCTTCAACAATATCAGATATTAAATTTTCTTTTCTCCAATATCTTTTTGTTAACCCACCACAATTAGCATGAAAAAACAGGTCTACTAAACTACTATTGTTAACAACAACTTCGCCTATTGTAGAATTTACTGCTTCTATAGTTTCTTTAGCTTCTTTTTTTACACCGCTATAGACCTGACAATGTTGACCTCTACATATATCAAAGTATCTATGTATTTTCGTTTTTTTACGATATAATGCAACAGTTCTTGCAACAACAGCTTGTGTTTTAAGTGCTTCTGAAGGTTTATCTTTACCAATTTCTTCTGCTACAACACTATAAAGATATTCATCAAGCTTAACTCTGTTTATAACAACAATTTGATCTTTTAAATGTTTAACTACAAGTTCTCCACGATACTCGTTATTCTGTGGAAAATTGTTTTTAAACCATTTGTATTCTGAAACAAAGATTGTATCTTTTTCTTTCAAAGGTTTAATTATCAGATATTTCGCAGATATTCTTGTTTCTTTGTTAAGATATGGTGATATAATACAAAGTTTACCCAATTTTGTTCTATAAACAATAGTCCAAAGATTTTTTTCTCCACCTTCACAAAATAGTATTTTTTTGTTTTTATCATCATAAACTTCAAAATTGTTTGATACAAAAAATTTTATACAATCTATTTTCATCAAAGTCCCGTTATCTTTCGTTGAGATACCGACATCAATTAGTGGTGAATTAGAAATTATTTCAAAATTTTCTATTTCTGTAAATTTTTTCTCAACATTGTTATTAGTTTTATTTCTAAAATAATCTATAAGATAATCATAAATCTTTAATGTTTCTTTATCTGGTTTAAAATAAGTTATAATACGAGAATGTTTCAATGCTTGTTCATATTCTTTTATTTTGAAACAAATTTGAGATAAATATTTTCTTGCTTCATGAAACTGAGAATCATTTTTTACACATTGTTCAAAACATTCTTTTGCATGAACATAATCTTGTTCTTTAAAATAATACTTTCCTAATCTATAATTTACAAGTTGGTTCGCTGGATAACACGATTTTAACAATTCGTAATAAACTTTAGCATGTTCTAAATCGTTTTTATCTATATAATACTCAAACAAAGTAAGGTTTTTTATTATATTATCTTTTTCTTCAAACTCTGTTTCAGAAAAAGAAGATATTGAAACAAGTTTTTTTGCAAGATAATTTGTTCGTAAATCAAAAATATTATCAACAGCAAAACTTAGTTCAATAACAAAAAATATATAAAAATATATAAAAACAAGTTTCATATATTTGTAAAATTTTTTTGGTAAGGTTAGATTCTTTTGTTTATTATTTATTCAAATATGTCTTTACTGTAACAATACAAATGTGGAGCTCCTTCTAAAGAGAACCATAAAAATTTGTCATCTACAAAAAATGCTGATATTTGTTTACCAATAACAAAACTTAGTTTGAACGATTGTTTTATTTCTTTATACCATTTAAGTTGATACAAAACATAATTACTATCTAACATCCACAATTCATTTTTATATGATGAAACATAAATTATATCTTTTACAAAATATGGTATTGTTTCAACAATTTTGTTCAATTCTTTTGTATAAACAATAATTTGTGAATTTTTGTTATCAAAAATTAAAATATAGTTTTTATATACAGCAATTGTAAGTGGTTCTGTATCAGAAATATCTAAAACTTTTATCACAGTAGGTTTACCATTAACCATAAGATATTTATACACTTTTTTATTCCATGCATCTAAGACATACAAAGTTTCGTTATCTAGACATAAAGATGTTGGGACTATATTTTCTTTATCAACTTTATATGATGACAAAATTGACAAAGTTTCTTTATCTATTTTATAAAACACAATTTCTTGTGATAACCAACTACTTAAAACTAATTTGTTATTAAACTTGTTTATTGACGATATTGTTTCAAGTTTTGTAGTATAAACTTTTTGTATAGGAACTTTTTGTTGTCTTACAAAATTTTTGTAACATAAAATAGCCAGAGGAATAATTATAATCAATGAACCTACATACAACAATACAGATTTTATTATTTTTTGTCTATACAACTTTTGTTCAGATTCTTCAGACGATTGAACTACAGCAACAGATGGTTGTAAAGATGAAATCAGTGTAGATGCAGCATGTACTTGTTCATTATCTTTTCTTAAACTAAGTTTTATCAACAATTCATTAAGATTTCTTTGTGCTTCAAGATATCTCGGGTTAAGCCGTAACGCTTTCTCAAACTCTATCCTTGCTTCTTCAAAAAATCCTTTTTTAGCTAATGCTTTACCTAAAGAATTATGTACATCAGCATAGTCAGCACCAAGTTCTATTGCTTTTTTGTATTCTTCAATAGCAATATCAAGTTCGCCAGTTGCTTCAAACACACGACCACGATAATAATGTCGTATTGCTTCTGTTGAAAGTCCTTCTCTTGACATAGTTTTATTTACCCTCTGATGAAAACTCTATTGTTACAGTAGTTCCTTTATGAACTAAAGAATCTATTCTAATTTTTGCATCAAACATTGTTAATATCCATTTTACTTTAAACAATCCTATACCATAATGTCCTTGTTCAAACTTTGTTGTAAAAAATAAATTAAACAATTTTGATTGTAAATGTTCTGGTATACCACAACCATTATCTTCTACTGTTAAAGTTGGTATATTATCAATTTTTTGAACACGAACAATAATTTTACTTCCACTACATGGTGGATAAAACGCTTCTATCGCATTTTCTACAATTTCAGAGATACAATCAACTAAAAGTTGAAATTCTGCTACAACATATATTTCTTCTGAAGCAAATTCTTGAACAAATTCTATGTTTTTATTAACAAACTCTGACTGAAATTTTGATACTGCAGTTGAAACTATTGATTTTAATAAAACTTTTTGCAGATTAACTGATGGCGGTAATTTTAATCGTTCTGCAGATGAAGAAATTATGTTTCTTACTTTAAACATTTCTTGTTGGACAACATAAAGTTTTTTATTCACAGGATGGACATTTACATCTTCTTTCACAAGTTCAAACGCTTCTTGTATAATACCTAATGGTGTTCTAAAATATTTTAAACATTCTTTCATTATTTCTGATATTAAACTTAAATGAGATAACACATATTGTATTCTATCCTGTTGTATAATTCTCGCTGTTTCTTCTGTTTGAATAGTCATTTGATGAATTTTATTTCTTAATTCTCTGTTTTCAGATTCAAGTTCTGCAATTTTTTTTACCAAATCTAACAACGATTTGTCTTGTTGTGTTGACAAAGATGTAACACGTGCAATCTGTTGTTCTTGGACATATTTAAGTTGTTGATATTTTTCCATCATATCATCTATTTCTTTTTGCAACTTTTGTATAATTTTTTCTTTTTCTTGAATAATTGTTTCATACCCTTTTGTGATAGTGTCAAGCAACATATTTTGTATTTCAGAAAACATTGATGGTGAAACCATCCCAGAAGTTGATTCAGGTTGAGGTTTCATATTAAGTATCTGTGTAGAAGTACCATTTTTTTTCTGTTGTATTTCTTCAGTTAGTTTACGTATACGTTCACGAATAGTTTCTATCCTTTGTTTTTCTTGTTCTGCAAGTTTGTCTAAATCTTTCATAATTATATTAGTGATTCGTTGTTCATAGTAGCTGCAGAGCGTCAAGCTCTGCTTTGGTATTGTCTAATCCCGCAACTTGCGGGACTCCTCGCAATGATAAAGAAAAAAAATCAGTGTCGGGACTAGAAAGTCCCTCCTACTTGGCTTTTGTCATTGCGAGCCCGTCAGGGCGTGGCAATTCCGCAAAATGCGGGATTGCTTCATCGCTACGCTCCTCATCCCGCCAAAGCGCGGGAACATTTTAGTAGCATGATCGCTTTTTTCAGTAGTTCCAACTTGCAGGATTCGTGCTAAAAAATAGAATTGCACGGTCAAAGACCGTGCCTACATAACTTTCATAATCATATTTATTATGGTATTTCAAGTACACTGCCAGGTGTTAACTGCCCTCTTATAATTTTATCTTTGTTTGCTTCATAAATTTTACGCCATTGTGATGCATCACCATAGTATTTCTCAGCAAGTTTCGGTAATGTATCTCCAACGACTACAGTATGATATCGTTTAACAGGTTTAGTAGCAGTCGGTGTTGTAGTAGTTGGTGGAGATACAACAGCTGGTGGTTTAGGTTTTTCTTCAACTTTTTTTGTTTCAACTTCTTTAAGTTTTTGTTCAAGTTCTTGCAGTTTTTTTAACAAAATTTCTTCTGTTGTTAACTGCTGAGTTTGTTCTGTTTCTGTAGTTGTCTGTGGTTTTACTTCTTCAACTTTAGGTTTTTCAGATGATATAACAACAGATTTTTTAATTTGTTCAATTTGTTGTTCAAGTTGTTGTTTTTCTAAAAGTAACTTTTCATATTCTTTCTTTGACACTTTTTCTTCTTCAACAGGTTGTGGTATAAATTTATATCCTAAAGAAACATATTGTGAACCACCAGTATCAATTTTACTTGTCGGTGATAAACTGTAGCCATAAACTAAAGAAACTTGTGCTGTTTTTATTTCAAAGCCAGCTAAAATTTTGTTATATTCTCTACTACCATATTCTATTGACAATGTAGGGACAAATTTTATTTTGTTGTTAAAAAACAAAAACTCGTATTCTGTAGTTAACCCAAAAATATAGTCAGTCAATACTGAAAATTCTGTTTTTAACTCTGGCATAATATTAAGTTTTTTATATTTATACTTATAACCAAAATTTAATTTTAATGGTAAAACATCAGTTGTGTTTATAGCAGTATTTGGTTGGTTCAAATTTTCAACAACTAAACTTAAAACATTGTTTGTATCCAAACTATATTTTGCAGCTAAATTTAAAGAAAAATAGCCAACAGAATTACCACTTTTGAACACTAGGTTTTGTTTTATATAATCATCTAAACTATACTCTTCTTTTGTATAAACAAGTTTTATACCCAAACTTAATTTTTCTATATAAGGTTTTAACTCATGGCCATAGGAAATAAAGAACATATCTTTTACATACCAATCTTTGATACCAAACTGAACATATCCCAACCCTACCCCACCACCAAAAATTTCTCTTGTAAAACATATGTTGTTATTAACAAATTTTGTCTCATCAGTCAATTTTGGATATAACATATTATATGTCAAACATACTTCAGGCGATTTCACAATATCTAACATTGCTGGATTTAAAAACACAGCTTCTTGTGTTCTTTCTTTTACAACATTATCAAACATAAGTTGGTAATCACTATAAATATACAAAGTATTGAACAAAAATAATAGTTTTAACAAAATTTTAATTTTTTTCATAAAAATTATTTTGCAACAATAATCGTTCCAGTAAAAACTTTTTCCCCAACTTTAATTTTATAAATATAAATCCCTTTGGGGACAAGTTCGCCATTGTCTAATCTTCCATCCCAAACAAGTTCGTTGTTCTCAAGTTTCATTTTCCCTATATAACGTAAATTTATATCATATATCTCACCTTCAGGTGTATACATAGTAGGATTGTTTATTACAAAATGTATTTTGTTATCCACTTGTTCTGCAGGAGTAAAAATTTTTTTTGGATATATCTGTAAAATCTCAATATTTTTGCTTGGATAAACTAATCGTAGAGTATATTCTCCAGTATTTGTTGTATTAAAAGATATTACTTTTTTTTGAACATCAACTTGCGAGTTTACAAACAAGTATTCAATATTGTTATAATAAAACATACTGGGTTGTAAATTTTGGTTGTTTTGTATCGCATCTTCAGGTAAAGAAATTTCAACTACAACAGGTTTTTTAAACTTATATTGTGGGAGCGGTTTGCCATCTTTCTTTACAACCAAGTTGTATTTACTTACCACATTAAATCTTTCTTGTTCAACTTCAACAACTTTTTGTGTACTAATTGATACTTCGTACCCTAAGGACAATATCTCTTGGTCTACATCTTTTGATAACAAAATTTTGCCAACAGGTTCTAATACAATTTTACATCCTAAATTATATGATGTAACAATATCAGATGGTTCACTTTCAACCCCACCTATTGTCACAACTTTTATCAAATAATAATATGTTGAATAATAAATCCCGTCTGATAAAAATGTAATAGATGATGGTATAAATTTATATACATTTTTGTTATTAACATTTTCTAAAAGTTGCTCATAACTTTCCGCACGGTATATATTATAACCTAAAATATCATCTGCTTGTTTCCCGTCAGTATATTTATCAACTTTTTCCCAATAAATATTAAACAGCCAAGGTTGAAACACATCTATATTATATCCTGTAATCTGTGGAGTTTTAGGAATGTTATCAGGGAAAACAAAGAAATATCCTGTTGTAACACCACCTAAGATATTTTCGTCATCAACAGGTGTTATTGTGAAATAATAAGTTAATGCTTGAGGTAAACTTGTTTGTATTTGATAGTAGTCAGTTGTTGTTGAAACTTGCTCAACTAACTTACTATCTTTCAACGAATATATCTTAACTTCATATCTTGTTATATACGAACTTGGTTCAGGATGTACTGAAGGATACCATTTTAGTAAAGGTTTCCGTTGGTAAACAACACCTGTTGAAGAAATTATTTCAACTGATGAAGGTTTAAAATATGGAACATAAAACTGGCCAAGATTACTCTCACTCCATAGACCACGATTGTCATACGCACGAATTTTAAAATAATAAGTTGTATTCATTAAAAGTTTATATGATGGTGTAAAACTTGTAGTATCTTTAGACAAAACAACTATTGTTGAAACAGAAACAGCAAAATTTTTATCAGTTGAAAACTTTAGTTCGTATTTATCAATTTCGTCATCAACATCGTATGTTTGTTCCCACACAAAAGTTGGTTTTCTTGTAGTGACAGTACCTGTTGGAGAAATAATGTTAAATGGTTGAGGTGGGTCATTTATTGAATCAACAAAAAAGTAATATACTGTAGACATTTTTTGTCCTTTTAAATTTTCTGCTTGTATATACCAGAAATATGTTGTATTTTCTTTCAAAGTATTTGTTGAATAGTATACATACTGTGCTTGAGTATAAATTTTGTACGGACCTGAAGAAATTTGTATTATTTCATATCCAAGTGTGTCCATTGGTGCTAAATGAAGTTTATAATTTACAGGTTTCCACCATTCAGTTTTGTTAGCAGCAGTCCATTTAAGTTGCAATGGTTGGTTTACAGAAACAAAAGTGTAACTTGACCCTGGTGAAACTAAAAATATATCATCTAGTTCTTCAGTAGTTAAATCTACAATAAAAGAATATGAAGAAATACTTTTTGTGTAGTTTCCTTTTATGTCATACGCTTCAACCCACCATTGATACAAAGTATTTTCTGTAAGAATTGACAAATCTAAGTTATAATTTATTGTATTACTTCCATAGACAACTATATATGTAGAAATTCCAACAACATAGTTTGGAAGAGTAGATATACATATTTTGTAATACGAAACATAATCTTTTGGATCATTATCTTTTGATAATTGCCAAGTTAATAAAACATTTTGTTGTGTTATAACACCAGAAGTAATATTTATATCAAAACTTGTTGGTGATTCTTCAACACTATTTGTCCAAAAAGAATGTATAGTAGAAGTTGTGAAACCGCCAAAATGGTCCTCTGCTATCACACGCCAAAAATACTGTTTGTTTTCTTCAAAACCCCACGGAGATAAAATTTCAATAACACTTCCTTTTTGAGATGGATATTTAAACTCACCTGAAGATTCATAATATACAAAATTAGAATCTGATGAATACTGAATTGTATAGTAAATATCATCACCGTCAGGATCTGCTTCATTGTAGAATTTAAATGTTGGCCTTATAGTTTGAACAATATCATCATTTATAGGTGAATATAAATTAAACTCGTTAGGTGCAAAATTTTCTGTCCTAAAATAAAATGTAGTGTATGGTGTTTGATAGTTACCAAATTTGTCATATGCTTTAACATACCAATAATAAGTTGTCCTCGGGTTCAAATCAAAATCTATTGCTAAATATGTTGTAGGAGAATATAACTCAAATTTGTAAACAAAATTTTGGTGGCTACTTATAACAACTACATAACTTGAAACAACAGGGTCGTAATTGTCCGGATCATAAACTTGTTCCCAATAAAATGTAGGTCTGTAAGTGTTTATACCTGATGCAGGGACAACTACTGTTGTAGTACCTGGAGATATTAAATTAAACTTGTATGGTTTTTGGTTTGAGATACAAAAACTTCCTGTTGATAATGCAAACCCGTATGGTTTTGTATACCATGGTTGTGAAGTTGACGGGTTCACAGCAAAATCCCATTCCTTTTTACCCCAACAATGTACCTGCCAATAATAAGTTACGCCAGGAGATAATTTTAGATTAGTAAACATCACTGACGCTGTTGTTATTTCAACATTTGACAACCATTTATTTATTTTCCACAATGGTGATGGTAATGTGTACCATTCATCTTGTGTTGTTGGAACAACAGTTGTTATGTTTAAGAAATAATGTTTTAATGAATCAAACGGGTCAGGATCGTATGGTTTTGTCCATGAGAACAAAATTGGTCCTTCAAGAGATGAGGGATTTATTATTCCAGTAGGAGATACTACATCATATCCTGTTGGTGGCTCTGATGTAAAATCTATGATAAACACCATTGCAGCTGATGCTGTTGAAGGAGAAACAGTTTCTTTTATGTCATGAGCAATACCACCTCCACTATTGGGACCGCTATAAACATACGATGCATCTCTTGCAGAAATACGATAATAATATGTCATATTTTCAATAACTGGTAGATCAACTACATTACTTCCACCAACTCCAGGCTCTATTCCCGGAGGTACAACAACTATTGATGTAGACAAGAACATGGAAGGCGTCCCCTGCCCAGTTCTCCAATGTGTTGCATCTTCAGCAAAAAATGGTTCTGGAGCATAAGGAGCAGTTGCGGAACATATAAAAATTACATATTCACCAATATACTCATATTTTATTCCTTCATATGGATCTAAATAATCTGGGTCAGGATCAGTTGTAGACTGCCAAGATAGAATTATTGGTGTAGAAGAAACTATATAATAAGTGGTATCACCAACAATATAAGTTCTCATCACAGGCGATGACACAGGATAAACTTCAAACTCATTTGGTGGTTCACCTCTTTGGTTTATCCAGAAGAAACCAACAGGAGTTTGTGTTGATTTTTGTGGATAACCAAACGGTGCACCTGAATCATATGCTACAACATACCAGTACAACTTTTGGTTTTCAAAAGGTAAAAGTTGTAATGAATCTGGGGTTGAATCTTGGTTCATTACAAAATACGATGTAGCTAACAATCCATCTGCAGGTGCTTGAACATATATTGAAAAATTTGGGTCTGTAGAAATAAACAACTCGTATCCTACAACAAAATCGTAAGGGTCGTTCTCATACGCGTCTTTCCAATCAAAAGTTATAGAAAACGTTTTCGTATGCCATACAGTTGTTGGTGAAATCAAAGGATTTGTTGGGAACAAAGGTGCTGAATTTTGTGAGTTAACAACAAACTTAAACGGCACAGTTGTTGACGATACACTTTCAGAATCGTATACACTTAAAGTCCACCAATATGTAGTATCTTCAGAAAGGTTTGATATAGTAATAGATGTTCTTACAATACTATAAGAACTTATGATAGGAATACCGAGATTGCCTGCAACTAAATATGTTGCAATTTGTATCGTGTATGAAGAAACATAATCACCATAGTTTGAGTCAAATTCGTCTGAATATCCAGCATACCACCCCGCAGCAGTCCAGTCAAGAATAACAGTTGTTGATGAAACAATAGTAGCAGTTGAGTTTCTGACAGGGTCGTATACAAAATGGTTTGACGAAGATACACACTGTGGTGGCGAGTTAAACGGTTTTACAAAAGGTGAACTTGAAGAAACTGAAGACCACTGATTTTTTTCATCTGAAACTTTTATTGCAAAATAGTACGATGTATTGTTAACGAGTCCAGTAATAACAGTTGATGATGATAACAAAGGATAAATTACAACATTTGTTAATTTAAAAACTTCTGTTGCTGAAGACCACAAGGATTCATCAGTTATAGGTTGGTCATTTCTATATCTTATACTATAACTTCCTGTATAAGATGAAGTATTGTATATAAAACCATCTTCGTATGAATCTTCATATGGAAATATCCAGGAAAGTTTTACATGTTTGAACCCACAAGAAATAACAGAAATAGAAGTTATCTGTTTTGGTGGTGAAACATCTACTTGTGCCCAAACTGTAACTCCGTCAGAAATTTCTGAAACTAACCCTAAATCATCTTCTGCCCATAAACGGAAATAATATGTAACTCCTCCAGATAAACCAGTCACAGTAAAACCAGCTGGCCATTGGTACGACGGATATGTATGTGTAGAAATTTTTATTTGTGCATCAGCAGTTGACCAGTTTAAGGAAAACTCGTCAGTAGAGTATTGTATGTACCAAAAACCAGATAACACACCTGGTGGTGAAAAACCATAGTCATCTCCGCCTTTAAATTGGAGATAAACTTCACCTTCATGTACACCTTGAGTAAAATCATAAATACTTACATATGGTTCCCATAATGTCATCCATCCTGTTGCAACATTTGATATTTCTGACAATATTTCATCAGTCCCAGAAGAAATCCAGATTACAAAATAAAATGTTGTTTCTTTATCTAAATTGTTTGATTTAACAAAATTATCAAGTCCTGTTAAAACATAAACTTGTTCCTCATAAAGATAAACAGGACCTGTAGAAAAAACAACTTGTGCAGCAGAAGTTGACCATGAAACTTCTGGAAATGTTGAGTATTGAATGTAGTATTTACTGTTTTCAGGAAGTGAGTTAGGTCCTGGATATATCCATGAAAGTTGTATCGCTCCTTCAGAAATTGTACTTAATCCTGAAGTTGCAATAAGTGTAGATATGCTATCAGGTCCATTTTGTTGAGGAAAGATATTAGAAACAAACAAAAAAATTATTGTTAAAATTAGATACATTTTTAAACTATAAAATTTTTTAATTTTTAAAAAACTAAATTTTTTATTTATCGGGACTAGAAAGTCCCTCCTACATATATAGTTTACGCCTCAACTTCATCTACCGTTCTACTATTTTATTGTTTTTTACAAAATTTTTAATAATAATTTCAATACACAACTTTATTTCTTCAACTGTTTTAATATATACACTTTCAGGTTGATTAATAGGATCCAGTATTTCTGAATTAGTAAAAAATCCAGCATATTCTTTTAACAAAAATGTTTTACTAAAATATTCAGCAAAATTTTCTTTTATAAACTCAAGATGTGTTTTATCCATCACCAAAACTATATTTGCTGTTTTTAAAAGTTCTTCATTTATTTTTGTAGGTATATGTGTTGATAAATCTTTTTCTTTTATACCATACAACTCAAAAAATTTATACATACATTTTGGTATTTTAAAACTTTCTTGAGCAATGATACCACATGATTTTACTTCTACATCTTCAACACCATATTTTGCTAACAAATGTTTTGTATATCCTTCAGCGAAAACACTACGAAAAACATTCCCACTGCATACATACAGTATTGTTTTAGATGGTTCAGATGAAATATTCTTATCTTCTGACACATATTCATATTCTTGTTCAGTTTCACTTAATTTTTTGTCCTGTCTACTAAACAAATTTTTAATTTTTATCATTTTTGTAAATGGAACTATAAAAAATATAAAATATATACTCCAAAGATACACACCAAACTTTGTATAAAAAGTATTTTTATGATAAAAATTAGTGTTGTAGACAAAATATCCTCCTTCAAATAAGTTTGTTTTCAACAACACTTTCCCTGAAGGTGAAATCACACCTGAGATACCAGTATTTGCAGCACGGAATAAAAAACATCTGTTTTCTACTGCACGAAAAATGTTGAATATAAAATGTTGATATGGGGCTGATGTGTTTAAAAACCATGCATCGTTCGTGATATTAACTAAAAATTTAGCACCTGAACTAACAAACTTGGCCACAAGTTCCGGAAAAATACTTTCATAACATATTAAAACAGAAAATTTTGTTTGTTCATCTAAATTAAAAACAGTATATTTTTCCCCTTTTGTAAACTCGCCAAGGTCGTTAACAGTTTTTATAAATTTACTTAACAAATTTCGTAAAGGGACATATTCGCCAAACGGTACAAGATGTATCTTATCATAAATTTTTTTAACCTCAAGTATTTGTTTTTCATATGTCAACAGCACAGCAGAATTATAATAATAGTTATAAAACTTTCCCATACGAACAGTACCAACCAAATGGTAAGAACATAAATTTATATTTGTAAACTTTACAAGATTTGTTATCCAATCATATAAAACTTTATCTTCAAACAACCACCCAGGGACAGAACTTTCAGGCCAGATAAACAATACTTTTTTGGTTTCATTTTTATTTTTGTTAAAAATTTTATAATAACTTTCTACAACAATAGAACTATATTTTTGCATTATTTCAAACTTATATTTTTCATCCCATTTTTTATATTGGTCAATATTACCTTGTAGTAAAACTATGCTTAAGCTATTCCCAGTTTTTTCTTGTATCTGTTTTTCAACAACCTTTATTTTATTTATCCCATAGAAATATAACAATAAATATAACACTACTATACTAACAACATTTTTCATTACTAAACCAATAGAAGTTTTGTTAACTATAACATCTGAAATTTTAACAGCAATAAATATGTTTACAAAAACTATTATAAAACTTATTCCGTAAACACCAAAGCATTCAGCAACCTGTATTATAGGAAGATTATCATATTGTGAATAACCCAACAAAATCCACGGGAATCCGCTAAATAATACACTTCTTAGATATTCAAGTAAAACCCATAAACTTGACAATGAGATAATTATAAAAACACTAAACTTATTAAAAACTTGTTTATAAAGATATAAGAATAAACAAAATATAAAAATAAAAATACTGCAATATATTGACAAAAATAATACAGATATAACACCGAATATCCAATGTTCACCTGCTACAACAAATGTAGGGACTATCCAATACAACACTCCACAATATGCAATAATTCCTGTAACAAAACTTAAAACAAAAACTTTTTTTATATTATTTTGTGGTAAGAAAATAACTGAAAGTATTAAAGGTGTAAGTGAAAACCAAACAAAAATTTTAGACCCAAATTTAGGGAATGAAAAAAACAATAAAATACCACTTAATACTGCAAGCAAAACCTGGTAGTAAAAAATTTTTTTAAATTTTTTCTCAAAATTAAACATTTATTCGTTTTTAAATTTCTAAAACTTTTTAGTACAACTTTTAACTTATATCTTTTCCGCAACATTTTTTATATTTTTTCCCACTACCACATGGACATGGCTCATTTCGTCCAACTTTACCAATTTTAACTTTTTGTGGTTTCTGAGTTAAAATTGTTGAAGAATCAGGTTTTATAGAACTCTCTCTTTGCATACTATTGTTAATATTTCCTTGTGAAGATTGTTTTTGAGCATAAACTAAAGGTTGTAATTTATAGATATATTCTACAGTTTGTTCTCTTATTCTTGCTTGCATTCTTAAAAACAAATTATAACTTTCTTTTTTATATTCTATTAACGGATCTTTCTGTCCATATGCTCTTAATCCGACACTACGTCGTAAATGGTCAAGTTCATACAAATGTTCTCTCCATGCTGTATCTAACATATGTAACAAAACTATTTTTTGTAGTTGTAAAAAAACTTCTTCAGTAAGTTCTTGTTTACGTTTCTCATATTTTTCTTTTGCAATATTTAAAAGTATATTTTTAATTTTATCTTTTGTTAACAAATTAATTTCTTCTTCAGTAAAATTTAGTGTGGTATCAAAAATACGGCTACACCATAAGTTTAAAGTTGTTAGTTTCCATTCTTCAGGATATTTTGTGTTACAATAGAGTTCTATTTTTTCATCAATAGATTCTTCAATCATTTGCATTATACGTTCTTGTAAATCTTTTCCTTCAAGTATTATTTCTCTTAAAGAATACACTGCTTCTCTTTGTTTATTCATTACATCATCATATTCAAGCACTTGTTTTCTTATATCATAATTAGTACTTTCAACACGTCTTTGTGCACGTTCAATAGATTTTGTTATCCACGGATGTTGTATATTTTCACCTTCTTTCATACCTAATTTAAGCATAATGTCTGACATACGAACTCCACCAAATAACCTCATAAGTTCATCTTCTAATGAAACATAAAACCTTGATTCGCCAGGATCACCTTGACGGCCACTTCTTCCTCTGAGTTGGTCATCAATACGACGTGCTTCATGTCGTTCTGTTCCCAAAACATACAACCCGCCAAGTTTTACAACATCATGATATTCTTTGTTATGCATAAATTCAACATTACAGTTTGGATCTTTACAAATCAAATTAGGTGCATTCTCAGGATCAGGTTTTCCACCAAGTATTATATCTACTCCACGACCTGCCATATTTGTTGCAACAGTTACAGTTTTAAGTTTACCAGCTTGAGCAATAATTTGTGCTTCACGTTCATGATGTTTAGCATTAAGTACTTGGTGTGGTATACCTTTTCTTCGTAACATAGATGAAAGTAACTCATTTTTTTCAATAGACCTTGTACCAACCAACACAGGTTGTCCTTTACGATATCGTTGTTCAATATCTGCTACTATAGCAGCCCATTTTTCTTTCTCTGTTCTATAAATCACATCAGGATGGTCAACTCGTATCATAGGTTTGTTTGTAGGTATAACAACAACATCAAGTTTGTACACACCCCAGAATTCTTCAGCTGAAGTTATAGCTGTACCAGTCATACCGGCAAGTTTTTTATACATCCTGAACAAATTCTGAAATGTTATAGTAGCCAAAGTTTGGTTTTCTTCTTTGATAGGAAGGTTTTCTTTTGCTTCAACTGATTGGTGTAATCCATCAGACCAACGACGACCCGGCATAAGTCTTCCTGTAAATTCGTCAATTATTACAACTTCTCCATCTTTGACCACATAATGTACATCTCTATGATACAAATAATGTGCACGTATGGCTTGGGTTATTATATGTACCCAGTCAGAAGTAAGATCATCATAGAGATTTTTTATGCCTAATAGATACTCACATTTTTTGATTCCTTCATCAGTAAGTTCTACAGTATGATTTTTTTCATCAACAATAGCGTCATATCCTTTTTTAATATTTATACCTTTATATTTTGCTTCGATTTCTTCTTCTTCAGTAATTTTTTTAATTTTTAACCTTGGGACAATTCTGTTTGCTACATAATACTTTTCAGTAGATTCTTCAGCAGAACCAGAAATAATCAATGGCGTTCTTGCTTCATCTATAAGTATAGAATCAACTTCATCAACAATAGCGTAGTTAAGCCCACATAAAACTTTATCTTCTTTCCTTAGTACCATATTATCTCGTAAATAATCAAAACCTAACTCGTTGTTAGTAACATAAGTAATATCACAAGCATACATTTTACGTCGTTCTTCAGGTTCCATATCATGTTGTATATAACCCACAGTAAGACCTAAAAACTCGTATATCGGTCCCATCCAAAACTTGTCACGTTTTGCAAGATAGTCGTTCACAGTAACAATATGCACTCCTTTACCTTCCAAAGCGTTAAGATAAGCAGCAAGTGTAGCAACAAGTGTTTTTCCTTCACCTGTCTTCATCTCAGCAATTTTACCTTGATGTAGTGCAATTCCACCTATAAGTTGGACATCAAAATGTCTAAGTTTGATAGTTCGTTTAGATGCTTCCCTTACACAAGCAAATGCTTCCGGTAAGATATCATCAAGAGTTTCTCCATTGACAAGACGTTCTTTAAATTTAAAAGTTTTTTGTTTTAACTGTTCATCTGTAAGTTTACTAAATTCTTCTTCGTAAGAATTTATTTCTTCAATAATAGGATTCAACGACTTTAAATATCTTTCGTTTTGTGAACCAAAAAGTTTTGATAAAATATATTTTAGCATATTATTTAGATATAAAAAAAATAGGTAAAAAACAACTACTGAGTTTAAATTTTGAACATTTTTTACTAAATGGAAAGAAATTTTTTATGGAAGAAATTCTGTGTTTAACAACCAAAAATATAACCAACTAACTATCAGTTTTATTTTGGTTGATAGAAAAAATTTTTTTGTCCAAAACTTTGTGATAATACAAACACAAAGTTTTTTTATTCTTTCCCTACACGTTTTACATTAACTGCTTTAGGCCCTTTTTCTGTATTTGTTACTTCAAATTCGACTTCTTCACCTTCTTTTAAAGTTTTGAACCCTTTTTGTTGCAATGAAGAATAGTGAACAAACACATCGCCTGAACCATCATCACAACTTATGAATCCGAAGCCCTTTCTCTCATTGAACCATTTTACTTTACCTTTTACCACAACTTTTTACCTCCTTGACTAAGATGCGGTAATATAATATTAAGATAACAACTCAATATATATTACCAATAGATATGTA
>Ga0209809_1000459_pt1 | contig 36973 bp, 39 predicted proteins | sample YNPMSTMetaG_FD_186172 | JGI IMG/M metagenome (GOLD analysis project Ga0209809, IMG submission 186172) | Anoxygenic and chlorotrophic microbial mat microbial communities from Yellowstone National Park, USA - YNP MS-T MetaG (SPAdes) (version 2) ...
GGAGGGGTTGTCCTCTTCACCCCAGAGCATCCCGAAGGGGTTCTATTACCCTCCAAGATCGACAATATGGCGGTCAAAGCCGGCACGGTGGTGCGCGACCTGTGTCCTTCGGGAGGTGGTTTAGGTGATCCTGCCGAACGCGACCCAGCCGCGCGCCAGCAAGATTTTGAAAACGACTTGATCTATCCTCAATGAGGTTTAAGGAATGCCAAGAGCTCTGGTCATTAACCCCAATACCTCTCCGACCATGACAACGGAGATTGAAGCCACGGCGCAGCGAGTCTTTACCGGTGACTGGGATTGTGTGGTTCACCATGCTCCGAGCGGACCCGAATCGCTAGAATCCTGGTTTGACTACCATCTGGCAACGGTTTGTGTGCTGCCTTTGGTGTTGCAATCGCCGCAACCCTACGATGGAATGCTGCTGGCTTGTTTTGGCGATCCGGGCATTTTTGCCTTTAAAGAAATTGCCTCGGTGCCGCTGATTGGCATTGCCGAAGCCTCGATGTCGCTGGCATTACTGTTGGGCGGCAAGTTTGGTATCTTAGCTGGAATGCGCCGGGCAGTTGAGTTGATGGACAGCATGGTGCGCACATATGGCTTGGAAGCGCGCTATGCCGGTTGCGAATCGCTGGATATGCGGGTACTCTCGTTCGATGTGGAACCTGAACGCACGCTGGAAACACTGGTCGCTTGCGCCCAAAGGTTGCGCGCCCGCGGCGCGGATGTGATCTTGCTTGGATGCGCCGGCTTGACGGCTTTTGTCGGCCGTTTTCAAGAGCGCATGGCAATGCCGGTCATCGATCCGGTCGAGGCGGGTTGTCGAATGCTCAAAACGCTAGTCGAGCAAAGCCTGGAAGTCAGTCATGCTGGCATCTATACCCGCCCTGCTCCGCAGCGACTAAATAACCTGAGCGAATTATTCAGTGAACGGATGCAAAGCGTACTTCCAAAAGCCTACGGCGAGCCAAGCGATTGACCTTTCATCGAAATCAACCAGCGGGATTACGAAGAATTAATTCACCCATTGGAATTGGTTATTGAAACATCCCGGAGTTAACAGCGTGCACTTTGTAGCAAGTCGAGCTTTTGGGACGCTTCTTTAGCTGACTCCGCACTGACATTAGGTTAAGTTATACTTGCCTTGCGATGCGGTTACTGTTTCTTGCCGATGGGCGCTCTCCAATTGCGCTGAACTGGATAGCTTATTTTATCGAATCGGGCGATGAAGTTCATCTCGTCTCTCTCTATCCCTGTCAACCGAACTTGCCCTTCGCCTCTGTGCGTTGTTTGCCAACCCCATTTTTGGGCGGTGAGATCGCCGCTCAATCCGCTCAAGCCAACGTCTTGCGCCACCTGTTGCCAGCCCGGTGGCGCACAAAATTGCGCCAACAGCTCGTCCCGCTTGGCTTGAGGCGGCCTGCCCAACAGCTTCGAGAGTGGATCGAACACCTCCAACCCGACCTGGTTCATGCCATGCGCATCCCCTACGAGGGGATGATTGCGGCGCTTGCCCAGCCGCCTTGTCCCCTGCTGATCTCGGTGTGGGGAAACGATTTGACCTTGCATGTGGCTGCCAACTCGCTGATTCGGAAACTGAGCCGCCAAACCCTCGCCCAAGCCGATGGGTTGCATACCGATTGTGTTCGCGATCAGCGGTTAGCCCATGAGTGGGGATTTGCTCAAAATAAGCCATCCATCGTCCTGCCAGGCGCAGGAGGCGTACAACGACATCTCTTCCATCCTGGAGAGAACGCAAAAACCCAGCCGATTGTGGTGAATCCGCGCGGCTTGCGCGCCTATGTGCGCAATGACACGTTCTTTGGCGCCATCCCCATCGTCCGTCAGGCGATGCCCACCGTACGCTTCCTCTGCCCGTCGATGCAGGGAGAGCCGGAAGCCCAACGATGGCTGCTACGAGAGCAGGTCGCTGAAGCGGTTGAGCTATTACCCCGCCTCAGTCGTCCCGCAATGGCTGCCCTGTTCCAACAGGCCGCCGTAACCGTCTCGATAACTGAACATGATGGCACTCCCAACACGTTACTCGAAGCCATGGCTTGCGGTAGCTTTCCCATTGCCGGCGATCTCGAATCCTTACGTGAATGGATTACACCGGGCGTCAACGGCGATCTGGTCTCTCCAGACGACCGTCAGGGCCTGGCATTTGCCATCCTGTGCGCTTTAGAAAACGAGCAACTCCGGCAAAAAGCCCAGGCGATCAATCAAGAACTGATCGCTCAGCGCGCCGATTATGCCAGGGTAATGCCTCAAGCGCGTGACTTTTATCGCTCATTGCTGACTTAGATAACTCAATTATTCTGCAGGCACGCCCACCGGCAGCAGATAGAGCGGTTGGTGGTCGGCGGGCAGGTTCAGCGCTTCCTGTACCCCCTGGTCGTAAAACGCGCCGATCGGCACACTGCCCAAGCCCAGAGCCACGGCTTGCAAGAGGAAATTTTGAGTCGCGTGCCCGGCTTCGAGATGAACATAGCGCGGGCTGCGCTGTTTGCCGTATTTAGCTTCAGTGCGCTCATATACAGCGGTGATGACAAAAACGGCCGGGGCTTGCACGATGGCATCTTGACGCAGGGCAACTGCGTGGAGAGCGGGGCGCAAGTCGCCTTCTTGCCAACGGGTAAGCGTGTGCGCTTGCGGTTCGTAGTGATACACCCCTTGCGGCAGAAGAACATAAACTTCCAACGGATAGAGCGCGCCTGCTGAAGGCGCCGTGCGGTAGCCGGCTGGATGAGTAATCCCCTGGATTGCCCAACAAAGCTGGCTGAGCTGTTCGACGCTTAAAGGAATGGGTCGATACTGGCGCACCGAACGGCGTTTCGCCAAAGTTTCTTCCAGGCTGATTGTTCCCTGCAAACGAGGCGCAGGCAGCGAAATGGTGGCAGCCTCTGGCAGGAGGGTAAGCGACTGGGTGGCTGGCGTTGGGCTGGGTTTCGGTGGCTCACTCCAACGCCAGGCCGTGCAGGCAGTCAGGCCGCTGAGCACAAATAAAACCACCAGTTGTATTAGGACGTTCATGTTTTCAGATGTGAATCGGTTGCCCTTCTACTCCATGCGCCGCCTCCATCAACACTTCGCTAAGGGTGGGGTGGGCGTGTACGTTGCGGGCGATCTCATGGGCAGTCAGTTCCATCATTTGAGCGATAGTCAATTCAGGGAGCAGCTCGGTGACCTCGGGTCCGATCAGATGGGCGCCGAGGATTTCGCCATATTTCGCTTCGCTGATAATCTTCACCCAGCCGGTCGATTCGCCCAGGCCTAAGGCTTTGCCATTTGCCTGGAAGGGGAAGCGCCCCACTTTAATCTCGTACCCCTGCTCTTTTGCCTGGGCTTCGGTCAAACCAAACGAAGCCACTTGCGGTTGGCAGTAGGTTGCGCGGGGCATGTTAGTGTAGTTCAACTTAACCGTCTCAACCCCGGCGATATTTTCGGCGCAGACAATGCCTTGCGCCGAACCGACATGAGCTAACATCAGCTTGGCAGTGACATCGCCAATTGCCCAAATGCCGGGCACACTGGTTGCCATGCGATCGTCGATTTCAATGGCTCCTCGAGCATCGATCTTCACGCCCAGCTCCTCCAGCCCCAAATTGTGAGTGTTGGGTTTAAAGCCAATCGCCACCAGGGCTTGCTCCGCTTCCAGGGTTTTCTCGCCTTGCGGGCTGGAGACGCGTACCACCGCCTTGCCATCCTTGACCTCGATGCCTTCGACGCGGTGGCCTGGCAGCGTTTTGATCTTGCGCTTGTTCAGGGCTTTGGTCAATTCTGCGCTAATTTCTTCATCTTCCAGCGGCAGAATGCGCGGCAGCATTTCGACAATCGTCACTTCACTGCCGTAGGAACTCCAGATGGTGGCAAATTCCACGCCGATTGCCCCGGCGCCGATAATCACTGCAGACTGGGGCAGCTTTTCCTGTAAGATGGCTTCATAGTAAGTAACGACTACCTCCCCATCCACCGTCCAGCCTGGGGGGATGGCAACAGTTGCACCGGTCGCGATGACGATGTTTGCGCCCGTAATCGTTTTTGTCGCTCCACTTTCATCGGTTACTGTCACGCTGTTTCGGCCGGTCAGCCTTGCGTTGCCCATGATCACCTCAATGTTGTTCTTCTTCATCAGAAAACCAACCCCTTTGGTCAGACGCGCCGAGACCTGGCGGCTGCGTTTGACTGCTGCGCTGTAATCGAGCTGCAGGTTCTCAAAAGAAAAGCCAAACTCTTTGCCACCTTCGCGCAGCAGGTGAGCGATTTCGGCACTTCGCAGCAGCGCTTTCGAGGGAATGCAGCCCACATTTAAGCAGACGCCCCCCAGCCACTGCTTGTCGATGACAGCGGCTTTCAAACCCAGTTGCGCGGCGCGAATGGCGCACACATATCCGGCCGGTCCAGCGCCAATGACGATCACATCATATTCAGCCATAACTTGCTCCTTCTCATAGGAAATGCGTTGAACAAGGGTATTATAACCGTAGTTTGAGTTAGCAACAAAAGCAGCTCTCCGCTGCCCCTATGTTATAATCCGCTGCGGTTTTGGAGTCTCTGCGCGACGAACAGACAGGATAGAAAGTTTTTGCACAGCTCTGATAGCGAGTTAAACCCATGCAACAGTGGAATGGAAGAATCCTTGATGTAAATAAAATGATTTGCACAGCTCTGATAGCGAGTTAAACCCATGCAACCCATTCAACAACTCAAGAAACTTTGTGAGCAATTTTCGATCGATATCCTGTACGTCTTTGGCAGCCGTAGCCAGGAAGCGGCGCGTTTTGTATGGGAAGAGCCCCCCATGCCGGATAGCACCAGCGACCTGGATATCGGCGTTCTCCCAGCCCGCCCGCTGACTGCGCGCCAGAAAGTCGAGCTGATGATCGCCCTGGAAGATCTCTTTAATGTCAACCGAGTCGATTTAGTCCTGTTGCCCGAGGCTGATCCCTTTCTGGCAGCCAATATTGTGCGCAGCGAACGCCTCTTTGCCCGCGATACCTACCAAGCTGATCGATACGAATTCTATATCTTTCGGCGCGCCGGCGATTTGATTCCCCTGGAACGCGAACGATTGGCTATAATCGAGGAAAATCTAAAAAGATGAGCCGCAAAATCTCCCGCCGTGTCCTGCAAGAGCGCCTCAACAATGTCGAGCAAATGATCGAAAAAATCACCGCGCTGCCCCTCGCCGACCGCCCTGCCTTTTTCGCCGATGAACGCAATGTGTGGACGGTTGAATCGTGTTTGCGAAGGGCTTTAGAGGCGTTGCTGGATGCCAGTCGGCATATTTTGGCAAAACGATTTGGGGTTGGCGTTAACGAATACAAACAAATCGCCGTTGAGTTAGGACGCCGTGGCGTATTGAACGCCGAAGAGCAGGTTCTCTTGCGCAGGCTGGTGGGATACCGCAATCGCATAGTGCATTTCTACCATGAATTTGGTCAGGATGATTTGTACAAAATTGCCACAACCCATCTGGATGATCTACACAACCTTGCTGCAGTGTTCTTGAATTGGATGAACAGCCATCCAGAAGCTGTGGCAGAAGACCTGTAATCATGTGAGGAGAGAATGAGCGCTTACGTCATTGTCGATATCGAAGTCACCGACCCGGTAGGATATGAAGAATACAAACGCCTGGCAGCTCCAACGGTTGCCCAATACGGCGGCAAATATCTGGCGCGCGGCGGCGCTACAGAGGTGCTGGAAGGGGATTGGCAACCCAGACGGCTAGTAATTCTGGAATTCGAGAACGTCGAGCGCGCCAAAGCCTGGCTTAACTCCGAGGAATACCACCCGGCGCGGCAACTGCGTCACCGCTATGCCCGCTCCAATATGATTGTCGTCGCTGGAGTTGAGTAAGAATTTGCCAGGCTTGCGATTGAGACGACACAACGTCATTCTTTTTACGGTATAATATAAGCACACGGAAAGCGAGGTGTCGATGAGCGAGAGCAAAACCCGTTCACAAAAGCCGTTCGAAGCGTGCATTCCTGAAGAGACCCGCCAACACCTGCGCGCCGCCGGCGAGGAATTGCGCAAGAGCGTGGCAGCCCTCTTGCCGGAAGGTTTTGTCACTCACCAGAAAAAAGCGCGCAAAGAGGTGTTGTTAGCCTGGCGCAGCTTGATCGATGCCGCTCTCGAACGTTTGGAAGAGAGCGAATCCAAAGCTTAGCGCTTTTGCCCGAAAGACCAGAGGTACAGCAGGGCAGCCAGGGCAAGGCACACAGCGCCTCCTATCTGCGCGCCATTTAGCAGCAAGAATATTCCCCCCAGAAAGAAGACGCCTCCTACCAGGGCATAATAGATGCGCTGCAGAGCTTTCTCGAGGCGCAGAAATTGTTCTTCCAGGCGCGGGGTCTGCACGGTAAGTTTTCCGCTTTCCGCCATTTGCAAGACGCGATCAGCCCGACCTGGCAGGGCAAGAAGAAGGCGAAGCATATCGCCAGCTTCCATCAGCGAGTCGCGCCAATGCGAGGCAGCCTCGTCGCGGATGAGTTTCTCGGCGTAGGGCTGAAGCTGAAACCAAACGTTGAAATTGGGGTCTAAACCGGTACACATGCCAGAGAGTATGGCAACCGTGCGCCCCAGCAACAGCAGGTTATGCGGAATCTGGAAGGGCATCTCGTAAAGCAACTGGCGAAACTGCAAGGCAAAGCGCACCACTTCGGCATGGCTGATCTGGGTAAGCTGACGCATATTCAGCCCCCAATAGCGCTCAAAAAGCTGGGCTTCGGCTTCTTCGATGAGCTTCAGGTCAGCGCCCGGCAAGATAATATCCATGGCTTGGAACGCCCGCACAACGCGGGCTGCATCGCGCGTGCCAACCGCAATCAGCAGCTCGCGCAAGCTCTGGCGCAGGGAATCGGGCACAACCCCAACCATGCCAAAATCGACAAAGGTCAAGCGCCAGGTCAAATCTTCTGCCACAGGGGGCGACACCGGGGTTACAAAGAGATTGCCTGGGTGCGGATCGGCATGGAAAAAGCCATCCTCGAAGATTTGCTGCAGGTAGGTATCCAAAAGTTCTCTGGCGACCTCAGCGGGGTCGATATCCGCCTGACGGATGGCATCATAATCGGTGATCTTGATGGCGTAAACGTCTTCAAGGGTTAGTACCTTTGAGGTCGTCAATTCCCAAACCACGCGGGGCACGTGTACGCGCCTCCGTTTCCGGAAATTCTCCGCAAAGGTTTCGGCGTTGCGCCCCTCGGCGAGGTAATCCATTTCCTGGCGGATAGTGGTGGAAAACTCCTCAATGAGCGCCGACACATTGGCGCGACGGCGGATCGGCGGATAGCGTTCCAGCCAGCCGCCAAAGCGTTTCAGAGCGCGTAAATCGACCTCGATCAAGCTCTCGATATAGGGGCGCTGGATTTTGACCACCACTCTTCGAAATTCTGTAGCCAGAGGTGCATTGGCGCGCAGATAAGCGCGATGCACCTGCCCCAGCGAGGCGGCGGCCAGCGGCGAAGGATCAAAATCAGCAAAAAGCTGGTTGAGCGGCGCGCCTAATTCCGCCTCTGCCAGTTGGCGAATCGCCTCAAAATCTTCCGGCGGCACTTCATCTTGTAAGCCGGCTAACTCTTCGGTCGCCTCGGGCGGTAAGACGTCCAAACGGGAAGAGAGAAACTGCCCAACCTTAATCATCACTCCACCCAATTGCACCGCCAGAGAGCGAAATTGCCGCGCGGCGTTGCGAATACGCTGCGTTCGGGTGCGACGGATGATCGCTCGCAAACCCAGGCGCGGCAACAGCAGTTCCCAGAAGATGAAACTCAAGGTCAGGCGCGTGAAAAATGCCATAATGCGCCGGTAACGCGCTCGCAATCGAGCTTCATCCATGATGGCACGACCTGATCATAAGGATTTATTCTCCCGCTTCAGATACGATCGCAGACTTTCCAAATCGCAGGTGGTGTAAAACCGTCGAAACGCCTGGCTCTCCTCCAGTTGCCGAATTAACTCAGTCAAGAGATTGGCAGCGTTGGGATTGGCTTTCCCTAACCGTGGCTGAAACGTGAAGCCCTGATCGTCGGCAGCCAGGATTTCAATCAAGCCTTGTTCCGCCAACCAACGTACTCCCAGACGCACTGCTATCGCCCTTTGACAGGTTGCCGCCGCCAGCCATGCCCAGGTAGTCTGTCCATGCTGACGGGTTGCCACCAGCTTTAGCAAGCCGCGCAGTCGCTCCAGAAAACGATTGAGGTCATCGGTTTGGGGATCTACGGCAAAGAAGGAGATGCGCTGCGGGCAAACTTGCTGGATGGCGCGACGCAGCTCACTCGCTCCCGGTGGAATCGTCCAGATCACCAGATGCGGATGAGGAGTAAGTTCATTGCGATCTTTGCCTTGCACCGCAGCTCGCTCGGCGGCTTCGGCCCAGATCAGCGGTTCTTCTTCGCCGCGTAAGGCTTGCAAGCGCTCGATCGCCCTGGCTTCCTGACGATAATCCTCCAACATCAACGCTTCTGCTGCAGTGACCGCCACGGTGGCTTGCGGACAGAGGCGAAAGTCCACCCACTCCAGTTGCAAATGGCGCTCGCCGTTATAACTGCGCCCTCGTAAACGGTAAGCAAGGTCAAACCTTCCTTCCGGCAGTGGCCAACCTGATCCCTGCCACCAAATTAGCCGATAGTCATTGCCTTGCTCATCTTCAACATCTATGAGGAGATGTTCGTTTTGGCGGCCAATTTCCGCAAAGCTCACCAGGATGAGGTTTTGGGCGGCAAAGAGCGGCGCGGGGTTTCCGGCCCCAAACGGCGCCAGGCGTTCCAGTTGTTCTGCCAGCAGCCAGTCGGCCTGATCGAGAGGCAAATAGGCGCTCAATTGCAATTGGGTTTCCAACGCCCGGTCACCCAACATTTCTCGCACAGTATAGCCGATAGCCTGGCGAAAACGGGCAATCCGCTCGGGTAAATCGGCCGCCGGGGCAAAGGCTAAACCGGCCGCCATTGGATGCCCACCAAAACTGCTCAGCATGGCAGCCTGGGCGGTGATGGCCTGGGTGATGTTCACTCCTTCGACTGAGCGCGCCGAGCCACGTGCCCCGCTTTCTTTATCCCCGCAGAGCAAAATCGCCGGCTTGCCAAAGCGCTCGACCAGGCGGCTGGCAACAATCCCAACCACGCCCGGATGCCATTGCGGGTGATATAGCACCAGTACGGGATGTTCCAGCAGAGCGGGTTCCTGTTCCAACTGGTGCAAAGCCGCCTGAAAGACATCTTCGGTTAAGCGTTTGCGCATCTCGTTGAAACCTTCGATCTCAAACGCCAGCCGGCGCGCCAGACTCTCGTCTTGGGTAGTGAGAAACTCGACCATTAGATTGGCATCCGCCAAACGCCCCACCGCATTCAAGCGTGGCGCCAGGACAAAAGAAATTTGCTCTTCGGTTAATTCGGCTGCAGAACCCTCGGCATTTTCCAGCAAGAGGCGCAAGCCCAGGCGAGCGTTTTGGCGCAATTTCTCAATCCCAAGTTGGGCAAGATAACGGGTATCGCCTTGCAGGGTGGCAACATCGGCAATGATGCCTAAGGCTACCAGGTCGAGAAACGCTTCCAGCTCAGCTTCACGCCCCAATGAGCCATACAGGGCTTCGATCACCTTATAGGCAACTCCCACCCCCGGCAAACTGCCCAATGGGTGACCCGGCGGCAAGAATTTTGGATTGACAATGGCTTTGGCGGGCGGCAAATCGGGCGGCAGTTCATGGTGATCGGTCACCAGAAAATCCACACCCCAATCCAGGGCGGCCTGGGCGGCGGCCTGCGCCGTGACGCCGGTATCACAAGTCACAACCAGATGCACCCCCTGTTGGACGAGTTTTTCAAGGTGCGGCACATTGACGCCGTGACCCTCCTGGTCGCGCCGCGGAATGTGATACCGCACCTGCCCTCCCAAACGGCGCAACGCTGAGACCAAAAGCGCGGTGGCTGTCTGCCCATCAACGTCAAAATCGCCCCACACGCCGATCACCTCGTCCATTTGCAAGGCACGCTGCAAACGGATCACAACCTGTTCAACGCCTGGTAGTTCTTGCGGCGGGGTTGGACGGTAGGCGTTCGGGTCTAAAAAAGCCCGCGCTGTCTGAGGGTCGGTCAGGCCGCGCTGCACCAGGCTCTGTAACAAGATCGGATGCCCATCAATGGCAGCTTGTAAATCGTCTGGCACCTCAAGTGGTACTGGTTCAAGCCAGATTCTCATTGGCTAATACTCAATCTCCCCGACTTGCTCCCAATCCTCTGGGAGGGAAAGCTGGAATAGCGTGGTGTCCTCTTCATCTTCAGCCAGGTCGGAGGGGGTAAAAGGTCGCTCACAGTAGGTGCGATAGGGGCAGTAAGCGCAGGCTCGCTCATCGTGAGTTAGCTCAAAATCGGCTTCCTGGCGGCCAAGGATTTCCTCGGTCAAACGCAACAGGAAGTCCTCATCGGCTTGAAACTGAGCCTGGGAGTAGCTGAACTGCTCAGGATGGGTTGGGTCGTTAGTAAACCAGTAAATCATGGTTACCAGTTGCGGATCGATGTTTTCTCCTGCCAGCCCGTGCCCTGCACGCACAAGGAGGTAAGGATATAGCCGTGATTGCACCAGGCCACGTAGCACATCCAGGGAAGGCTTTCGTTGGGCTGTCTTCCAATCCAGGATGCTCCAGCGCCCATCGGGGTGGGCGACCAGCAAGTCGTATTTTGCCATCAGACGGGCTTGACCCAAAGGGGCAGTCAGGCTGATCTCGGCGTAGTGTTTGCCGCACAGAGCTCCATCTTTCTCACTTTGCCAAAACCGACCAAGCTGCGTCCACCATTCAAACAGCTCGGCCGATCGCTTTTGAACCAGCGGTTCGAGCAATGGGTCGGGAATCCCCAGGGCTTTCTGGTGCGCCAGATGATGAAAATCCTGCGCCAGGGTCAACCGCCACTCTGCCTCAAAGGCTTCACCACCGGCTGCCCCGGGCCAGGCAAGGCGGCGCACATAGCGCAGGTAAAAGCGACGCGGACAGGTGAGAAAATCCTGCAGAGCGGCTTGACTGAAGATGAAATCAGGGGGCAGTTTGGGCATGGGCTTTCTCCCAATATTCGCTTAGAGCTTGCAGGGCGAGGGCAGGTTGTTTGTCATCCCAACGCCCGGTGTTGGACGTGATAACCAGCTCGCGTTTTGCCCGCGTAATGCCCACGTAGAGCAAACGCAGACGTTCGCGCACATAATCCAGGCGCGCTTGCAAGGTCGCCTCACCTTCTTGCGGAAAAGTGGTTGGCTCAGGGGATAACAACCACTCCAACTGGGCAAGCGTCTCGGCTTGCAAATTTAGTCGATTACGCAAGAACCACTTTTCCGGCTGGTAGGTGTCGTACGGCGCTCCAGATGGGTAATCATAGTTGTTAACCGAAATGAGGTACACACGATCCCATTCCAACCCTTTGGCTTTGTGGACGGTGGAGACCACCACGCGCCCGGCATAGGCTTGCGGATCAAAACCGCTGTCGTCGCGGCTAAATCCCATAAAGCGCCGTTCGTTGTCGGCAATGACCGAAACCTCCTGGGCAAGATTGTGTAAGCGCCAGTTGGGATTGGCATCGCTTGCCTGGCGGAGCATCAGGGCAAGTTTATGGCTCAAGGCAAGCTCGGCCGGCTCGTGGAAGAGATCGCCTTGTAAGGTGAGCACCAGTTGATCAATGGGTAAAAGGATGGCAGCCAGCCAGCGCTGCATTTGGGCGCGGAAGCAATCCAGACGGTAATAGGTCTCCTGCTGGGCTAAGGGAGCGTTGGCGATTTGCCCGCCTTGAGGCGGGCATACTTCCGCCAGCCAATCGGAAGCTAAAGTTGGATAAAGATAGGCTTCAATCTGGGAACACCGCTGGATCAAAGCCTGATCACTGACGACTTGAGCGTGCAGGAGCGGGTCTTCCAGGTCGTCCAGGCGCCAGGCGCCGTAAGCTGCCGCCAGCTTTTTGGCTGAGAGGGGATCGGCAAGGGCATGCAAGATGTCGCGCAGGCGCCGCGCAGCTCGGCGGGTAGAAGCGCTGGAGCGCAACAGCGAATCCTCAAAGGGGATATTTTCGCGCTTCAGAGCTTCCACCACTTCGATCGCCAGGTGGTGGGTTGGCGCCAGCACTGCCACCGTCCAATCGCCGTGCTCTTTCAGCCACCGCTTCAGCGAGCTGGTAATCATTTTGATCTCCTCCTCGACTTTTAGCTTTTTCGGATAGAGAAAGATCTTGGCAGGATCATCGGGAGGGTTGGGTATCGGATCATCGGCCTCGACTGGGGTAATAAAGGGCGGCCCTTGCAAGCCATCGCGCACGGCTTCGACGGGGTGCTGGGTCATCGTCCAGCGCACCAGTTGATTGGCAAGCTCCATAATGCTCAGCGTGGAGCGACTGGAGTTGGGCAAATTGCGTTGCACAACTCCAGCTTCGCCGACAAAGCTGCGCAGATATTTCGGGTTAGCAGTGGTAAAGGTTTCGTATATCGCCTGGTTGGGATCGCCAACGCGCACCCAGTTGCCATCCTCCCCAACCAGGGCGCGCAAGATTTGCTCTTGCGTCCAGCTCGAATCCTGAGCTTCATCTTCGAGAATATACGGCCAACGGTAGCGCAAGCGTTCCAGAAGTTGCGCATCCCATAGTAAGGCATCATACGCCAGACGCACCAGGTCATCGAAATCCACTGCGCCGCGGTAGGTGAGGGAGCGTTGATAATCGGCATAAATCGCCGCCCCCATTTCCAGTAAAGGAAAAGGAAACGGCAACTGGTTGAGCCTGGTGCGCAGTTGCGCAGGAGTCAGACGGCGATCTTTGGCAAGGCGGATAAAGGCAGAGGCGATTTCACGAACCAGCTCCGCTAAGTGCTGGCGCTGGATTTTCTGAATCTCATCTTCCTGAAGGCTTTCATCCAGGTAATCCAGCAATTGATGGCCGTTCTGGTGTAGCCAGCTCTTCACCGCGCTATCTAAGATGCGCCCACACTCGCCTTCATCCAGGATGACAAAGCGTTCATCCAGGCCAACCACTTCCGGGCGTTCGCGGACGATGTCGTTGGCTAAGCCGTGCAGCGTGCGCACGCGGAAGTTGAGCGGTAAGTAACCCCGCGCCTCCAACAGGGCGCGGATGCGCTGGGTGAAGACATCCACAGCGGAATTAACCAGAGTGACAATCAAGATTTCCTGCCCGCGTTGCAGGGTCGCGTGGGTGAGCAGTTCGGCAGCCAGGAATGCCAGGGTAAGCGTCTTACCGCTACCCGGCACAGCCAGCACTCCCATCCTGCCGCTACGATAGGCAGCGATTTGTTTCTGGGCGGGTCGAAGCTGGATGTTCATCGCGCAACCATCCGCAATCCAAAGCGCCTCAGGCTCGCCTGAGCAGCCCTTCCAGGCTGTCTTGCAAGACGTGCAAGAGCTCACCGCGCTGCTCATAACCGTTGGCGCTGTACTCGGAATAGCCTACATAGATGCGGCTACGACAGCGGCGCACCAACCCCAGGGTGATGCGTTGCAGGTTTTGCTCGGCAACCTGAGCCTCATCCTCTGCCGTCCACTGGCGGCCAGCTTGCCACCGCCGGCTGAGGACATACGGCTGGGTTAAAGGTTGGAACAGGCGTTCATACCAGCCCGAGCTGCCAATATCCAACCAGAATTGCACCTCTACCGCCCGATTGTTCAGTAAAAACGTGTAGGCTGGGCTGATCAAAACGGCTTCTTCCTCCTCTGCCTGCCAACTGCGCAGGTATTGGGCGGCGATCAAGCCTTCGTGTACCATGCGTAAATATTCGCCATTGCGTTCGGTAAGGCTGACATTCATGCTTTCGCGAAAGGCAAGGCGAAACTTGCGCGCCGATTCGGCTAAATTTGCCGTCAATTCCGCGGCGCGTTCATTACGATAGAAGCCATAACCGGGTTGGGAGAGGATTTCATCGAACAGACGCACAAAGAAAACTTCCAGCTCTTCAGGTTCGGCCGAACGCGCATCCTCGATCCAGCGGCGCATACGCTCATAGCGTTCTCCAATCCGGTAGGTCAGTCGTTCCTGAACGTCGGCTTGAATTTGTTCAAAGGAACTCAGTGAAGGCAACCCATTGCTTTTGCGCAAAACAATACTGGTTAACAGGCGGGCGCGCACCGCATCCAGACCCTCAATGGCTTGCATCAAGGCAGCCATCAGGTCAAATTCGTGAAACAGGTAGGATGGCAGATGTTCTGGGTAGGCAAAGGCTGCCAGGGTCAGGAGACAACGGATTGGCGCTTCTTCGCGCAAAGCGCGCGACGGACGATGAGAGCGCGAGGGAATTTGTCGTCTTGCCAGCAACTCGCTGAGCGAAAAACGCAAGGCATCCGAGAGATAGGGAGCTAAGATAACGATTTGGGAAGGAGGAATCCCATCTTCCTGGACGCACCGCGCCACCTCTACAGCGACTTGCTCCAGCATTTGCGGATAAAAGCGCCCGAAGATCGGGAGGATTGGCGGCGGGGCAGATTCCTCTAGCGGTGGCGGAGGCGATTCACCAAATGTCCACAGCAAGGTTTGTTCCAGACGCTGCAGGGTTGTGTTGGGCACAAAAGCGGTCTCAAAGGTCACTTGAACCTCGCAGGCCGCCTTGAGGGAATAGGCCGAGAGCGGGTCTGCACCGAGAAAGACGCGATAGCCGCCGCCGTGATCGTAAATCAACAAGGCTGATTCAAAGTACGGCAACCATTGCCCCAGGATGTCATGGGAAACAGGGGCATCTTCTTCGATGTTATCGGCGATCAGATGACGGTATTGCTGCTGTAACGTTTCCTGAACCAGCGGGTTTTGCCAGAGGTAGCGCACAAATACTTCCACCTGAAGCGAGAAATCCAACAAATTGTGTTCCAGACAAAAGGAGCGAAAGAGATTGGCGCAAGTCTGGGCATCGTCATAGATGCTCAACTGACCTGGGCTGCCGCTCCAGGCGCTTTTCAGTCGTTCGCCGATTTCGGTATGCGGAAAGCCGACCAGGGCGGCCTTGTTTAGATTATCGAGGATTTGACTGTAGATGCGGTTGGGATGGGCGTTAACCGAAGCGAAGAATCCCTGCGCCAACAGCGGTTCAACCAGCTTTGCCATAAAATATTGCGCCGTCTCCAGGGTCAAGAAGACCGGCCACTCGTCGGGTTGCCCAAAACCAGCCTGTTCCACAACCAGTGGCCAAAAGGTTTCGATGGTGCGGCGCGCCAAACCGCCCAGGGTTAAAATGCTAACTGCTCCGCCAGCCATAACTCCCGGCACAGCCAACGCCTGGCGGTAGGGTTGCGCCAGCGTTCGTTGGGGGACGTAAATCAAAATTTGATGGGCAGGCACACCAATCTGCATCAAATACAGCAGTCGTTCGACTGCGGCGCTAGTTTTGCCGCAAGCGGCTTTTCCCTCCAGAAAACAACGCTCTCCAAGCGGGCGCTGAACCAGATCGAGTTGTTGGGGGGTTAGGGTGAACATAAGTAAATTATAACGTTCTTCTGATGCAGAAACCAAAACATACTGGTAAAATGAAAACACGGAGTTGCCAATGAAGAAGATCATCCTTGGACTGATTCTCTTAAGCCTGTTCAGCCTGACGTTTTTAACCGCTTTTGAACCCTCCCCCCGCTCCCAAATCACCATCATCAATAAATCGGGGGTCAAACTGGGCATTCAATTAATTGACCCGCGCGACAAAGAGAATGTTTATTTTCTCACGGTTGAGAAGGGAGACCGCGCCGCGCCCAGCGAAAAGACCTTTGAAATCAAACCAGCCAGCTATTCGATGATCGTCTATTACATGGAAACCTGGGATCCGGTTTATGGTTACCCCACTTGCGGTGGCTTGATTTTAAAGTCTCGGCTGATTGCGCGCGGCAAGCAACGCGTGGTCTTCACCAAATGCGGCGTGATGCCGGTTGACCCTGGGGAGCCAAAGATGATGAAATTCTGGCTCTATACGCCGTTCTTATATCCCTTTCGCTACGTGTATTGAACGGCGCAATAAACCGCTGAAACATCAGCTTCCAATTGGGAACGGTCTGGGAAGAATAGCCAATTTCCCTCAAATTAAGGGATAAGCTTTGGCTGGCTGAGCGCCTGTCCTGATCCAATGCAAGCTGGCTGTCAAGTTATCCCCGAAATTGCTCTAGATCGGCGCGCAGGATAGCGCCAGTGCGCTAAAGCTTTTCGGTCATTCTCCTGTCATTAACGCATAAGCAAAAGGCTCAAAGCCATCACCAGCATCCCAGAAACCAGTCCGTACAGACTGTCATGGCCTTTTCCGTAGGCCTTGCTTGTCGGAAGTAATTCATCCAAGCTGATGTACACCATGATACCAGCCACAGCGGCGAAAAGGATGCCCATGATCTCCGATGGGATAACCCCATTGCCACTGACATAGAATAAGCGCAGGGCAAGATATCCAATGGCGGCTCCAATCGGTTCGGATAAACCGCTGAGCGCAGAGTAAAGAAACGCTTTCCTACGGCTGCCGGTGGCGTAGAAAATCGGTACGGATACGCTGATTCCTTCAGGGATGTTGTGAAGCGCAATCGCCACAGCGATTGCCACACCCAGACCAGGGGATTCTAATGCCGCTAAAAATGTAGCCAGTCCCTCCGGGAAGTTGTGAATTGCTACAGCCAGGGCTGTGAATAACCCCATCCGCAGTAGTTTATGGTGATCATGGCTATAAGCCTGAAAGCCTTCGCCCTGGGCGGGCGTGGTTCTGATAGATTGAGAGTCCGCAACCGATACGGATGGATCATGAAGCAGCTGCGTCTCCGATTCCGAATGAATTTCATGGGGGTTCTGGGCAGACGGAATCAGGTTATCAATCAGTCCGATCAGCAGCATCCCGCCAAAAAAAGAGGCTGCATTCAACCAATTACCCACCGAATCCCCATAACGCTCCGATAGCGCTTCTGCTCCCTTGAAAAAGATTTCCACAAATGAGACATACAACATCACCCCAGCCGAGAAACCCGTTGCTACCGAAAGAAAGCGGTAATTGGTTCTCTTTGCTGTGAAGGCGATAATACTGCCGATCCCGGTTGCCATTCCTGCTATCGCGGTCAAACCCAATGCAATGAAGACAGAATCCATGTCGAAACCTCCTAAAAGATACCAACGGTTGGTGTCACCTGCTGCAGTGATCAGCAAAAATCAAAGCCTCTCAAACCACGAAAGTTACGCTACTCGCACCTGCATATCAGCGCCGAAGACAGGCAGGTTCAGACGGTGTTAGCCCGCCTCGCCAAATTGTAATCAAGCAAACTTCGTAATGTAGACTGGTTTGTGCCGCTCATCCAAAAACCTGATGACCTTCTGCTAAACCTGCACGGTGGTTATGGTCTCCTACGATGTCTGTATTCCCCTGTCTCCTCTAAAAGATAATGCTGCATTGCTCCTTGCGGAATAATGATCCCCTTTGCGCCTTCAGTAATAAGCCTGCTATACAAAGCTCTCACAGTATCTTCGTCGGCTCGGTCAAGAAAACGGAACGCTGAAGCCGCAAGGTAAGACTGATCAATCTCAAAAGCAATCCATCTTCGCCCCAAAGCTTCTGCAACCGCACCTGTCGTGTTAGAACCAGCAAAAATGTCTAAAACGGTATCTCCTACATCGGTGAGAAAGTGGATAAAAAACTCTGGGAGCTTCTCAGGGAACCTGGCTGGGTGACCATTGATGCCAATAATCTGACAGCATCTGAGGTATTGCGAATTGCTCTCAGTATTAGGAATTTGAAGAAGATTTGGCGGGATCGCTCCACCCCTATCCTCCGCAAAACGGCTACTGATGTCGTGTCCAGACGGTCTCTTCTTAGGCGAATAGTATTTGTCGCTGTTCTGTAGCAGAAGCTTCATTCGCTCGGAATAAGGCACCAGAACCTTTGTAATATCAGCCTTGGGAAAGTCCGTCTTAGAAAACCACCATAGGGTATTGACTGCGTCCTTTGCGCGAATTTTGCGTTTGTTCACCCACTCTATAGGCGCCGGTAATTTAGATGGGTTAAACCAGAAGAACTCCTCGGCAAGATTCCAGCCTTGCTCGTCACACATTCTGATCAGAACGCGATAGTTATAGAGCGAGCGAACCGGTCTACCTCTGCGGTAAGCACCTCCAAGGTCCAGCACAAAACTGCCCGTGCTTTTGAGTACCCGTTTTATTTCAGTGGTGAACGATAAAAGCCAATCTACATACTCGTCCTGATCAACATTGCCATATTCTTTCTGACGTTGCAGGGCAAAGGGTGGCGAAGTGAGCACAAGGTCAACGCTCCCATCAGGAAGCCCCTGCAGCAGCTCAAGAGCATCGCCAACATAGGCTGCTCCATAATGAGTCGTATATAGCGGCTCCGGCAGAGATTTCATCAGTATTCCTCCAGGTTGTAGACCCAACTCGTCATAATCTTCCACAGGACTGTTACGGCAAAATATACCTCTGAGTCTTGCGCCTTCAGTTTCTCTATCTGGTCGATGTATCTTTGCTGATCTTGGGTGCCAAGGATGTATGATACCCAATGACGGGCGTCCTCATCGACGAGTGCGTTGAGCAAGTCCTCAAGTTTGAACTTCCCTGACTTGCTCAATGCCCAAGCTATTCCAGGCCGTTTATCTGGAGCAGCCCGAGGAAACTCTTTCACGATCTCTCCGGTAAAACGTGAGGCCAATTTCGCGAGAGCTCTGGCGGCCTCGATGCGAATACCTTCATCCACGGCAGAAAAGCTATCGATCAGAACACTCAGAGCCAAGTTGTTGTCAAGTTCACCGAGCGCCCAAGCAGCTCCGGCGCGAATTTCAGGATGCTGCTGGTTATCGGTCAGAACGCTGCATAACAGTCGGCAGGATGTATCGTTTGGAATCTCTCCCAAAGCGATAACAGCTTCTAATCTATTTTGGAGATAGTTATCTGTAAGACATTGCTTAATGAAAGACCACCCTTGTTCTTTATTGTGACGTGCCAAACCTGCGGCCGCTTCAAGCCTTACATAGATGTGTTCATTGCCTTCATTGACCTTATCAATCAGCGCCTCGCAAACAATCTCTGATGGGAAGGTAGATAAAGCTCTTACCGCAGTATATCGGTCGCTCAGAGACGAGCTTGAAAGCTGAGTAATATAATACCCCTGACCGGTTTTCCGCGAGCAGGGGAATTGCTTGACTACAGGGATGACTGCGGCGAGCACTTGATTTTCAGAAATAGCATCGCCTTCACGAACAAGAGGATTCAGATTAAGCCCTTGCTTAGATAGGCTCAATGTGATCATTCTACCATCGTTTTCTCTGCGATATTGAATGCGATCGTTGGTAACGGACTCAATAATACCTGCAGATTTCGCAACCGCGGCAGGCCAACTAATTCTGGCCTCGAATCCTTCCTCCGCACCTTTGGGTTTCACGAGAACAATGAGATTGTTTCTCTGGGCAGAACGGAGATCACGGACGGAGATATACTGGACAAGCTCATCGACCCGCCAGTCTATTGGCCTGTCGCTAACCCGCTTGCTAATCACCAGCGCTACAAAGTCGCTATCGTTGAGACCATAGTCCCAACCTCGTTCTGGATCAGATAATGAATGCGACATAGAGATTTCAAAAGTAGTCTTGGCTCTAGATTCGACCCTACGACCACAAGATACACACAAAATATCGGGTACCCTGATACGCTTAATCTTGATCTTCTTCCAAATCTTGAAGCTCATTGAGCCTCGCTCAAGCTCAAGGGGGTTGTGCCCTTGATTTCTCAGATGCTCGAAGACCCGCTGGGTGCCTACCGCACCCAGCGAAATCTTCTCAAGAAAACTGACATCTGATTTGAACGCCCGACGGTTGGCCATTATCTTGTCTACCCTTACGCTTCTCTTGAATGCCATGCTCATACCCGCACGTACAAAATCGCGCAGCTCACCATGGCAGACAGGGTAACGACTGTTCTAGCCGCACCTGACTTCATAATAGCCTATAGTTATAGTCTGCACCTATCAAACCTGCATTGTTACTCTTGCAACATGCCACCGAAATTGCATAAATTCACCAATGACTATATCATACGCTTCACCCCAAAGTCAAGCCTGACAAAGGTACTTGATCACCAAACGTCATGCGCCTCAGCGAATTGAAGCCGCGTCAGGGGGCAGGCACGGTCCAGGCGGGTTCATTTCCCAAATCGGTTGAGTGATGGTCGAAACGACCATCCGCCGCAGGTTCAAACCTGGTGACAGTCCGCACAGCTTCAAGTTCGATAGGCCCGTACACATGGGGAAACAACTCCAACCCACCTTCCAAGTTCTCATATACTACTGCTGAAGAGAGCTTCTCTACCTCGACATGGAGCAGCACAAGGCCATGGAGGCCGCGGAATAAAGCATTGGCAACCCGAATGACCTGCTGCGGGTTCGAGCAATGAATAAAGCCCTCGCGCGCCAGGGATTCGGGTGCATACCACCCAAGACGCAAAGCTTGCTCCCACTCATGTTCGCTTGTGATGTGAATGATTGTTGTTATCGTCTCGCCTTCCACTCTCTAATACAGAGTCTGCCTGGCGGTATGCGCTTGAGCCACTTTGCCGGGTGAGCACAACAGCTCAAATATGGATAAGCCGGCAGATTGTTTTGCCGTCTGCACTCGGCTGCCGTGATAAGCATGACCCTCCCGCTTAACAACCGTCAAGTATACGCAAATCGCTACCACATCCCCGCAATGAAGGTGACAGGCTTGCACAAGTGCGTTGGGCGGGCAACAAACGCAAAAATTTCTGACGGATAAAAGTCACCCTATCCAGCAGGGCTAAAATCTTGCCCAAGTCAACTCAATCTCTGGCGAAAATGAAATGGCTCAGGCATGGGTGGTCTCCACTGCTTTCTGGTAGAACACAACCCCGACACGCTGAATATGTTCGATCACCTCTGGATCGCTAATGTGTTGAAAGATAGACAGATCGAAGGTGTAGGGCAAAAGCAGATCGTCTATCTCGTCCATGATCTGGCAGAGCACCTTCTCGGTCAGATTATCCCCACCGATAAGCGTCAGGTCAATGTCAGAGCCGATTTTGTAGTTATCTTTGGCGCGGGAGCCGTACAGGACGGCCTTTTCTACCTGGGGGTATCTGGCAAGCACAGCGCAGATTTTTTGTATGGTAGCTTCTTTCAAGCCAAAGCGAGTTGTCATAGCGGCTTTTCTTTCAAAGCTCCCATTTTTGAACGCAGTTTCTCAAATTCAGGAAAATACAGCTTGACAACGTTGGCGGCAACTTTTCTTGCCGTCTTCTCATTGTAAGTGTGGGTGGAGCTGATTCTGTCCCGGATCATCTCCATCCAGGTGTCGCCATCTGCGATGAGTCCGCGGCGGAAGGCAAGGCGGATAGCGTCACGGCTACCGTGAATTTCTGTCTCGCCCTGCAATTCCAAATAATCTTTCAAGACATTCCAGGCAAGCTCATAAGTGTACTCAAAGGCCTGGATCAGCCCCTGTTCTTCGAGTTTTGAAAGTTTGCGTTGCTGCGACAGTTGCACCGCTTCCTTCAATTGGGCAAATGCCTTACTAAAGTGATTGAAACGTTGAATCCAGCGGATGTCTTGGGTGGTCATACCTCACTTCCGTAAAACTTCCTTTTCAGCGCCTTATTTTCCTCACTGACCATGAATTGCGCCTCGTCTATCTCAAAAAGATACCACTGATTCTTGTCCAGCAGTTTTGCCAGCCGGTTTTTTGCGTTTCGAGGTCGCCAATAGCCATGAAATCCTTGACCGCTTATCTCTTCAAAGAACTTGGATTATATCTCCTCGTTCGTGAGGAGCAACCTTTCCAGATTGCAGTCAATTCTCCATTCGGCATCCTGTACAGCAGCCAAGATGAGTTCACCTGCATCATCCACGAAACGGGGATCGTTTTGAGCAGGCTGATGAATTTCGAGACAAATGCCATCAATCTTCCTGTCTTAATCAAATCCTTCTTCTAGTTATGCGGCATAGCGGCCTGCACCTACGTGCGACAATCCGAGCGCAGCGAGGCAAAGCTATCAGTTAAGTGCGCATATTAGCCCGCATTGAAAAAGGCAATTCATCATCCGTACCTTTCCGAAAAAGTCCTCATGGTTACTCTTGCAGCATAACACCAGAATTGCATGAGTTTGCTAATGACTATATCATACCTTTCACCCCCAAGTCAAGCGTGGCAAAGGTACTTGATCACCAAACGTCATGCGCCTCAACGAATTGAAGCCGCGTCAGGGGCGGGCACGGGTCAGTTGCCCCAGCAGAATTTCTATGTATTGGTATCCCTCTTCACTGAGTTCGGGGAAGAGGATATGTTATTCGGTAAACTTGGCTTGATTCTATTTTTTACCATCATAGCGCTGATGGAGTTCCTCATAGCGAGTTGCAGAGATGATAAAAGCTTCCACTGAAATGTGCTAAAGGTGGCTGTATTGAGCATTCTCCTTCGGCAAGCATCGAAGATGCCCATGCAGGCGAGCCTTCCCGCTACTCAGTTGAACAGGCGCATGCTCGCCACTCGCAGTGAGTTCCAACTCTCCATGAATTTTTTAGCGCCAATTAAGACATGGAGGGTGGAATTGGGACAATTGAGACGCTCAAAAGGCGTTCTGAGCGTCTGGAATGGATCTTCTCTAGATGCTGGCGAAAATTCACGTCGTAGCATGCCAGGTGATCAGCAGAAGGCTTGACCTACCTGCTGCGACTGATGAGGAAGTGGTAAAGATGACTGCACCCATCTGCCCGACAGCCATCATCGCTTTCTTTGGCATCTTCGGGCAGTTTACGGTCGCTTTCACAGCCCAGCACACTATTCATCCAGTCCGACAGCTCGAAGCGGTTATCCAGCTTGGAGGCTTGCTAAAAGTTATCAACCCGGCTAGCAGAAAATTGTTCGCGATTGCGTGACCTCATGGCTCTTGCGGCGGCACCAACGGCTCAATCAGCTCGATTAGTGCCGGAACATCGTGTTGGAGAATCTCCCAGATTCTGATCAGGTCAAGATGAAAATAATCGTGTACGATCCGATGACGAAGGCTAATGATTTGAAACCAAGGGATTTCAGGATGGGCGGTCTTGGTCTCCTCAGACACCCTAGAGGCCGCTTCACCGATGTTCTCCAGGGCTTTAGCGATGGCATGCTGGTGCAGAGAACTCTGCCGGAATGCCTCCCAGGTCAAGCCCTTACTGAACTCACAGGCTTCTCGGGCGGCAATGAGCATATCGAGTAACAGGGCAGCGTCACGCCACATAGATGCGCTCCAGGTTACTCAGGATGTGTTTGCGGCGAATGTAGTTCTTACTCTCTTCCACTAGTCGCCGTTCCACCAGATCCACCTTGCGCTGAAACAGGGACTCTAACTCACGAGTCATCTCCAATTGCTGTTGAAATTCCCAAGAGACGCCCTGCTCAAAGGTGACCAAAACATCCACATCGCTGTCTGGGCGAAAATCCTCGCGCAATGCTGAACCGAAGATGGCTAATTCCCGGATGCGCCACCGACGACAGAAGTCAGCAATTGCTTCATATGGCAGACCAATACGCAGAGCCATAGCTAGACCTCCAACGTTACCAACATACGTTCTTTGAAGATCGAATCGCGCAAGCGCCCGCCGAGGGTAAGTGAGTCGCCGTTGACAACCATGTTAGCGGCGCCTCGGTCAGTTTATATTTGGAAACCAATTATCATAGTCCGCACCATCAAACCTGCATTGTTACTCTTGCAACATGCCACCGAAATTGCATAAATTCACCAATGACTATATCATACGCTTCACCCCAAAGTCAAGCGTGGCAAAGGTACTTGATCACCAAACGTCATGCGCCTCAGCGAATTGAAGCCGCGTCAGGGGGCAGGCACGGTCCAGGCGGGTTCATTTCCCAAATCGGTTGAGTGATGGTCGAAACGACCATCCGCCGCAGGTTCAAACCTGGTGACAGTCCGCACAGCTTCAAGTTCGATAGGCCCGTACACATGGGGAAACAACTCCAACCCACCTTCCAAGTTCTCATATACTACTGCTGAAGAGAGCTTCTCTACCTCGACATGGAGCAGCACAAGGCCATGGAGGCCGCGGAATAAAGCATTGGCAACCCGAATGACCTGCTGCGGGTTCGAGCAATGAATAAAGCCCTCGCGCGCCAGGGATTCAGGTGCATACCGCCCAAGACGCAAAGCTTGCTCCCACTCATGTTCGCTTGTGATGTGAATGATTGTTGTTATCGTCTCGCCTTCCTCACGTCTAAGGGTAGCCGTCATTCAAGGTTCGTGATATAAAACAAAGGGTGTCGATTGCATTGCCCGTCGGACTTCTGCGACCAACTCCTGGGTTTTTTAACAGTGCTTTGTCGGCTACCTGTTCCGTGCGCGTGTGAAATTTGGTTCTCATCACGAGAAAGTGCTTTCCACTTTTCTCGGTTATCAGGTAACAACCTACCATCACAAATAATGTTGATAATTTGCTGAGAAAACCGTCCACGAATTGACTAAGAATAAACGAATGGAAGCGCTATTCGTGCATTCGTGAAATATTCGTGGACGGTCTGTCCTGCCAAATAGAGCCTTTGGTAGGTAATTACGATATCAGCTCAATGGACTCCATATGACCAACATGATAACGATGGGTTTGACCATTCGAGTTTCCATAAAAATCTTCCAACACATCATTGTTGAATCTCAGGATGGTCTTTTGGTGGGATTGCGTAAAAAGTTGACCCTCAATCATCGAAATCTCCTTGAGATTTTTGTGAGTTGTGCTTGTCAGGTACCAAGGCCACAGCTCCTTTTTTGCAGATCTTGGCTAAGCATCAAAAGCCGCCGACTATTTCTATGACATCTACCTGAACCGTGTATGATAACGGTGGCTGGAAAAGATCCCTTCCCGTTGAAAAAAAACAACATACATACCAGACCGAATTTTTTCTTTTTGTTGTCAAAGACTACTACCCGATACTTTGGCTCGGCAATGTCTACTTCCTGATAATGCGGAGGTTGAAGGGGATACAACCTTCGCAAAATAACAGGGGCAAACATCACAATAAGCAGCAGTATCGCAATGATCCATCACCTATTTTTTTTTATCCATCTTAGAGAGAACAATCAGCGTTCTTCAAAGAAAAATATGCCATTGCCATCCAAATCCAGTGCCACAAACTCTTTCACTCCCCAAGGCTTTTCTTCCATTGCTCCATTCGGGTGAATAACGTCCGCTTGCATGTACTCCGTATACAGGGCTTCAATTTGATCCACGGCTACCCTGCAAGCAGTATTGTGGGCGATATTTTGATCCTGACAAGCCCAAAGGTGGATTTCTACTGCGTCACGCTTGACAGCGGCATAATCGCCGTAATCGAAAAGCCTTGTGAAGCCCATTTTCTTTTCATAATATTCAATTGCAGCCTGCACATTGGCTGCAGGGAATTTTGGTATGGAATACTTAAGCATTTTGCGCTCCTTAAATATCAGGTATGAAACTCAATTTAATCGAAATTTCCAGTCAACAAAGGATCTATCCACTGTTGCCCAACGGGCTACGCCTCATCTGCGCCGCGCAGTGCAGTGAGGAGAAATAAGGGCAAGCACAGCTTGGGTACTTTACAATAAATTCAGAACGAATTCGATAACTCGCACCACAAGTACGAAAATTCCCAGAATGGTAAAGAATGAGACAAACATGTTCCATACCAGGTCGGATATTTTCGGTTTGATAAATTCTACAGTTTCAGTTAATCCTGACAGACAAGTATTGACATTGTACACCAACTGTTCCTGTTCAATAAATCCAAGTGCGACGCATTCTTGGGCGTCATTTTGCAGGCGCATAAAATTCCGAAACTTTATGGGCAAACCAATAGCGGTATAAAAATCAGACCTGTCTTGGAATTGAAAATGTAAATGGGGTTCTGAAGAATGCCCTGAATGCCCGCATTCACCTATTTTCTGTCCTGCAACAACAAAATCTCCTTTCTTTACTAAAATACTACCGGCTTTCAAATGGGCGTAGAGTGTATATCTATCCGAGCCATGTTTTAACACAACATAGTTTCCCCGTATATCAGGAGTTGTAATATCGACCCACCCTGTTCCCGCTCGCTTGTAATCTTGAATATTTTTCCGTACGTCTTCTACAATCCCATCTGCGGCAGCAAGGATAGATTTCCCAAAAGCATAGTAATTTTCCGGCTCGCTTAAACTGCCTTGATAGGTTTTTCCATGCTGATCAACAACGACAAAATCATAAGCGTACCTTTGCCCGACGAGATTCCACGAATGGGAGGTTTGTTTGCGAATACCACCATTCACAACCTGCCAGGTTCCTTCAAATGGCAAAACAAAACTCACCGTGTCATCATACACAACGCCTTTTACAACCGATCGAACAATGGCGATAAATTGCCCCACGGTTTGTTGTAAAGTCTGTGCCAGCCCATAAGGATTCAAAAATGACCAGATAAAAACTGATACGTAATACGCAAAGAGGTTTTTTAGCGACGTTACAAAAGACATTGTTCTCTCTCCATCATTTCGCGGGGCAAGCGCCTAACGGCACGCGCTTCAGCCGTCGTGAAGTGAGCGAAGCGTTCGGTTGAATGCGCAGATTAGACGGCGAAGTCATCGAACGGGATGAACTTACGATAACACAGCATATCCCAATCCTACGATCGCACCGCCGAGAATGAGCCACGTTGAGTTGATTTTGAATCGAACTATTAACACGAAAGAAATCGTCGCAACCAAAACCGTCAAGAGGTCAATTAGTGACGATTTGCCTAATTGCCACGTCACAGCAGCCATTAACCCTAACGAGGCAACATTTACTCCATCCAACAGGCTATTTGCCCAGGGTGAGTTGCGGATTTGAGGAATCAGCGGATTTACCATAGCCACGAAAATGAAGCCGGGCAGAAAAATACCCAGGGTTGCCAATAACGCCCCTGGCACTCCTCCCAGAATGAAACCAATGAATGTGGCGGCTGTAAAAACCGGGCCAGGTGTAACCTGACCAATAGCAACTGCGTCAATCATTTGTTTATCCGTGAGCCAACCCAAACGCACCACAAAATCGGCGCGCAGAAAAGCCAGCAGAACGTAACCGCTGCCATAGAGCACCGCGCCAATTTTCAGAAAGGTGAAAAACAACAATGGCAAACTAAAAGGAACGGAAGCCATTGTGAAGAGCGATAAGACTTTCTGTGCAGTAAATATCGGGATGAGAAAGAAACTCATTGGTTGCTTTCTCAATCTTTGCCAGTTCGTGACCATCATGGTCAACAGTCCGCCCGCAAAAAGCAGGAAAATTTCGTTGACCCCAAAGAAATACGCAATAAGAACCATTACCCCAACAGCTGCAAGCATGCGACTCTTGATTGCCTTCTGGCCTAGGTTCCAAAGTGCTTGGATGATAATCGCAATGACTACCGGCTTGACACCGCATAGCAACCACTCTACTTGAGGGGTAGTCCCATATTGCACATATGCCCATGCCAATCCCATCACCATAAACATGGCCGGCAAAATGAAACTAAGCCCACCGACGATCAGTCCGAGCCATCCGGCGCGGAGATAACCCAGGTGAATCGCCATTTCTGTCGAGTTCGGACCAGGAATTAAGTTTGTCGCTCCGACTAAATCCAGGAATTCCTGCTCGCTGAGCCACTTACGCCTTCGTACGGTTTCATCGTGCATCATGGCAATATGCGCGGCTGGTCCGCCAAAAGCAGTAATGCCCAATTTCAAGAAAAGGGTGGTCACTTGAGCTAATCTGTGTGACAAGGATTGAGTGGGTTGGATTGGATGCATTTCGATAAAACGTAAAAACTGAACGAAAGTGTAGGTCGTGCAACGGCTGGCGCAATAGCCACTGCACGACTTAAGGGACTCCTATTGGCTGATAGCACAGGTTGGGCGAATACCTCACTCTCCAAAAACAGATGGTGTGTACGGGAGGTGGAAGCCTTCGTCACATTCTATCAAACTCTTCTGGCTCGACATCCGGGGCTTTGTTAAGAATTTCTAAAAATCTCTCCCGACTGCCACGTTTGGCACGTTTTTCTAAATACTCTATGGTAGAAATTGCCGCAATTTTTTCAGCAACTGCAAGCACGATAAACTGGTTGACAGAAATACCTTCTTCCTTTGCCAATTCACGCACTTGCTCATGTAGATATTTCGGCAAACGTAAACTTAATGGTAACAACCTACCATCACAAGTCGTGTAGATAATTTGCTGAGAAAACCGTCCACGAATTGATCACGAATAAACGAATGACAGCGCTATTCGTGCATTCGTGAATTATTCGTGGACGGTCTGCCCTGCAAATTAGAGCCTCTGGTAGGTAAATTGACATTGTCAAGATACTAACCGATCCGTTGCCGCCCATTCATTTAAGTATAAAGCGTGCGCAAGCCAACGCCTGCGCACGCTTTAGATTCCGAGAGAATTTTACGGGCGTTTCATTCCGCTGACACTTCCGCCCACTGCCTGAATGCTGTCGTAGAGAACTTGCAAGATGTATCTGGCGTTGTGGGCATACGCGCCGGGGTCTTTTTGCGCCCACTGGTAGTTATATGCGGCGCGCAACAGGTTGGGCGTCCAACTCTTGTAGGCGTTCGGGAAGACAGCCTCGTCGGGATCCACCACCCCATTCGCATTGGTGTCGTTGAAGTAGTACGGATAAGCGTATGGGTCATAGACGATGGGCGCGCCGGCTTTCGTGCTGGCATACTCCAGAATGGCAGCGTAGAGTTTTTCCTTCATGGTTTCTACTTCGCCAGCCAGGCCTTCGGTTTCATCGCCATCCCCATCAAAGTCACCCTGCGTGTTTAGCCGTAAAGCGCGCAGGTCAGCCAGACTATTGACACTGGTATGGCAATCGCTACACTCCTGGACATTGACTTCCAGGGCATGGGCGCTGTGGCATTGGATGCAGGTGCTGAATTTCTCCACATGTTGGAAGCGCCCAGCATATTGTTTGCCGCTAAATTGATAGGCACCTTTTGCTTCATCGCCAAAGAGCGTTGCCCCGGCGGCAAAATAGTGAGGATTGCGAAAGGTGAGCGCTTCGGAGACCTGATCGTTCGGGACGCCAGCGGCCTGGATGGCCCGATCGATGCTCACTGTGGACTCGCGCCCCTGGTGGCAGTTCAAGCACAGGTTCGCATCTGCGTTGCCGAAGTCTAGCTTTGCCCCACTTGGGAAAGTGACTGCACCAACCTCAAAGCGGGTGAAGGTGGCTAAGTCGTTATGGCAGGAGGCGCAGTTCAGGCCATTGGAGGGAGCTGCGGCAATATTTACCCCGTTCTTCAGGTAGGTTGGTAAGCCCGAAGCAGTGTGACAACGGGCACAAATGCCGGGCACTTCGCCATCCTTATCCCAGTATCGGAAAGCATATTCTGAGCCAGCAAAGTGCCCCGGATCAATACGCCGCGCCTTCGCCAGGCTGAGCGGCGATGAGAGTTTGGTGTTCAGGTCTTCGATCGAGTCATACAGCAGTTGGACAATGTACTTACCGCCATGAGCATAGGCGCCTGGATCTTTCTTGGAGGTCTGATAGTTGTAAGCTGCTCTGAGCAAGCGCCCGGTCCAATTCTGATAACGATTGTTGAAATTGGCTTCACTCTCGTCAATGGCGCCATCACCATTCTGGTCGGCAAAGAAATAGGGGTAGGCTTGCGGGTTATAGCCGATTGCCTGCCCGGCAACCTCGGTAGCGTAGGCCTGAATGGCGGTGAAGAGCATCTCTTGCAAGCCTTCAATTTCGCTGGCAATGCCCTCCTTAATGTCTCCATCGCCGTCATAATCGGCTTCGGAACCAGCCATGCGGATCTTGCGCACATCTTCTACGCTGGCAACCCCCTGATGACAGGTGGCACAGGCTTCCAGCTTGAGTTCAAGGGTATGGGAGTTATGACAACCAATACAGGTGTCAAAACCTTCAACATGGTCGTTTTTATAATCGTAACGCTTACCGTCGTATTCATAACCACCTTTGGTTATCGTGCCATAAAGGGTTGCAGCAGCCGCATAATAGTGAATGTTCACAAAACCTAATTCGGGGTTGGGTTGATCGAGATTGTTGGTCAAGCCAGCTTTTTCCAATGCACCGTCGACGCTGAGTTTGGAGGCGCGCCCTTGATGACATTGCATACAGACCGCTTCGCCGCCCAGCCCTGTAACTTCAGCGCCGGATGGGAAGGCGACAGTGGTCATCTTTGCTGTCGCTGCGTTGTGGCAGGTAACACAGGTTACGGTTGTACCGAGCGGGGCAGGATTATCTACCGCACCGGCTGCTGTTCCATCCTCGCCGAGGAAATCCAGAAAACCGGCTTCGCCGTGGCACTTGGCGCACTCTACCGGAATAGCTTTCTCCTGGCTCTCGTTCCAGTAGGTGAAGGCTTCAGAATCGGCCTTGTTGTGCCCCGAGGCAGCCCATTGCTGTTCAAAGGGCACTTGTTTTACGAGCGGTTCGACAACGGGGGGACAGGGAACGGCGGTTGGGCAAGCTGGCGGTTCGGCAGGCGCTTGGGTGACAGGGGCAGGCGTAGCAGATTGACAGCCTGCCAGGGCAAAGGCAAACATAAAAACCAGTATACCGATCAGTGGGGATACCTTCATGATCTATTCTCCTCTCTACCAAATTCTTATGATGTTAGGTTATGGAAGAAAGAGCTTTGGGAAAAGAACCGATACACACCTCCTCATTTGAACTCCTGCATACTTCATGTTCACAGCAGCTTCGGGAAGAAAAGAAAGAACTATGGATTATTCTTGCATTAATTATAGACCAAATATTCAATGTGAAGTATAGGAATTAACTCATATACTTAACTATGACAGATGTCTAAATGCCAAAAATTAGGCTTTTCTGTGCCCATCTAGTCTGGTTTGCCTGTTGAAGGCATCATCATTTCGCTTTCGGCAGAAGCCAGGCCTGCATGGAACCTGCTGTGGAGGTTTTATCTCAATCTGTCAGTCACAGCGCAGTCGTAATCTAGCGATTGCAAACACTGCAGGGCAACGTGTTGCTCTCCAGATATTCCGGCTCCAGCCAGCAATCGCGCCAAATGGCAGAGCGGTAAACCCATGACATTGGCAAAACAGCCCGAGAAGTTCTCCACCGGATGAAAAGCCGCATGTTGAATCGCGTAAGCTCCGGCTTTGTCAAAAGGGTCACCGCTGGCGATATAGGCTCGCATCTCTGCAGTTGAAAAATCGCGGATCGGGACTTCCGAAATACACACGTCCTCCCATAAAGAACCATCGGCATTGCGCAGCAAGGCTAAGCCTGTGAAGACAAAATGTGTTCGCCCGCGCAAGCGGAGCAGCATTTCCTCGGCCTCTTGCGCATCGGCGGGTTTACCGAAAATTGTCCAGGTGCCGGCGGCTTCTTCCATCGCCACAGTCGTATCGGCAGCCAAGATGAAAGCTGAAGCAGCTATCTTCTGCGCCGCCTGCAGAGCCTTCGAGCGCGCCAGGCGTTGCACGTAATCGAGCGGCTTTTCGCCAGATTGGGGTGTTTCATCGATTTCCACTGCCTGGATGGTAAAGGGCACCCCTAATAACGTCAAAAGCTGGCGCCGCCGAGGAGAGTTCGAAGCCAGGACGAGCATGGAATGATTTTACCCCATCTCTACAGAACAAAGTAGTTCGCTAAAATTACTTTTATTCTCCGATAACCTTTTCGTGCACCAGCAGAGCCATCAGGGTGTTGGCAAGGGCGGCAGAATATTGTAAAATCCAGACCAGAGTTGCACCAGTATCCAGCTCCAAACCGATAAACCCATCTGAACGGATGGGTTCGATGCAATTCGTTGCTGTGGGAAAACCTGGCAGATGGTAGCTTTTTCATGAAACCGCTTCCTTTAATTGCCACCAAATTCTTCCCACCGCCCGCACCAGTGCGGAGAGTCAAGCGTCCCCACCTGGTCTCACGCATGGAAGAAGGGTTGCGTCATCAGCATCCCTTGATCTTGATTTCGGCTCCGACGGGTTACGGAAAAAGCGCGCTCTTGGCAGAATGGCGCGAGAGCACTCGACGAACGATCACCTGGCTTTCCCTGGATGAAGCCGACAATGAGCCATTGCGCTTTTTTCTGTATCTGGTGACAGCCTTACAAAAAGCTGTCGAGAGCATCGGCACGGAATTAATCGCTCTGCTAAAAGCCAATCAACTTCCACCGTCTGAAACTCTGATTGCGTTATTAACTGCAGACCTGTTAGCGTCGCAAACGCCCCTGGTTTGCGTACTGGATGACTTCCAGTATATCCAGGACAACTTCATTCTTGGCATTTTGCAGGAACTAATCGCTCAACCCCTACCCTTGCAGTTTGTAATTATCAGCCGCGAAGACCCTCCCATGCCACTGGGACGCCTGCGCGCCCATGCTCAATTGACCGAGATTCGCGCCGCCGACTTGCGCTTTAACCACGAAGAAACCCTTCGCTTTTTTCAAGATGTGATGCAAATTCCCCTTTCCGAAAACGATCTTGCCCTTTTAGAGGAGCGTACCGAAGGCTGGATCGTGGGTCTGCAATTGGCCGCCCTCTCCATGCAAGGGCGCCATGACCCCGCTACTGTGATTGAATCCTTAAGGGGAGATCATCGTTACATTCTCAGTTATCTTACCGAAGAAGTCCTAAAACAACAATCGCCTTCTGTGCAAGAATTTCTGCTCCAGACATCTATCCTTGCCAGGTTCAACGCCGCCCTTTGTCAGGCAGTAACCCAACGGAGCGATGCTGCAGCCTTGCTGGAGCAAATCATGTCCTCCAACCTCTTTTTGATTCCGTTGGATGACCAAGGGCAATGGGTTCGCTACCATCGTCTGTTCGCAGATTTACTATTGAGTGTTTTGAGACGTTCCCAGCCAGATCGCCTTCAGGTCCTCCATCTTCGGTCAGCGGATTGGTTCCAAAACCAGGACATGCCTTCGGAAGCAATCGATCATGCCCTGGCTGCCGGAGATTTTGCCCGCGCCGTTAGCTTGCTTGAAACGCACGCTTGGACATTGTTAAATCAGGGGTACGTACGCCAGGTTGAAAGGTGGATGCAATCCCTGCCCGCAGAGTGGCGCGCCCAAAATTTGCGCACCAACCTGGTCTTTGCCTGGATGGCTCTTCTGCGCGGCAATTATGCTCAGGTTGCATCCCATCTCCAACAAGTTGAGTTGGCCCTGGAAAATGCCGCGGCAACGGGTGATTTATGGGCAGAATGCCTGGCATTGAAAGCCAACCTGATGCAATCCCAGGGTAAGATTTCAGAAGCCATCCAAGATGCTGAAAAGTCGCTGGAAGTTGTCTCTCCTGATAACGTGCGTGTGATGGGTCTGGCATCTCTGGGCCTGGGAGCAAGCTATCGCCAGGCGGGACAATATGATCGCGCCGTGCACGCCTTACAGCAAGCCGTACATTACAGTCGTCAGTCCGACGATCCGGTCACTGGTGCACTGGCAACCTCTCACCTCATCCTGATGAACCTCCAGTTTGGTCGGCTAAATTTTGCCGCACAGGTATCTGCGCAAATCATTGAACAAATGGAGCGCTCCAGGGAGACGGTGTCGCCCATCATCGGAGTAGTGTATGGGGCATTAGGGCTGGTCTATTACGAGCGAAATCAGATCGAGCAAGCACGGGATCATTTTCTGCGTGGAATACAACTGGCAACCCTGCTTGGTCATCAGGCCTCTTTGGTCTATTCCCGCCTTAATTTAGTCCGCCTCTCTCTTGCAGAGGGAGACCTGGACAGCGCAGCAAAAAATCTTCAAGATGCACAGGCGTTGATCCAGACGGGTGCGCCTGGCTGGTTGAAGCCAACTTTTCTTGCCCATCAGGTTCAATTTTTTCTTGCAGTTGGCCAGACCGCCGAAGCAGAGGCAATTTTGCGCCAGAGTGGCATCCAAACCGCAGAAGCTGCCCTTCAAGCCTCGGATGAAATCCAGCTCGCTTATCTGCGTCTATTGCTGAAGCGGGGTAAAAAAGCTGATCTCCTGGAGGGGGTCGAACTAGCGGACAGGATCGTTGCATTAGCAGAGGCCGCTCAACGGAACTATACCACCATGCTGGCGCTTGTATTGGGAGCTTTAATGTACGAAAAATTGGGCGATGCCCAGACTGCCGCTGCATGGTTAGAGCGCGCCCTGGTTTTAGGGGAATCAGAAGGATATATCCGCACGTTTGTGGAGGAGGGAGTTGAGGTTGCCCGAATTCTAGAGCAGTTGAAGAAGACAGAATATGTCCAAACCCTGCTAGAGGCATTCGCTAGAAAAGAGCGTTCCACCGCCAAGATACAACCCCAAGAGGGTTTGGTTGAGGCGCTTAGCCAACGGGAATTGGAAGTATTGCGACTGCTGGCGCAAGGCATGAAATATGCCGAAATTGCCGAACAATTGGTGATAAGCACGAATACCGTTCGCTTTCACATCAAAAGTATCTACAGCAAATTAGGCGTGGATAAGCAAGTCAAAGCCATCGAGCGGGGGCGAGAACTGGGTTTGCTTGAGTAGTTCAAAACTACATGATTTTTCCCCAGCGGACTACATCTTCGGGTAGTCCATGATTCGACAAGAGGGGGTACACTGGGAACATGAGGAACAATCATGAATCCAAACCCAGCTACGAACTTTAGTCAAATTCACACCTATACCCTGACGATTGCCGGGAAATTGGAGGCTGATTTCACTGCTGCCTTTTGTCCGCCCGAGACAACACTTATTCAGGAGGGGGAGGCTCTAATCCTCTCCAACCTGCAGGTCGATCAATCTGGGTTGCTGGGTATCCTGCGCAGCCTGCACAACTTTGGTTGTCTCCTCATCTCATTGTCCATGAATACTGGAGGAACTAGATGACTCACCAAAACCTTTCTCGTCGCGATTTTCTCAAATTAAGTGGGCTGGCACTGGCAACTTCGGTCGTCACCTGCTCCGGCCTGGGGTACGTTGCCACGCAAGCCCCGCCGTTATCATTCCCCGAACTCAACCTTAGAAAGGAACACCCAATGAATAAACATATCCTGATTGCATACGCCACCCGGGCTGGTTCTACAGCGGAGATTGCCGCTACCCTCGGCGAGACAATCGCTGGTCGTGGCTTCAGTGTGGAAGTCAAGCCGGTCAAAAAGGTCTCATCGCTCGATGGCTACCAGGCAGTCATTCTGGGCAGCGCCATCCGCATGGGCAACTGGCTGCCGGAGATGTTCAAATTCATCCAGTCCAACCAATCTGTGCTCAATGGCCTGCCCGCCGCCCTGTTCACCGTCCACATGCTGAACGCCGGTGATGACGAAGCCAGCCAGACCGCACGCGCTGCCTACACGGCCCCCGTCCGCGCCCTCCTGCCGAATGCGCCCGAAGTCTTCTTCACCGGTGTAATGGACTTCTCACGCCTCTCTTTCCTCGACCGTTTCATCGCCAGCATGGTCAAAGCGGTTGAATCCGACCAGCGCGACTGGAACGCCATTCGGCGCTGGGCTGAGACCGTTTCCTTAGGATAAGGAGACACAAAGGCTTGTAAATTCCTTTCCAACCTTTTCAAAAAAGTAGGTTTCCCATGAAATACCAAAACACCCTCAAATGGCTTATCCCGCTGGTTTTTGTCCTGACATTGGTCGCCACCCTGGCAGGTCTCTGGCCCGCCGAAGGTACGCCCTACCCGCTGACCACTTTCCGCGGCGAACAAGTGACCCTTAACGCCCGCGGCCTGTACTACTGGGACACGGTCAGTTCCGCAGCTCAAATGCAAGCCAACGACCTGGTCATGCTCGTATTTGGCTTGCCCTTGTTGGCGATCTCCTTTTGGCTGAGCTTGCACAATTCTCTGCGCGGACGGTTGTTACTGGCTGGCACACTGGGCTTTATTCTTTACACCTATATCACCATGTGTTTTGGCGCAGCATACAACCCCTTGTTCCTGGTTTATGTGGCGTTATTTAGCCTGAGCTTGTTCGCTCTGGTCTTGGTGATGATGTCTTTCGATGTTGCCTCCCTGCCAGCTCACTTTTCTGCTCAACTGCCGCGTGGTTGGATTGCCGCCCTGCTCTTCTTTGCGGCCGGGTTCTTGCTCCTTGCCTGGTTCGGACGCATTGCCGCTACCTACCCGGCAGGCGCCATTCCCGCCCTGGAAAACACCACCAGTATGTTCATCCAGGCCATGGATTTAGCCATTGTCGTTCCGCTCTGCGTTCTTTCGGGTATCCTGTTGTTGCGCCGGCGTCCCTGGGGTTACCTGCTGGCTTCGGTGGGAATGCTCAAATTCCTGATCCTGGGCACCGCAGTGAGCGTGATGGGATTAAATATGTTGCGGGTTGGAGTGCCGGTCAGCGCGATGGAATTGGTCATCTTCCCGCTGATCGCTCTCGCGAATGCTTTGATGACCGGAGTGTTGCTGAAGAATATTGATCCCACCGTCCAGATGAGTTCTTCAAACTTCGTGCAAGGTCACTGATCGCCTGACAAAATCAGTGATAGACCAGATTGCCACCAGGCTCAAATCCCAAGCCCGCAGTCGCCAGCCACAGGTCTGCATGATCGAGAAGCGTGTCTCTTGTGAGAGGCAAAGGATTTTCAGCGTATCAAACAGGTGTTGGGAGCAGTCTTTATTCCGTTGTTTTTAACTTGACCGTGAACGAAGGCCCTTCAAAGCCAATTTCTTTGTGAGTGCCATCGCAGAAGGGTTTGTCTTTCGAGCCGCCGCAACGACAAAACGACACCACAGCTTTGTCGATGACTTTCTCTTCGCCGTTTTCATCGATCAACACCAGCGGGCCGGGAAGTTTCATCGAGCCATTTTTGCGCAATTCAATGTTAATCTCTGCCATGTCTGTTTCCTCCAATTGGTTTAGAGTGCGATGAAGGTTACCCTATTATACATTATACCGGGTTTCAGGGTATCACCAAGCGGGAACTTGGAGGATTAACCCCCAATTCACCCTGCTGGGGATCAAGGGGAGAAGACCCTCACCCCCAACCCCTCTCCCAGAGCAGGAGAGGGGAGACCCTCACCCCCAGCCCCTCTCCCG